>Ga0224559_1001471_pt1 | contig 12906 bp, 17 predicted proteins | sample 714S33034metaG_FD_180676 | JGI IMG/M metagenome (GOLD analysis project Ga0224559, IMG submission 180676) | Peat soil microbial communities from Stordalen Mire, Sweden - 717 S3 30-34 | ecosystem: Environmental > Terrestrial > Soil > Wetlands > Peat | place: Sweden: Norrbotten County, Stordalen... | reverse complement strand
TACCAAAAATACCAAGTGTAAATGTTCCTAAAAATGTTAAAATTGCTAGAAAAATCAATCCACTAGACAAATACCATGATATTAGGTTAATCCATCCTATGCTCATGATTTTATCTAATATCTCACAGAATTTAAATGCTGAAACAAGTGCACTGTTATTATCTGCCATATGTACCAATGAAATAATAAATATTGGCAGTACTACAATCATGTATATTATTGCCAGGAATATTCTAATTCCAATCCCCAAATTCAATAAAATATAGATGATATTTTCGAGATTGAAACCATTGTTGATGGCATGATTAATTATTATTCCTAAAGCATCAGAAGATAATATTGTAAAAATGGATATAGTCAGGATAAGAGGTAGCATATAAACAATACCCACTATGAACACTTTAATACCGTCTGATAACTTTTCATTTACAGCATCAAATTGTGGAAGTTTGTTAGCTTCGGATAATGACAATTTTATAACTTGTAAGAAATAACCAGTAAAATAGATGCTAACAATTAATTCTAGAAGAACTAATAGTAGAATTAAACTAGGGTTAGTAAAACCATTTAGGGCAAAAAATAACCTGAATACTGCTGTTGTGGTGAATAATCCTATAAATCCATATATTAATACTTTTTTCCAATCAAAAAGCGGATATATTAATGCATCTTCTACTATTTCACCAACATTCATATAACCGCCCCCAATATTTTTTATCTATATGTAAAGATATTTCGATACAAATTTTATGGCTATTGATTAACTAATTTTTATTGAGAGCATTTAAATATAATTGTAATAATACGATTTTGTATATTATATTAAAAGGGAATAAACTATTATCTAAATTAAACAATTCTTAGAAATTTCTAAATAACAGGATAAATTTTGGGGAATAATAGAATGTCCGAAACATCAGCAGATAGTGATTTTTTACACAGGAGCCATGATTATTTTGTTGGCCTATACCATCGAAATGTGAAATTTATAATCTTTTCAACCGCTATATTTTTTATAGGAGTCATTATAGGTGGTATATTGGGATATTTTCTACCACGCTCAGTTGAAAATTTCCTTATGACCATAATTAAGAACGACCAATTAATTGCACGTGAACACGGTATAACAACATATACAATACTCACCCATAACCTATACAGTTTATTTATTACATTTTTAGGCGGAATTATTGGTCTAATTACATTTGGTACATTATTTTTAAATGGATTTGTCTACGGAACATTTCTAGGATATCTTGGATCCAGCCATGTAACGAGTACTACACTAGGAACACTTTCTCCTAAACTGTTCATAATTTACACAGTACCCCATGGAATATTTGAAATTACAGGATTTATAATTGCAGGTGCAGCAGGATTCAGGCTCACAAAAATAGTTTATAATTTGTTAAAAAGTGAAGATAGTGTGAGTGACCATTATTGGGAATTTAAAGATGCTATGGCCCTTTTTATAATTGCTATTGTTTTAATTGTAATTGCAGCAATTATTGAAGCCAATTACACCATACCCCTTGGAAATTATATAACGCATTCACTTTAAAAAAATAGGAGATGGTTTTAAATATATTTAAGACGAATATAAATAGAATTCTAAAACTAGAATTCTTCAGGTTTTAAACCTTTAATTTCAGATTTAAAGTCAGATAAATCATTAATTGCCAACGCTCTTGCCTGTTCTTCATAAATTCCCAGTTGTTGAAGTGTGTTGAATCTACTTATCAGATCATCACAACGATTAACAAATTCTGTAGCAGATAAATCTTTACCCTTTTTAATTAAAGCAAGATCATCCAGTAACTCTGTATATTCCTTAACACATTCTTCATATCTCATAAGTTCAGCATCTTTATCAATTACCATTATAAATATCTCCTAGAATTTTAAGTATAATTTATTTTTGCTAAGTAAAAAATATTAATAGTCATTCTTATTATTCAGATATTCCATTTGCAATAATCTAATAAATGTTTATGCATTAAAAAAGGGGAAATATTCATTTAATATATCTTTTCTCTAATGACTGTTTTGATCCTTTATCTGTAGAACTGTATGATCTATAATGCCGATAGAATCCTACCGAGTCGTGGTAACACTATTTATAATAGCCATGATTTTTTTTAGGCAGAGTTAAGAAAGAAACATATTATCAGCTTAGAATTTAAATAAAAAAAATATGTAAATAAAAATCGTAATTTCTGATTTTCTATTGTTTATTATTTAGGATTTAATAATTTTGCTTTTAGTTTTAAATTTTAGTTATATTGGTGCAAGTAATGGATTTAAAACATTTATAGAAATTTTAAATCTCACAATTTGTTTTAATTAAGCTTTAATAAGGAATTGATTAGAAAATTATTTGTATCTTAATATATTTTGCATTTCTTTTTATCTTAAGTCGAACATATCAATATTATCTGATATTAACATTACCAGAAAGTTTTATATTTTAAAATAGAGGCATTATAAGCTATATTTTAAGTTGAGGGTAACAGAAAATGAGAATTTTAAATTTTAATATTCGTTTTGGTGGGGAGAAAAGAACCTCAAAAATAGTTGATTACTTGTTAAATAATGATTTTGATATGATTGTACTTACAGAATTTGTTAAAAATGATAACGGTCAAGAGATTATATCTAAATTAGTTGAAAAAGGTTATAAAACCCAACCATCCAATGAAAATGGTGAATTAGGTTCTTTTATTGCATGTAAAGAGAATTTTATAACTAAAAATATTGAGGATAGATGGGTTGAAGTATATATTCCAAAAATGGATCTTAATGTACTAGGAGTTTACGTACCAGATCAGGCTGGAACTGAGAAGGATTTATTTTGGAAGAAAATTTTAGAGTATGCCGAGAAGAATATAGATAAAAAGGTGCTGATAACTGGTGATTTTAATAGTTGCACTAAAGAAGATTCTGGTAATCAAACAGAATACAATGCTAAGGATTTATTGAAACTTGGTGAATTAGGATACATTGATCTTTGGAAATACAATTCAACAGCAGAGTCTATGGGATATACTTGGTTCCACTATTCAGGAACCGGGTTCAGATTGGACTATGCCTTCGTTTCATCAAAGCTAGCATCAACTTTAGAAGATGTATCGGTTTACTCAGATTCTCAAATCAGGGAATCAAAAATATCAGATCATTCCCCGCTTGTTGTTATCTAAAAAAGATATTTAAAAATCATTTTTTATTCCTTTTTTTACCAGATTCATGAAGAATTTTACGATCATCTCTATAGGTAACATGATAATATACACTGTTTGAGAGTATTGAGGAATTACATACGAGAGTCCTATAGCCGTTATGGCCACTAATATGAATGAAAAGTTAACAATCTTAGTAAATGTTACTTCTTCATCGGATATTTTTTCATGGATAAAATTTTTATGATCAGCATAATGCCAGTTTAAATACAGTAGAATTGCAATTCCAAGCATATTAATGTTGAAAATAACATTAGCAATAGTAAATGCCCCATAATCTCCCGTTAAAGTCGCTGAGAATGGAACTAGTACAATAAATAATAACCATACAACATTTATCCACAGCAATGTACCATTCATTTTATTTATCTGTTTGAAAATTCTATGATGAATTTTCCAGAAAACTGCAAGCAAAATAAAACTCACCACTAACGATATGAAGTTGGGTATAATACTAATAAGAGCAGTTTCAACACCTGCATTCGTTATCGGTGGACGTATTACAGGAACTGCTAATCCCAAAACCAACAAAGTCATGGCTATAGCAAAAATTCCATCTACTAATGTTTCAAGACGTTTAGTGTCCATATATTGACTAAAACTTTCAGATTCATCCATTTTAATTAATCCCCATATAATTGTAAACCTAACATATAACTAAATTATATCAACTTAAATATCTGTCCATACCAAGTTTAGTATTAATCATTATTCCACCCATTTCATTTATAAAAGTATGGTTAATTAACAGTGCTAATTTCAAGGGTTATAAATATGATACAATAACAAAACCAATAAAAACAAAAGAAAAATCATATTAGCAGCATAATATCTTCATAAATATATTTTGTATTAAATAATCCTTGTTTAATGGAAATTAGATCAATCTTTCAATATATAACCACCCGGTTTATAATATTAAACAGGAAATAATTTGATAAAAAATATTTGTAATAAGTGGATAATAATATAAATATAATAGACTAAACGAGTAGAATATTTGAGGAATCTTAAATGGACCAATTTGAACTATACCTATTGATGGAAAAAATAAAAAAAGTACCGTTAGAATCAGCAGAAATAGAGGAATTAAATCAAACACCAGAAGTACAGTCAACTATGAACCAGATGGGACTGGTTTTTAGGCCGATTGAAGATATTAACGAAACAATAAAACGTATAATAGAAAATTTAAAGGAAAACCCCGATATATTGACTCGGGGTAAACTCTTTGAAAATTAATTCTAAAAATTAGAACATAACAAATAAAATGTTGTTAACCATTATTTGAAGTTTATTGGAGGTAATATGACCATATTCTATGGATCAAAGGAAGTTAAAATAATTCAAGATCTTGAAGGGGAAGATGTAAGAGTTCAATATGAAAATATAGTAATGGATGTACCCATTATTGAGTTAGAAGCTGATGGCGGAATTATAGAAGTTCATGATGCTGTTCATGAATTAAAAAGACAAAATAAGATTTGAATATTGTTATTTTTATTTAAAATTATTTAAATGTAATTATTTATCCGGATATCATCATATCAAGACTATAATAAATTTTTATTTATTCCATATAGGTTTAAGATTATATATCTTAAAATTCAAAATTGTATAATATGATTATTGTAAATTTTTTACCTGAATAAAAATCAGTACGATAATTGGATGTTTAGAACTGTAATACTTGAAATATAAATTAGATGGTTATAATAATATTCTCCCAAATTAAATCAAAAATTACCTGGAATTTATTAATAAAAATATATTTAATAATCGAGGTCTAAAAAAAATGATTGTTAAAGGATTGTATGTAATTGAAAATTATCCATTTCCAGATTTTAAGGAACTGGAAAGCAGAGGATTAACACATATATTTTATTCAGACAGTTTTTTATTGAATAACTATAATACTTGTAAAAACAATGTCAACGCATTAATAGATGAAATGAAGGGAACAAACCTTGAATTGCACGTTAATATAAATGCATTTAAAGCCTCGGATCAATCCTCCCTAATTGATCCAAAGAATATGGATCATCGAAACAAATTACAAACAGCTTTAACCCAATTATTATTGGATATACCAAAAATAGATGGGATTATATTTGATGATTTCCATTGGCATATGTGGAGTGGCTACGATGTAGATCAACAGGCAAATATACTCTCTGAATTTGCTAAACAAATGGCAACAGCTATTCATGATGTTGATTCATCGAAGAAACTATCTGCATCAATACTCTGGACATCTCCAACTATCATCTTAACAGCTGCCGAAGTGGATTATGTAATGCCTAAAATATATCCTTCAAACAGTTCAGGAACATCACTTTCTACAGCTATCAAGAATGTATTAGATGAAATTGATAATACTAAGATGGTTGTTAATTTAATAACATACGATCCATCTGTAAAGTTGATTCCAAGAAGTTTATCAACTATTTATAATGAAATATCAACAGTTATAAAAATTAACGGACCAAATTACTGTTTATACGCATCTCCCTGGGTCCCATATGGATTAGGATTTCCATTAGAAGACTATTCATTCACTGAGGTTAACGTGAATTTGAGTTTAGTCTCCCAACATAAGACAATATCCGAAAAATCGAGTAGAATAATAACAATAAGTTTTTTAGACCAGAATAATAACCCACTAACCAACAATCTTTTAAGTACAATTGTTGGAAAGTATAAAATAACTGATCAATCAACTGGAAAAGTTATAAAGGATTTTACAACCTTTATTCCAAATAACACAATCTATGAACTAAACCTATCAAGTGACGATAATAAAATAATAAATCCCGATGTTTCACAAGAAAATCATATAATTACAGTATCGGCTGTTTATGGTGATGGTAAAATAGAAAATGAAGAGTTATCAGTGACCATTATGAATTTAATGGGAATAAACTAAGAGTTAAACATTTGAAAATGAATTATTCAAATAATTACTATTTTTTTTTATTAATTTATCTTTTTAGTAACCCACAGCAGCATGTTTGCTAGAAGTTGCGGGTTTTCTGGATCCATTTCAGGATGTGGTCCGCTTAAAATCACCCTACCAGATCCGTATGCTTCCCCAATTATAGCAGGGTAGTTCATATAACCGGTATTGTTATCTGCAAATGTGGCCATTACTATCTGAGAGTTATTAGTCGTCATTGCTGGACCACTATCCATATGTATGTTGGTTAAAGAACTATTCAGTATTTTAGTTCCAAATGATGTAGTAGATATTTGTAGTTGCCCCTCATAACCTTCGCTTATAGTATTTACGTCGGGTGATAGTCCCCATCCTGCTTGTTGTCCTGTTATATAGTTAGATCCTGCATATGCTCCTGCACATATACCAATATAAGCATTGCCACTTGAAACAAATTGTTTTATTGAATTACCATCAATTTCATTATTAGATAAATAGTCAGCTGCTTCACCACCGGGCATTATCAATACATTGTATCCAGATAGAGTATTTGAGTTTATTACACTACTTGTATTGTACACAAATTTATTATTTGGACTTATACTTTGGTTGTTAATATCATTCAGTGTATCTTCAATACCGTCTACACTGCTTCCCATTACCCCCTGACCATTATATATTAATACTTTGGTAACGGAACTAGCATTATTATTGTTTAAACCTATATGGGTTATTATATAACTCATATTGTAAACAAGTTCAATTACCCCCTGACCATCATATATCAATATTTTGGTAACTGCGCCAGCATTATCATTGCTTGAGTCTTTTTGGGCTAATATATTATCCATAGCGTAAACAAGTACAATTACTATAATTATAGTTAATAGCACTAAGATGATTTTATTCCTGATCTACTTATCCCCCTGAAATATTAACAAAAGATAATATATATATTCCGAATAATAAATATTTTACCTATAATCTGAAGGTCATTGATATTTCTAAACTCAAATAAATTAAAAAAGATATTATTTTTGAAATTTTATTGATGGTTAAATCTAAACAAGAATTAATTTTTTGGGTTATGCTAAAACAAATATTTATAAAAAAAATAAATATTTTGATTAATCAAAAAAAAAATCAGTCTTTTAAAAAAAAAAAATAAATTGAATTATATTTTTACAATCAAAATTTTATGATCATAATGGCCTAACATAGGGCGATTAGGATTTAGAGATATTTAGATCTTCCAACAGATGTTTGAATTCATTTTTTGTAATTTTAGCTATAAACCCTCCAATAAGCATTACAAATCCTGGTATAATCAAAAATGTAACTAAATTCAGTGAACCTGAACCATATAATTTATCTATAAATAATTGATAGACAATTAGGATCATAGATACTCCTATACCTGCAATTAAAGCTACTCTAGATTTTTTAATATTAGATGTGTAAGTAGTTAAATAACCTCCAACAAGTAGAACACCCGTAAAAATATATGTTAAATCGATTGCATTATTCGAATTAAACAATGTAACCAAGAAAAAAAGACCTATAACTGTTCCTACTCCTAATAATATACTGTACCTACTTTTCATTTTTTAGTTCCTTCTTTTGATATTTTAAGTTTAGATTTTCCAACGTATTTATAAATTAAATAGATAATTATCCCTAAAATTCCTATTTCTATGATTATATCCAGTATATGAAAATATCCTTGTATTATCCCCCAATTTGGGCCTAGTTTGGTTCCGATATATCCCAAAGCAAAACTCCATGGTAATGAACCTATAAATGTGTATGCCATGAACTTTTTAATGTCCATATGAGCAATTCCAGCAGGTAATGAAATGAATGTACGTATGATTGGTAGGAATCTACTTATTAAAACAGCTTCTCCCCCATATTTAAAAAACCATTTATCGGCGAGTTCAAGTTTACTGTGTGTAATGAGTAAATATTTACCATATTTCTCTAATAATGGCCTTCCTCCCTTTAAACCTATTATATACGCTATGAGAGATCCTACAAGGTTACCAAATGCACCTAAAAGTGTTATTCCAATTAATGTCATGTTGGTGTTGCCCTGCCAGACAACAAATCCACTGAAGGGCATTATAATTTCGCTAGGAATTGGGATACATGCACTTTCAAGCGTCATTCCAATAAAAACTCCCCAGTAACCAAGATTACCAATTAAATTAATAGCAAAATTACTAACAGATCCAATCAGGCTGATCATATAGAAAAATCCTCCAAATACATATTTATCTTCCCCATTCCGTTATTCTACTATAAATTTGTTTAATCAAATTGTTTAATGAATTAAATCTTTCTTTAAAGTGGAAGATTAGTACTGAACTTATTATTGCAACAACAACCGAACCGAAAATGTCGAATGGAAAATGTATCCCACTGAACACCCTTGCAAACCCTCCAATAAGCCCAAATATTAAAATTATCATACCATAAACCCTTGTTTCCTTGAAGTATATTAACATCAAAGCAATAGAAACCATTAATGTCGTGTGATCAGATGGGAATGAACTATCTGTAGGATACGGGAATAGCTGAGTTCCCAGATGTAACATTGAAGGTCGAGGATGAAAATAGATCAGACCAATCAAATAATTTATTATAAGTCCGACTATGGCTGCGTAAACACTGTACAGTAAAATGTCATGTGTTCTGTCGCCTTTCCTAATCCACAGATACACCATGAACAAAATTACTACTACTGGCATATATTCTGCTGCCAATACTGCTATTGAGTCAAAAATGGGATTTATACCGGCATATTGATTTATTAATTGGAATAGGGCGATGTTTATTTGTTCTATCATAAAAATTCAACTTCAATAATTTTAACACATATTAACATTTTATATATAACGCTATAAATCATCTAAATTGTTGAATACAAATTATAAACCACATAAATTTCAGAAATTTAGAATAGCGTCATATATACACTTCGTGGATTGTAATATGACAATTTATATTTAAGTATTTATGCCGGAGTTACACCCCAATCTAACCCGACTCGAACTGCCATGAATATATTTTTAGCATAATAATATAATAGAATAAAACATGTAAGTCGTCTCAATTGGGCTTTAATGATCTATAGAAAATATTATAATCTCTGGCCGAAAATAATTCATTCATTTTATAGTTTTGGAATAAAAAAAATAATAATGTAATTAATCCCACGTTATTTTAAAAAGGATTATCAATGCTACTAATTGAGCTAAAGTAACTAAAAGTAGGATTGAATAAATTTCAGCTCCACCTATTTCATGAATTTCAATACCTAAAAGTAAAAATACTGCTAAAGCTATTATCGCGAGTATATTCTGGATTAATAGAATCAATGCGAAATATAAGAGTCCTATAGTAAATTTAGATTTTAATTGTTTGTAACTGTTCCAGTAGAAATATAATAATCCTGATAATATGCCTATGTTTGCAATCCCAACTATGATGGATGTGGAAATTATTATCCTGTTTAAAAATGCTAATTCTAACGTCATTTTTACCTCTATATCTTAATATATACTTCCAAAATATCTATTTTTCTATAAAATTATCCCATATTTCTTGGAAAATGCCATAATTATTCTCAACTTCATCTGTGAGAAAATATAATTTACTATAAGAATCTCCAGTAGGTTTTATCACATTATTTTCTTCTAAAATTTTAATATGATGTCTAATAGTTTTATAATCTAGATTTAACTCTTTTGAAAGTTGATGGGCGTTATAAGGTCTCTCATTGAGCTTCTTAATAATTCTGGCACGATTAATTCCCCCTCGTTTACCAGTTATTAGCCACCAGAGCAGTTTCTCCAAATGTTTCATATACTCATCCTAGATTTATAAAAAGATTACTTTCTAAACTAATTTATAGTATATAACACATTAAAAGATACCTTTAACTATCCAATAAAAAACCAGATATATATGATTCATTATTCGTGTAGATGAGTGTATATCCAATAAAATTCAACTTACTTTCTTTAAATTAAATTTTCCGAATTGATATTATTTATTAACAATTATGATTCTCATTCATCCATTACCCATAATTGTAGGACAATATATGTGGATGTAAAAGGTAGATGGATTAAAATTTTCTGATATAAAATATGTAAATCATTAGATACCAATTTATAGATCAAAATGTCTCAAAAAATAGATATAAATAGCATCTTATTTAAAACGATTAATTTACTGGAGAATAGTAAATTAATAATAATCCAATTTTATGAAACTATGATGTAATATGTTCCTGTACAACATTTAAATTAATATAAACCCTATTAATATCTGGGGAATAAAATGAAAGATGAAAAAGTTCATTTAGATATTACAGATGCTGGAAGCCCGGAAGTATCCATAGAAGTTCAGAAATTATACGAAAATCGTCAATATATTGATGCTTTAAAAGTTCAAGGTCAAATACTTCGGAAAAGAAGAGGAAACTGCTCAAATCGGTTGGCCTGTGACGATCTAGATGCAATAGCTAGGATTGTGCAGAAAGGAGAAGTAAATCTGAAAGTTCCTGAGTTATTCAATCTTAACATAAACACAAACATGAATTCCATATGGAAATTAGTAGACAAGATAATTGAAGGTATTAATAATTTAGAACAATCGAAAATTTAATCAAATCTTCGCTCAAAAAATTCATAAAGACCGTTCAGAGTTATTTGGATACATACACATTCATAAATGTATGAAGTTTAGAACAGAGGTTGTTACATTCTAATATTACAGTAGCGGAAACTCATTTGATATCAGCTAATCCTATTAAAACAATGCTTCGATTAATATTGGGTATAGCCACATACAATGGGTAATGAAAAAATATATATTGAAATCATATTATCCGTAGAGATTATTTTATGCTTTTCATAAGATTTAAAAATTGTAATATGATAATATGTAATTTCATTGATGGTTTATACTAATGATAGGGGGTATTTGATTATGGATTTACATGAAACTGATGAATATGAATTAGAGCTAGAAAAAGCAAAGAAGGAATATTTAATCGCTACTGATTTTTTAAAAGGTTATTTCAAGTTCATTTATGAAAATGCAGGAATGGAATGGACGGAAACAGATAATGATGCAATTGAAAAAGTGATGTGTGCAATCAAAAATTTAGCATACTGGGAATCTGTAAAAGCAACACGTATCATGACAAAACGAGAAAAATCTGACTCATCCAGCGAATAATTCATTAAATTACAGGGTATTCCATGGTTTTTATGTCAAAAGGTTAGATAATAGTGGAATAACACCAATAATAAAGAGAATTATTCCCAATTGAAACTACAAAAAACCATTAAAAAAAATATTTTAGATAATGAATTTCATAGTCTATCTATAAGTAACTCTAAAGGAATGATAAGTAAATAAATTAAACTCCACTGAGCAGTTACAAATGAAATCAATAATGCTATAACTGCAATTACAATGAATAATAAGCTACTTCTTTCACTAGATTTCAATTTAGTACGGTCAGCTTTTTCATAAATTAAATCACTCCTACTAACATAATAACAATTCAAAAAAAGAAATAAAGCTATTCCAATCATATTAACATTGAAAATAACTCGCGCGAGAATGAATTCTGGTCCATACATCCCATCTAAAATCGAAGTGAATGGAACCAATACAATAAATAATAACCATATAATAGTAATCCACAGTAAAATACTATTCGTTACTCTTATCTGAATAAATATACGACGATGAATACTCCAAAACACTGCTAATAAAATAAAACTCAAAACCAGGGAAACAAAAACAGGTAAAAGACTATAAACTGAATTCTGAAATGCAATATTAGTTAATGGATTATTAAAATGTGGTATAGGTAAATCAAAAACCAGTAAAGTCATAGCAATAGCAAAAATCCCATCCACCAATGTCTCCAGACGATCTTTACTAATATAGTTACTTGATAACTGTGACTCCACCATTTTTATAAATCCCTCCATTAAATAAATAATATCTTCAAGCATAATTAAACTTTATTATCCTGCAAATACATTGAAAAAGTAAATTCAAATGTGAATACATACGTTAAATTGGCTTAAAAATGAATAAATTATTTATATGGGACAATAGTCTAAATAATAATACAAAATAATAATACAATGCAACCTTAACTGGAGTTTAAAAAAAATATTACTCATTAAAATATTATATTCATGGTGTTCCTACATCCGAACTATTAAATCCAATATTTCAAAATAATAAAAAGAGAATAAAATGACTTAAAAAAAAGTTTCACATTTACTATAGAAAATCTCTAAAAACTTCTTGGTTCTTTCAATTCACATTGTGTTGTTATTAGCTCAAAAACGTCCCCATATTCAACTTCTAACATCTATGAATCTTAAATAAATTCTTTTTCGTTGTCTTGGTATTGTCTAGTATGATTGGGGGCATATCTGTGTTCTTACATAATTATTATATTAGATATTATTCATGTTTTTCAAGGAACTCTGACATTGCTTCTAGTATGTAGTGGCTGATTGGGTTGCCACCCTTCTTTTCTGCATAGATCCTTAAAAAATTCAAGTCATCAGCCTTTATTTGATGGTTAGCTGCCGCATCTTTTTATTTTCTTTAACGTTTGCCATGAACTCACGATCCTTATCAATTTATATGTACATGTAATATACGAGTTCAGAGTAGTTAGATACATACTTA
>Ga0224559_1001470_pt1 | contig 12909 bp, 9 predicted proteins | sample 714S33034metaG_FD_180676 | JGI IMG/M metagenome (GOLD analysis project Ga0224559, IMG submission 180676) | Peat soil microbial communities from Stordalen Mire, Sweden - 717 S3 30-34 | ecosystem: Environmental > Terrestrial > Soil > Wetlands > Peat | place: Sweden: Norrbotten County, Stordalen... | reverse complement strand
GGTTTGCAGCATATAGAGCTTGCCATCCTGGATGGTGAACTCGAAGTCCTGCATATCGCGATAGTGCTTTTCCATCTTGCCGGTGATGGCTTTCAACTGCTCGTAGCATTGCGGCATGGCGCGCTCAAGCTCACTGATGGGAAGCGGCGTGCGAACGCCGGAAACCACGTCCTCGCCCTGCGCGTTCATCAGGTACTCACCGAAGAAGGCGTGCTCGCCGGTGGCCGGGTTGCGCGTGAAGCCTACGCCGGTGCCGGAGTTCTCACCCAGGTTGCCATAAACCATGGCCTGCACATTGACCGCGGTGCCCAGCCAATCGTCGATGCGATTAATGCGGCGATAGGTCTTGGCGCGCTCGTTCATCCAGCTCCTGAAGACGGCGTCGCGGGCCTGCACCAGTTGATCGAGCGGAGCCTGCGGAAAGTCCTTGCCGGTTTCTTTCTTCACCAGCTTTTTGTATTCGGCGATGATCTCTTTAAGCGCTTCGGGTTTGAGCTCGTAGTCGTACTTGACTTTGGCGCGCTTCTTGACGCCGTCGAAGATGTGCTCGAAAAGTTTCTTGGGAACGTCCAGCACCACGTCGCCGAACATCTGAATGAGGCGGCGATAGGAGTCATAGGCGAAACGTGGATTGTTGCTGCGCTTGGCCAGCGCTTCAACGGCCTGATCGTTGAGGCCGAGGTTGAGAATGGTGTCCATCATACCGGGCATGGAAAACTTGGCGCCGGAGCGAACGCTGACCAGCAGGGGATTCTCTCCCGTGCCCAGCTTCTGTCCTTGCAGCTTTTCCAGTTGCTCGAGGGCGGCGTACATCTCGGTGTTGACCGCAGGCGAGAGCGCGCCGCGCATGTACTCGCGACAAGCCTCGGTCTGGATGGTGAATCCTGGAGGCACGGGCAGCCCGGCATTGGTCATCTCGGCCAGTCCGGCGCCCTTGCCGCCCAAATCATCCTTCATTTTTCCGTTGCCTTCGGCCTTGCCGCCGCCGAAGAAATACACATACTGGGTTGAGGTGGTGCCCGCTTTTCCAGCAGACGACTGATCCAGAACGCCTTGCGCCATGGGATAAAACCTCCGTATCTAAGATGCCGCTTGGGCGACGTCCATGATAGGGTGGCGAGACACACAAGCTCAGCAATTCAACTGGAATCGTGCGGCTTTCAGGCTGAGCGCGTGCGGGCCATCCAGGCATCGGGCCGCGCTGCGCGGGATTTGGTTAGTCGTACTTACGAATATCGCTTTAAGTATACAGTTGCCTGTGTTGAAGGTCACAATCGACTCAAACGGCGCATGAATTCCGCGTCCGGGCGGCACGGAATTCATGCGCAATTTGAGACAGAAACTGGCGCCGGCATGGAGTATAGAGCCATGCCGGGAGGTATCATGCGGCTGGAGACTCGAAGCAATGGCCGGAATCGCTATCCCAAAACGCGCGTTCGGGTAAGAGAATCCGGTCAAGGCCCACCAGCACAAGGATTTCAGCCACATGGGGCGCGGGATTCGCCACCGCGAAAGTGTGGCCGGCATGGCTGGCGGCGGCATAGAGCGAGATGAGAGCGGCTATGCCGGCTGCGTCAATGCGCTCGACCGAGCGAAGATCCAGCGTCACGCTTTGCTGGCGCACCAGTGGCTCAAGCCAGGCCAGCAAGCCTTGTTCGGTGCCCCGAACCAGTTCAGCCATGTTGGCTTGTTCTGTGAGATGTGTCGATCCGGTCATTTCGGTCAGTTCGCCGGCGGGGAAGATTGCTGTCAGCATCGGGTTTGGAATTGTGCCGGTCATGGAAAAACCTCCGTGATGTGTTAAGGCCCGCTAACACTATTGTGGTGGCTACTTCAGTAGCGTTACAGGTCCTGGTTCGCGGCCAGGGGAAGCCGCCTTACTTCATGTACTGCCTGCTTTTTGGACGTCCACCCCATGCTTTTGTAAGAAGGCACGTGAGCGGCCAAAGCCGCAGAGGAAGGAATATGCTGAAATCGCAGGGGATAGAAGCATGTCCTGATTTCGTGCCGTGGTTTCGAGTGTCCGTTTGCGCTTCCCGCTGTCCGCAAGCGAACACGCTGCTGAGGACTAGTACGCAAACAGGAGTGCCAGTGGTTCCATGCCGAGCGATTTTCTCAAACCGTTAAACTCCGATGCCGCCGAGAGGCCTGGCGCGGCCGTTTCCAGAGCGCAGGCGCGCGCGCTGGCGCTGGAGGCAGGATTTGCCGAGGCCGGGCTGGTCGCGCTGCCGCACGCCAATGAAGAGCGGGATGCGGCGCGGTACGAAGAGTGGGTGCGGGCTGGTCGCGCGGGAACCATGCGCTACCTGGAGCGGACGGAGTTAGCGCAGGAGAATGAGACTGCGCGGCTGTTGCGGTCGCGGGTTGCGATTCCGTTTCCGTGGGCGCGGTCGGTGCTGGTGTGTCTCGCGAACTACAACAGCCAACAGCCGCGCTCAACCGATCCGGCAGCCGAGGGCGCTGGTTGGATTGCGCGCTACGCGTGGTCAAGCAAGGTGGATGCAAGCGGCGCAAGACGGCCAAGCGACTACCACAAGGTGCTGATCAAGCGGATGAAGGCATTGGAAGCGCGCCTGCATGAAGCGCTCGGCGGCTTCGAGGCGCGCTGCTTCGTGGATACCGGGCCCGTCGTCGAGCGGGCACTGGCTACGGCGGCTGGAGTCGGCTGGACCGGCAAAAATACCTGCCTGATCCATCCCAAGCTGGGGTCGTTTGGTTTTCTGGCGGTTTTGGTGACTTCTCTGGAAGTGCGTGCTGCGGAAGCTACCAAAGGCCGCGTCGATTTCGCGGGATCGATGTACGGGCTGAATCCCACACCTTTCAACGAGACAAGCCATCACGCAGACTTCGCGGGTCTGCCGCTGGCGGTGCCTGACCGCTGCGGAATCTGCCGCCGCTGCCTGGAGGCCTGCCCCACCGGGGCGCTGATTGCGCCCTATCAGATGGATGCGGCCAAGTGCATCTCCTACCTGACTATCGAGCATCGCGGGCCGATTGCGCCGGAGTTGATGGAGGCGATGGGGCGGCAGGTCTTTGGCTGCGATATTTGCCAGGACGTTTGCCCGTGGAATCGCAAGGCTCCCATAAGCGCCGACATGGAGTTGGCGTCGCGCGCGGAGTTGGTGAACCCGGCGCTGGAGTGGCTGGCGGCCATGGATGAAGCGGGATTCGAGAGCGAGTTCAACGGCTCGCCGGTGCGCAGGGCGGGATTTCTGGGGCTCAAGCGCAATGTCGCCATTGCGATGGGCAACAGCGGGTTGCGCCGGTTCGCTCCGTGGCTGGAGAAATGGAGCGAGGCAGCGGACGAGGGGCTGCGGAGCGCGGCGCGGTGGGCGCTCGAAAAACTGAAGGTTTCCCGATAAATCGTCGTTGAGTTTCGTGGTTTCCCATCCTTGCGGCACAAAAAGTCGCAAAAATGGGGCACGGAGTGTTTTTGGACGCTGGAAAAGCCCCGCCGCGCTTAGCCCAACGGCTATCCTTGAAGTAAGAACCATCCGGCAGTTTTGCTTTGCTCACAGTTTGACCAGGAAGAGTTTTCTTGTTTTTAGAAAGGAAGCAGGACGTGGCTGAAAGCTTAAATTCGGATGCGCCGAAGGATGCGGCAATCGAAGTTCCCAGAGCCGCCAATGCAGCGGAGCCGGCAACACAGTCCAAGTGGTACCGCTGGCGCAAGGACGGCACGGCGCTAGTACGCTACCTGCTGGACAGCGAGGTGCACACTTTTGCCTTCAGCGTGGCGGCCAACGCCATTCTCTCGTTCATTCCCTTCATCGTACTGCTCTATACGCTGGCACAGTCGGTCTTTCGTTCGCCGATGATGAAGAGCGTGGTCGACGAGATGGTTCACTATTTTTTGCCCTCCTTTGCCAAAGATCAAAACTTCTTTCAGAACAGCTTGTCCGACGTGGCCAACGCGTCCTCACGGCACGGCGTGCAGGCTTTCTCGTTGATTATGATTCTGGTGGCCTGCACAGGCATCTTCCTGCCGCTCGAAGTGGCGCTGAATCAGGCATGGGGCGTGACCAAGAGCCGCAACTACTTGCACAATCAAGTCATTGCTTTTGGCCTCGCGATCCTGATGGTTGCCTTGGGCATGGCCAGCATCGTGTTGACCACCGGGGTGCGAGAGGTTTTGACGGTCGTCTTCTTTCATCACACCGAGGGCGGGTTTCTGGGCTTTATCTTTTACTGGAGCAGTTTTCTTGTGATGGCCGCCTCGACCGGCGTGGCCTCGATCCTGTTTTTTTTCTCGATTTACTGGCTTCTGCCCAACCGCAAAGTTCCCTGGCGGTCGGTGCTGCGCACTTCGATTTATACGGGAGTTATTTGGCTGGCGGCGAAGTACATCTTCATGGCCATCCTGCCGCATATGGATCTGAGGGCGCTCTACGGGCCGTTTTTTGTCTCGGTTGGGCTGATCTTCTGGGCCTATATCTCGGGACTGATTCTGTTTGCCGGAGCGCAGTTCAGCGTGGCGCGGCTGGGGAACGGAAAGTAATAGAGGCGCGCTGACACGCCGCAAGAGTTGCTACGGCATTTTCGGAAATAGTGTGAACTCGCAAAAGTTGTGAATGTGGGTTTTTCTTGGGGAAAAACCCACTCGGCGGTTATGCTTTCGGTCTACATCATTTCCGAAAATGCGTTAGCGTTTTTTTGCGGGCTTGCGAATGCGCGGTTTCGCCTGCAACTCAGCCTGGCACCTTCGCAAGGCCTCCTCCGTCTGCTTTTGCTCTTGTATGTCTTCAAGGCCGCCGTACCAGGAAATGATTTTTCCGGAGGGATCAAAGCGCGGATAGCCACGGGACCGTATCCATCTCCATTCGCCATCGTGGCACCTGACCCGGTACTGAATATCCGTGGATTGTCCACTGGCGATGGTCTCTTTGATAGTTTGGTTCACCGGCCCCACATCGTCCGGATGAAGCGCATCTTTCCATCCGGGACCCAGCGTCTGCTCTCTTGTCATGCCCGTCAACTTTTCCCACCTCGGGCTCACCTCAACCGCGTTTCCATTCGCATCCATGACCCAGGGCATCTGCGGATTCAGTTCTACCATGCTCCGGTAGTGCTCTTCGCTTTCGCGCAGTGCCTGTTCGACACGTTTTCGGTCCGAAATGTCATTGACGACGATGGAGACGCCCATCACTTCTCCAGCTTCATCCCGGACCGGTTGATACGACAGCATGAGCGTGCGGTAGCCGTGTCCTGTCTCGAAGTTCGGCCTTTCCGCCTCAAAGTTCAGGATCGATTCTCCCTGTAGAGCACGGTGAAGAAAGCCCTCAAGCCTTGGATACAAATCCGGGACAAGCTCGGCAATCGGCCTGCCGAGATGCGCTGCAAGGGGTGTGCCGTTCATTTGCGCGAGCCGCCGGTTGAGGCTCACATAGCGCAAATTCCGGTCGAGCAGAGCCAAACCCACGGGGACGCTATCGTAGATGGCCTGCAGTTGCGCGAACCTCTGCCCCGGCAGCGCCTCCAGGCTGGTGATCAGGCCTGCATCCAGATGCTCCGGCAGGGAGGAGGCGTAAGCCTGTGGCTTGCGGCCAACAAGCTCTGCAAGGTCTTCAACCGGAACCGGCCGGCTATAAAGGTAACCCTGGCCGAAGTCGCATCCGAGCCAGAGCAGCATATTGGCCTGTTCCTGAGCTTCTATTCCTTCAGCGACCGTGATAAGCCCGAGGCTGCGTCCCAGGCCGACGACCGCGGCGACAATCTTTCTGCTTTCCCGCGATTGCGTCATGGAGCTTACGAAACTCTTGTCAACCTTCAATTCATCGAAAGGCAATGCCTGCAAGTGTTTCAAGCTCGAATACCCGGTGCCAAAGTCGTCGAGCGCCAGCTTGCAATGCAGAGCTTTCAACTCATGGGCGACAGATTGGGCGCGCGGAAGGTCGGCCAGCAGCGCGCTCTCGGTAATCTCGATGGTCAAACGGTCGAGCGGGAAGCTGCCCTTTGCCGCAATCGCCTCAATCTTGGTGGGCAGCGTGTGATCGAGCAACTGGTGCGGAGAAAGGTTGACGGCCAACATTGCGGAGCCGGGCAACATGGGGCCGGCAGTGAAGGCCTTTTCCAATATTTGGCGGGTCAGCTGATTGATGAGGCCGCCCTTCTCCATTGTGGGGATGAAATCGTCTGGAAGGATGATGCCGAGCTGCGGATGTTTCCATCGCGCAAGCAATTCAAAGCCAGCCAGTTGGCCGGTCCTGAGTTCAATCAGAGGCTGAAAGTAGGGATAGAACTCATCTCTGTCTAAGGCCCGATGAAGGTCGATCTCATCGAAGATCATGGCTTACCTCGCGGCAAGGATACAGAAAGTTGTGTGCTCTGTGTAGAGACTTTTCGGGAGGAAGCGCATGCCCGGGAGATGGCAGGGGAGGCGAATCTCCCGGGTTCGCGGTTATATGTCGAGGTTACGCACGTTCAGCGCGTTGTCTTCGATAAACTTGCGGCGCTTTTCCACGTCTTCGCCCATGAGAGTGGCGAAGATTTCTTCAGCTTCCACAAAGTCTTCCAGCTTGACCGAGAGCAGCGTGCGGCGTTCGGGGTCCATGGTGGTCTCCCAAAGCTGCGTGGAGGTCATCTCGCCCAGCCCCTTGTAACGCTGCACCTGGTAGTCCTTCTTGCCCTGATCAACAATGTAAGCGAAGAGCTCGCGGGCAGTCTGTTTCTCCACCGGTTCGCGCTGCAGACGGGCGGTGCGGCGGGCTTGTTTGGCCTCCGCCTGCGCTTCCGCACCGCCGGATGCGGCGTCCTCGGTTTCACCTTCAGCCGCATCTTCGGGAGTGGTCTCGACGGCAGCAGCCTTAGGAGCGTACTCGATCAGGAACGGCGGTTCGAGGAATTCCTTGATGAGCGTGTATTTCGCCATCATCTGGCGGAACTCGGGGCTCGAAGCCAGCGTCCAGTCGATGAAGCGCACGGCGCCTTGCGCATCGGTAAAGCAGATGGACCAAGTGTGGTGTTCCTCGTCTTCGACGGCCTCGCTGACCGTTTTGAAACCAAACTCCTCGGCTCGCTCGGCCAGTTCGGCGCGCAGAGTGGCCAGCTTGGGCGGAATCTCGCTTTCTGCCTTGGATGCAAAATCCGCGCGATGGATCAGCTCGGCGCGGGCCAGCAGTTCCGTCAGTTTTTCATTGCGGATGCGCTTGTCCACTTTTTCGACGAAGTCCAGGTACTCGCTGAGTGTGCCCATGAAGCGGGTGAGGCTGGCACCCTCGATGCGGTTGGCCGCCTCGCCGTGGCGGACGATCATGCCTTCCGCGGCGCGGTTGACCATCACTTTGACAAACTCGCGCTCGTCCTTGATGTACTGCTCGAAGCGGCCCTTCTTGATTTTGAAGAGCGGCGGCTGCGCGATGTAAATGTTGTCGCGTTTGATCAACTCCGTCATGTGGCGGAAGAAGAAGGTCAACAGCAGCGTGCGAATATGCGATCCGTCAACGTCGGCATCGGTCATGAGGATGATTTTGCCGTAGCGGAGCTTGGAGACGTCGAAATCATCCTTGCCGATGCCGCAGCCGAAGGCGGTAATCATGGCGCGGATTTCTTCGTGGCCCAGCATCTTGTCATAGCGGGCCTTCTCGACATTGAGGATTTTTCCTCTCAAGGGGAGAATTGCCTGGAAACGGCGATCCCGGCCCTGCTTGGCGGTGCCTCCTGCGCTTTCGCCCTCGACCAGATACACTTCGCAGCGCTCGGGATTGCGCTCTGAGCAGTCAGCCAGTTTGCCCGGCAATCCGCCGCCATCGAGCGCGCCCTTGCGGCGGGTCAGGTCGCGCGCCTTGCGGGCGGCCTCGCGCGCGCGAGAAGCTTCAATGGCCTTGTTGATGATGCGCTTGGCGATGGGCGGATTTTGCTCGAGAAATGCGCCCAGCCGCTCGTTGACGAAGGCCTGCACAGTGCCGGCGATGTCGGAGTTGAGCTTGCCCTTGGTCTGGCCCTCGAACTGCGGTTGCGAGAGCTTGACGCTGACCACGGCAACCAGGCCCTCGCGCACGTCGTCGCCGCTCAGGTTCTCCTTCATGTCCTTGAAGAGGCCGAGCGACTGGCCGATGGCATTTATGGTGCGGGTGAGCGAGGTGCGGAAGCCAGAGAGATGCGAGCCGCCGTCAACGGTGTTGATGTTGTTGGCAAAGCTGAAGACGGTCTCCGAGTAGCTGTCGTTATATTGGAGGGCTATCTCAATCTCGACATTGTCGCGCGTCGCCTCCATCATGATCGGCTTGTCATGCAGCACGGCCTTGCCGCGGTTGAGATATTTCACAAACTCGGCGATGCCGCCGGCATAGTGAAAGTCTGCGTGGCGGGCTTCGCCGGTTTTCGCGTCGGCGGTGCGCTCGTCAGTGAGCGAAATCGTAAGGCCCTTGTTGAGGAAAGCCATCTCGCGCAGGCGCTGGGCCAGCGTGTCGTAGTTGTACTCGGTCGTGGAGAAGATGGTCTTGTCGGGCAGGAAATGGATCTTGGTGCCGCGGCGCTTGCTGGTGCCCGCCTGGCGCAGCTCACTCGTGGGATCGCCGCAACTGAAGTCCATCTCCCATGTGTGGCCGTCGCGCCAGATCTCGACGTTGAACTCCTGCGAGAGCGCGTTGACGCAACTGACGCCGACGCCGTGCAGGCCGCCGGAAACTTTGTAGGTGGAAGCATCGAATTTTCCGCCGGCATGAAGCTTGGTGAGCACCACCTGCACGGCAGGCATCATCTTGCCGTTGGAAAGCGGCATCATGTCCACGGGAATGCCGCGGCCATCATCAACCACGGTGATGGAATTGTCCACGTGGATGATGACATCGATTTTCTTGCAGTAGCCGGCCAGCGCCTCGTCCACGGAGTTGTCCACCACCTCGTAGACCAGATGGTGCAAACCCATCTCGCCCGTCGAGCCGATGTACATGGCCGGACGCAGGCGCACTGCCTCCAGGCCTTCAAGGATTTTGATGTTCTCGCCGGTGTAACTGCCGTTATCTGCCGGGATCGGGGTGGTGCTCAGGGGTTCAGTCGCCATAGGGTTCCATTCGTAATGCCTTCGCTTCGAGCTCCACCGGGGAAGGCGCGGTGTCCAGGGGAGCTTCCGGGGGAGTGAATTCGGGGTCTAACCGATTGAAAGACCGAGGCTTTCAATCACACTTATCTGTGGTTATTTTATCATGCGGGGAGGGTCTGAATGGAGGAGAAAGAGGGGCGGGAAAAGCAGGTATCAGTGTCAAGACGTGAACGAATCACGGTACCATAGTAATTGCCATTCAGAGCATAAAAAGTTACCTTGTATGGTTACTATTGAATAATTATTCTGAATTTGCTGGACTTAATCGGTAATATTACCTACGATTTCAGTGAGCAGAAGATGCGTCTTCTGTCAATCAAATTCTACCAGAGGTTACTAACGATGAAATTCGCTATCCGCATCTTCGCTCTTTCTCTTATTGTTGCTGGCGCTGCCGCCGCTGCCGTTACGCCCAAGACTGCACCCGCCATTCCCAGCCACCAGTCGGCCACCGCGAGTATGCCGGCCCCTGGATGCGGACCCTATATGTGTCCCACCGACCCCAATGGCAACTAAAATCCGGCAATTATTGGGTCGCAAAGGTAACCTGATTAGTACACTTTTCTGTTGATTGGTAGGGCATTTGGCGCTATTCTATGAAAGTTCTCAGAATAGCTAGGGGCCCTTATGTCTTCACAGACCGCTATGTCGCTGATGAGTGTAGCCGAATTTGCTCTATGGGCTGTGCTCGGTTTCCTTTTTTTGGCGAAGAAGCTGCAACGCCGCTTCCCCGCAATGGGAGGCTATTTGGCGTTGCGAGTCGCTTCGATGCCGCTGTTGATTTTTTTCTTCCGTGGGCAGGCGGCGCATTGGTTCCATAATCTCTGCTTCCCAATCTACTTTTATCTCTACTGGACTGTCTATACTGCCAGCGCGGTGTTCCTTTTCTTCGTTTGCATGGAGGTTTTCCGCTCCGCGCTCTCGGCGTTCCCAGCACTGATGCGGTTCGGCCTCGTGATTTTTCGCTGGGCGGTTCTGGCCTCAGTTATTGTGAGCTTCTCTGCGATTAGCTTTCCGCACCGTGGCCTTCTTCTCATTCCTGATCTTGCCTTTAGGCTGATGCATTCGGTGAGTGTGGTTGAACTCTGCCTGCTGGGCTTCCTCTGCCTGAGCATGAATGCATTGCGTCTCTCGGCTCGCGACCTGGCCTTCGGAATTTCTCTGGGCTTTGGCGTGATGTCCTCCAGCGACTTCATCCTTGCTTCATTTTGGTCTAGCAGCACATCGCTGACGGATTCGGTGCAATTCGTTTCCGAAGCGTCGATTCTGATTACGCTTGGGATGTGGGTTGCCTATTGCGCCCTGCCTGAGCGGGCCCGCAAGCCCGTCACGGTTCCGGCCAACTCCACCATCCTGCGCTGGAACGAGATTGCCACTGCGCTGGGCCACACCGGAACTCAGGTTGCTTTGCAGCCGGCCAGCGGCTTCTTCCTGAGCGATGTGGAAAAGGTAGTCGAAGAAGCGCTCACCCGGAACCTGAAGAGTCGCGAATCGGCGGCCTAGGCGCAACACTGGAGTTAGAACGCAGAAAGGGCCACGGCAATGCCGTGGCCCTTTCTGCGTGAATTGGAGCCGCGCTTACTCGGCTGCTATAGGCTCGATGGAGGCGAATCGCCCGCGGTTTCCGTGATCGCTGAACTTCACCCGGCCGGTAACCTTGGCGAAGAGCGTATCGTCAGAGCCGATGCCCACGTTGACGCCCGGCTTGATGCGGGTGCCGCGCTGGCGCATGATGATGGAGCCGCCAGTAATCAGTTCTCCGGCGAAGGCCTTTACGCCCAGCCGCTGTGCATTGGAATCCCGTCCGTTTGTGGAGCTGCCTCCACCCTTCTTATGTGCCATTGTCGAATCCCCCTCTGAATTTCGATTCCGCGCCTAGCTGGCTGCGGTGTAGGTTACGCCGTCGGCCTCGATGGCCTTGATGCGCACCTCGGTAAAGTTCTGCCGGTGCCCTTGCAGCTTCTTGTACTGCTTCTTGCGCTTAAGGTGAAAGACCAGGATCTTGTCGCCCCGGCCCTCGCCCAGCACTTCGGCGACTACCTTGGCGGTGGACGGCTTGGCCACAACTCCCGGCTCGCCGCTTACGGCCAGCACATCACTGAACTCGACCGTCTGGTTTTCGGAAGCCACGCTTTCAATCTTGACGACGTCGCCTGGTGCGACGCGATACTGTTTACCACCGGTACGAATAACCGCGTACATAAACCCTCCAGCGCAAGTCCGGCTTAGCCGGTGCGCGCCTAAAAAAACTAGCTCGGGCGGAAACTTCCGTGCCGCGGTACGCTCAAGCCCTTCAATGTTCGAGCGAGCGTCTGGCTCCACGGCCACAGGCAGGAATCGCCAAACTAGTGTAGTGTACCGGTTTTGCGGGTCAAAGGTCAATTTGCACTGAAAATGGTGCAGCGATGCCGCACATAAATTGTAGAAACGAGTTCCAACTTTGGATGCGGCCCGCCAGACTGATTGGGCCAGGTCACGGCCGTGCAGGAACCACATAGAAAAGGATGGCGAAGTAGTGAGCCACGCTGCCGGCCAGCACGAACAGGTGCCAGAGCGCATGAAAGTAACGCAGCCGGTCCAGCGCGAAAAAGATGATGCCCAGCGTATAGGCCATGCCGCCGGCGCCTAGCCACATCAGTCCGTGCCAGCCCAGGGAATGAATCAGCGGCGACACCGCGACCACGATAAACCAGCCCTGCCCCAGGTACACCAGCGCAGACGCTACCTCGAAGCGGCCAACGGCGAAGCTCTTGAAGACCACCCCGCAAACGGCCAGCGCCCACTCGCAGCCGAAGAGGGTCCAGCCCACCGGCCCTCGCAGCGTAACCAGGCAAAACGGCGTGTAAGTGCCGGCGATCAGCAGATAGATGGCCGAGTGGTCGAGGATGTGAAAGACATGGCGGGCTCTGGTCCGCACCAGCGAGTGGTAAAGCGTCGAGCAGACGTAGACCATCACCAGCGTCACGGAAAAAATGGAGCAACTGACCACACTCCACGCGGTGCCGCGCGTCGAGGCGACGATCAACACCACCGCGCCGGCGATGGCGAACATAGCGCCGATGCCATGCGTGATGGCATTGGCCAATATGTCGCCCAGATGGTAAATTGTTTTCTCGGGTTGCACAGATTCATGATAGCGCGCGTCCGCGGGGTATTCTCTGTCCCGCAACCTGCTCGGATAAGCTTGTGGAATGAATCCTGAAACGCAGCCGAAGCGCCTGAACGAGGTTCCCGCCACAATGCGCTTTGACACAATCGACCTGCTGCGCGGGCTCGCCATCATTGCGGTTATCCTGCTCCACGGCCAAATCCGTCTGCTCTTCACCTACGACATTTCCATTCAGAATCTCTTGCCGCAGCCGCTCTTTCACGTCCTCTTCAGGCAAGGCGGCAATGGCGTCACGGTATTCTTTGCCATCTCCGGGTTTCTCATCACGCTCACTTCAGTGCGCCGTTTTGGCTCGCTTGCCCGCATGAGCGCACCAGCCTTCTACCGCATTCGCTTTGCGCGCATCGCCCCGCTTTTACTGATGCTTCTGGCTGTGCTCAGCGTGTTGCACCTCTTCAATGTGGCGGGCTTTCGCATCAAGACCTCCTGCGGAACTCTGCCCCAGGCGCTTTTTGCCGCACTCACGTTTCACGTCAACTGGTTCGAAGCCGTGCACGGCTATCTCCCTGCCAACTGGGATGTGCTTTGGTCGCTCTCCATCGAGGAGATGTTCTATCTCTTCTTTCCCCTGGCGTGCCTTCTTTTCCTGAAGTGGAAACGAGGAATGACGCTTTTTGTGCTCTTGCTCCTGGTCCTCGCCGGTACAGGCCCCTTTGCGCGTACTGTGTGGTCGATGAATCCGATCTGGCAGGGCAAGTCT
>Ga0224559_1001469_pt1 | contig 12921 bp, 9 predicted proteins | sample 714S33034metaG_FD_180676 | JGI IMG/M metagenome (GOLD analysis project Ga0224559, IMG submission 180676) | Peat soil microbial communities from Stordalen Mire, Sweden - 717 S3 30-34 | ecosystem: Environmental > Terrestrial > Soil > Wetlands > Peat | place: Sweden: Norrbotten County, Stordalen... | reverse complement strand
ATATGCCGATGGCAGGCATGGACATGCTGACCATGCAGGCGCGGCAGCTCCATGCCTCGCAAAATCTGGTGCGGAGCCGGATCAGCCGCAACCCCAACGAGGTCATCGAGGAAGAGGCAACCTTTGGTGAGCGTCTAGCGGACTCTGTGGCGCGCTTTGGTGGCTCTTGGTCGTTCATCATCCTTTTTGCGGTTATTCTCGTGGTGTATTCGTCGATGAATGTGGTGCTTCACAACCGGGCGTGGGACCCATATCCATTCATTCTGCTGAACCTGTTTCTGTCGATGCTGGCTGCGATTCAGGCTCCGGTGATCATGATGAGCCAAAACCGTCAGGACGTGAAGGACCGTGTACGGAGTGAGTTGGATTTTCAGGTGAACCGGCGCGCTGAGGCGGAAATTCAATTGCTGTCACATCAGATGAGTTCGCTGATGGGCAAGATGGAGGATGTGGTGCGCCAGAGGGCGAGTCCGGAAGCAGATACCGAACTTCACAGCAGCCCGAGCAAAGCTAAGCCTTGATCGATCTGAGTGGGGAAAGGGTCGTGCGCGCGTTGTAGCTACCAGCTGCCACACCCAACCCTGCGCCTGCCGGATCTCGACCACGCAAAAGCTTCGTACTCAACAGCCTGATCTCTCCACAGTCGCGACGCAACTATCGATTTGCAATGGACAAATTCATTGCCTGGTACTGCTCGGCGCCTCGCGCTCAATTGCACCGTCGCGCTCAGATTTCGACTCCATTTGGAGAGCCTCGGATTAGCATCCGCAACTATCAACCAGAGGCTCGCTGCAGTGCGGCGCCTTTCCTATGAAGCGGCAGATTCCGGTCTGCTGAGCCTTGAATTGGAGGCGGGTACGATGTGCGCGAATGCGCAATTCGTCTGGGCCTTGAGCACATAGCGCCGCACGATCTTCGTCGCACTTGTGCCAATCTGTGCCACTCTAACGGTGGAGAACTTGAACAAATTCAATTTCTCCTGGGCCATGCATCTGTTCTGACTACGGAGCGTTATCTCGGTTCCAAGCAGAATCTGGAGGAACCAGTCAATGACCGATTCGGACCTCTGTATAAAAGCAAGACCTTCGACATCAGGAGAATCTGTTTTTGCGAGATGAGATCAAGGTATTAACAACCAGGATCTGAACCAGATACATGGTCCCTTTGTAGGCGTAGGGATCGCCTGCGACGGTCCTGTCGATCATCAGAATGTGAGCAAAACAGAGCATACAATCGTTCCCGAATTTAGCAATTCTGTGATCAACGCATCTTCATATGTAAGTGACGAGGAGTCCTGTATGTCTGAAGTCTTGGATGGGCCGGACCTTCACCGCATTGGTGCCGATCATCAATTGACCGCGCCGCTCCCTTGGTATCGAAAGCGCTGGTTTCTGTGGACGAGCTTGCTGCTCCTGCTGCTTCTGGTCGTAATCATCGGTGTGGTCATTCACAAGAACAACGTCAAAGCCGCAGCTGCCAAGCGCGCGCTGGCCGCGGTGAAGCCATCCGTTTCCGCTACGGTTGTTACGGCAACCAAGGGCAGCATCGGCATTTACCTCGATGCCATTGGCACGGTGACGCCGGTCTACACTGCCTCCATCACCGCGCAGGCAAGCGGAGTCTTGACAGCGGTACATTATAGCGAGGGTCAGACCATTCAAAAAGGGGATGCACTGATCGACATCGATCCGCGCCCGTATCAGGCTCAATTGATGCAGGCCGAGGGCGCGCTGGAGCGCGACACGAATATTCTGGCGCAGGCGCAGATGGACCTGGATCGCTATCGCGCGGCATGGGCGGGCAACGGAATCCCCAAGCAGTTGCTGGAGGACCAGGAAAAGATTGTGCTGCAAGACAAAGGCACAGTGAAGAACGATCAAGGCACCGTGAATTACGACCAGGTCCAGCTCAGCTATTGCCACATCAGCTCTCCGATAGCCGGTCGTGTCGGTCTTCGCCTGGTGGACCCAGGGAACGTGGTGCAGGCATCGGCGGCCGCGGTGCTGGCGGTCATCACGCAGGTGCAGCCGATCACTGTGATTTTCACCATGCCAGAAGACAGCCTTGTGCAGGTACAGGATCGCATGCGCAAGGTGCATACGCTGTCCGTGGATGCGTGGGATCGTGCGCAGACCGCCAAATTAGCGTCGGGCAAGTTGCAATCCATTGACAACCAGATCGACACCACAACGGGAACAGTCAAGCTGCGCGCCCTCTTCGATAACAAAAATGGCGCTCTCTTCCCCAATCAGTTTGTCAACACAAGGTTGCTGGTCAATACGCTCGATGGCGTCACGCTGGTTCCCACCAACGCCGTTCAGCACAACGGACAAGTAGCCTTTCTTTATGTAGTAACGAATGGAACGGCAAGCGTGCGTACCATCACGACGGGAGTTGCCGACGGCGGCATGATCTCGGTTACGGGAATCAATCCCGGCGAGGTGGTGGCCACCAGCAGCTTCGACAAGTTGCAGACCGGGAGCAAAGTTGTCGTGTCGAAGCAGGCTTCGTCGGCAAATGCAACTGAGGGTAATACTCCGTGAATCCATCCGGGCCTTTTATTCAGCGACCCGTTGCCACTGCGCTGCTGATGGCCGCCATCCTGCTGGTGGGTATCGTCGCATATTTCCAGTTGCCTGTCTCCGCCTTGCCGGAGGTCGATTATCCCACCATTCAGGTGCTGACCTTCTATCCCGGCGCAAGCCCGGATGTAATGGCCACTACGGTGACTGCTCCGCTGGAGCGGCAGTTCGGCCAACTGCAAGGGCTGAGCCAGATGACTTCGACCAGTTCGGGCGGATCGTCTGTCATTGTGTTGCAGTTTGCCCTCAGCCTGAACATCGACATTGCCGAAGAAGAGGTCCAGTCCTCGATTAACGCGGCGCAGAGTTTTCTGCCGTCCAGCCTTCCCTCGCCGCCGGTTTATAGCAAAACCAATCCCGCGGATGCGCCCGTGCTCACGCTGGCCGTCACCTCCAACTCGATCCCGCTCTCGCAGGTTGAGGATCTGGTGGATACGCGGCTTGCGCCCAAGCTCTCGCAGTTGAGCGGAGTCGGCCTGGTGAGCATCAGCGGCGGGCAAAAGCCGGCGGTGCGCATTCAAGCCAACCCGACAGCGCTTTCGTCGTATGGATTGAATCTTGAAGATTTGCGCACAACACTTCTGGCCACCAGCGTCAATGCCGCCAAAGGAAACTTCGATGGAGCGCATCAGGATTACCAGATCAATGCCAACGATCAACTGGTAACCAGCGATGACTATCGCAAGGTTGTGGTTGCCTACCGCAATGGCGCGCCCATCATGCTGACGGATGTTGCGCAAGTCGTGGATGGCATCGAGAACAAAAAGCAGGCAGCGTGGATGAACGAGACCCCGGCGGTCATCGTCAACATTCAGCGACAGCCCGGTGCCAACACCATCAGCGTGGTGAAGGCCGTCAAAGCGATCTTGCCGCAGCTTGAGGTGAACCTTCCCGCTTCCATCCAGGTAACGCCGCTTACCGATCTCACCACGGCCATCAATGCTTCAGTCTCTGATGTCGAGTTTGAATTGATGCTGACCGTTGCACTCGTGGTGATGGTCATCTTTCTTTTTCTGCGCAATGTTTATGCAACCATCATTCCCAGCATTGCCGTGCCGGTTTCCTTGGTGGGCACCTTCGGCGTAATGTATGCGCTGGGCTATAGCCTCGACAATCTTTCCCTGATGGCGCTCACCATCTCCACTGGCTTTGTAGTGGATGATGCGATCGTGATGATCGAGAACATCACGCGCTATCTTGAAGCCGGAGAGACGCCGATGCAGGCGGCCATGAAAGGCGCAGAGCAGATTGGCTTCACCATCATCTCTCTCACTGTTTCGCTGATTGCGGTGCTGATTCCGCTGCTCTTCATGGGCGATGTGGTTGGTCGCCTCTTTCGCGAATTCGCGGTTACCCTCGCCGTCACCATTATCCTGTCGGCCGTTGTCTCTCTCACGCTGACGCCGATGATGTGCTCGCGCATTCTGCGCCACTCCCCTCCCAAGGAACAGCAGGGCCGCATCTTCAGGGCTTCCGAGCGCGCCTTCGAAAACATGATTGCGTTCTACGGCCGCACGCTCAAGTTCGTGCTTGGCTACCAGACCATCACGCTGCTGATCGCTGCCGCAACGCTGGTACTGACGATTATTCTCTACATCATCATCCCCAAGGGATTCTTCCCCACCCAGGATACAGGTGTCATTCAGGGCATCTCGCAGGCGCCGGCGACCATTTCGTTTGCAGCCATGGAGCAGAAGCAGCAGCAACTGGCGCACATCATTCTTCAGGATCCAGCGGTCGAAAGTTTATCCTCCTTTATAGGCGCGGATGGAACCAATACCACACTGAACAGCGGACGAATGTCCATCAACCTGAAGCCGCTGAATGCGCGCGACCTGAGCGCCTCCGACGTCATTCGCAGGCTGCAGACCAGCCTCAAGCCGGTTGAGGGTATCGAACTCTACATGGAACCGGTGCAGAACATCACGGTGGATGATCGCGTCAGCCGCACTCAGTATCAGTACACGCTGGAGGACCCCGATGCGAACGAGTTGAACCTGTGGACCGGCAAACTGGTTGACAAGATGAAGCAGTTGCCCCAGCTTGCCGATGTGGCCACCGACCAGCAAACCGGAGGACTGGCGGTCTCGCTGGTCATTGATCGCGTGACCGCATCCAGGCTTGGCATCGCGCCGTCTACGATTGACAGCACCCTCTACGACGCCTATGGGCAGCGCCAGATCAGCACCATGTATACGCAGTTGAATCAGTATCACGTGATTTTGGAAACGGCTCCAAGTTCTCAACAAAGCCCAAACAAACTTCAGGATTTATATATTCAGACAAATGCTTCCGCTGGAGGCTCTGGGCCAGGCGCATCCTCGTCCTTCGCATCCTCGGGTTCCTCTTCCGCCGGTTCCAATGCAACCACGACCTCCATAAAATACACGCCTTCATCGCTGGCGCTCAGTGCGCCATTAAATGCGCTTCAATCCGGCGTGGGCGCCAGCGGCACGGCGAATGCGGCCACCAGCACCAGCGCATCCAATGCCGTGCCTCTCAGCGCGTTTACGCATCTTGAGAAAGCATCTGAGTCGCTCTCCATCAATCACCAGGGCCAGTTCCCGGCCGTGACCGTGTCGTTCAATCTGGCGCCCAATGCCGCGCTGGGAGGCGCCATCACGGCCATCGAGAAGGCGCAAAAAGACCTGAATATGCCGGCCAGCGTTCAGTATGGATTTCAAGGCACCGCGGCTTCCTTTCAGGGCTCGCTCTCCAATGAAGGCCTGCTGATTCTGGCCGCGCTGGCCGCCGTCTACATCGTGCTCGGCATTCTCTATGAGAGCTTCATTCATCCCATCACGATTCTTTCTACGCTGCCGTCCGCTGGCGTCGGCGCGTTGCTGGCCCTCATTCTCTTCAAGCAGGACCTCAGTGTCGTTGCAATCATCGGCATCATCCTGCTGATCGGCATTGTCAAAAAGAACGGCATCATGATGGTCGACTTTGCGATGGAGGGAGAACGCGAACACGGCAAGAATGCGACGGACGCCATTTACGATGCGTGCCTACTGCGCTTTCGGCCCATCATGATGACTACCATGGCTGCGCTGCTGGCGGGTCTTCCGCTGGCTCTGGGTCGGGGAATGGGATCAGAGTTGAGGCGACCATTGGGCATTGCCATGGTCGGCGGATTGCTGCTGAGCCAAGTGCTTACATTGTATACAACGCCCGTCATCTACATATTCTTCGATCGTCTCGGCCATCGTTTCAGCCGTGCGCCGAAAACGATTGAAAGTGGCGGCGAGCCGCTGCCGGCGGAGGCTCCATGAATATCTCCGCCCCCTTTATCCGCCGGCCTGTAGCCACCACATTGCTGACGGTGGGCATCGTTCTTGTCGGGGCCATCGCCTTCAATGTCCTACCTGTTTCTCCCTTGCCGCAAGTCGATTTCCCGACGATCTCGGTTTCCGCCAGCTTGCCGGGCGCAAGCCCTGAGATCACTGCCTCCTCGATTGCAACTCCGCTTGAGCGTCAGTTCAGCCACATCGCCGGCGTCACTGAAATGACCTCGTCAAGTTCGCTGGGCAGCACCTCGATCACGTTGCAATTCGATCTGAGCCGCGACATCGACGGCGCGGCGCGAGACGTCGAGGCGGCCATCAACGCGGCGCGCACGTACTTGCCTGCAAACTTGCCTGCCAATCCAACCTATCGCAAAGTGAATCCGGCGGATTCACCGATCATCATTCTCGGACTAACCTCCGACAAATACGACAAGCCGACGCTCTATGACGAAGCGTCGTCGGTCATTGCACAAAAGCTTTCGCAGATCGCGGGTGTGGGGCAGGTATCGGTCGGCGGAGGCGCAGGCCCTTCAGTGCGCGTGGAAGTGAACCCCACGCTGCTCAACAGCCACGGACTCACCATTCAGAACATTCAGTCCGTATTGAGCCAGCAAAACGCGCATGAACCGGCCGGACAAATCTCAGACGGGACTACAACCGCGGACATCGTCACCAACGACCAGATCTCCCGCGCGGACCAATTCAAGTCGCTGATTATCGGAAGCAACAAGGGTGCCGCAGTCCGGCTCGTCGATGTTGCGGACGTATCCAATGGAGCGCAGAACATTCGCACCGCGGGGTACCTGAACGGCACGCCGTCGATCACCGTCATGATCTTTCGCCAGCCGGGCGCCAACATCATCGACACCGTTAATCGCGTTAGAGCGGAGTTGCCATCGATTGAAGCCTCCATTCCGCAAGGCATCAAGACAACGATTGTTCTTGACCGCACTATTACCATCCGCGCCTCTGTCAGCGATGTAGAGAAGACGCTCATTCTTTCCGTCATTCTGGTCATTCTTGTTGTCTTCGTCTTTCTGCGCAACTGGCGAGCCATACTCATTCCTACTGTCGCCGTTCCCGCTTCGCTCATCGGCACCTTCGCCGTCATGTACCTGTTCGGTTTCAGCATCGACAATCTATCGCTGATGGCATTGACCATCTCGACGGGCTTCGTCGTCGATGATGCAATCGTGGTGATGGAAAATATCTCCCGTCTCCGCGAAGGTGGAATGACGCCCATGAAGGCGGCCTTTCAAGGTTCAAAGGAAATCGGATTTACTATCTTGTCGATCAGTATGTCACTGATTGCGGTTTTTATTCCGATTCTTCTTATGGCCGGCATCGTAGGCCGACTCTTTCGCGAGTTTGCCATCACGCTGTCAACGGCGATTGTTGTATCCATGCTGATCTCGCTCACGACCACACCCATGATGTGTGCCTACCTGCTCAGGGATGAGAGGACAATCAAGCACGGCAGCGCATATCGGATCACCGAGCGTGGATTTACGTGGATGCTCTCCACGTACAGCCGTTCATTAACTTGGGTATTGAAGCACCCCACTCCCATGTTGATCCTCCTGTTGCTCACCATCGCATTGAACTTTTATCTCATCGATATCATCCCCAAAGGTTTTTTCCCGCAGCAGGATACAGGAGCCCTCACAGGCAACGCGCGCGGGCCGCAGGACGCCTCGTTTCCGGTGATGGACAACTCGATCCTGCAACTGGAGAAAGTCATCAAGGCTGATCCGGCAGTCGACAATGTCATTGCCCATACTGGCGGCGGCGGAGCATCCAATGGCGGCTCGATATACATTGCGCTCAAGCCTCTCAATGAGCGCAAGGTTGGAGCGCCAGAGATTATCAATCGCCTGCGGCCTAAGCTCAACCGGCTTCCTGTTGCCTCCGCATTTCTCCAGGCAGCGCAGGATCTTCGCATCGGAGGACGGTCGAGCAACGCCATGTATCAATACACAATTCAGTCGGATAACGTGGCGGATCTTGCCCACTGGGGCCCCATCCTGCTGGCGGGAATGCAGAAGATTCCAGGCTTCCAGGACGTGAGCAGCGACGCGCAAAATAGCGGCCTGCAAGAGTTGATCGCCTATGATCGGCCAACCGCGGCGCGGCTTGGCATCACCCCGCAGTCTCTTGACCAGTCCCTCTACAGTGCCTTTGGCCAATCGCAAGTCTCCATCATCTACACGCAGTTGAATCAGTATTACGTGGTGCTGGAGGTTGCGCCGCAGTACTGGCAAACTCCCGATGGCTTGAAGAATATCTACCTGAACACTACGGGCAGCGGATTGATTCCCATTTCTTCCGTAAGCACGGCGCAGACAAGCACAACGCCGCTGGTCATCAATCACACCAGCTCGTTTCCATCCGTCACCGTGTCGTTCAACCTGGCGGCCAATATGTCGTTGAGCGACGCCACGCGTCTGGTCTCCCAGATGCAAGAGAAGCTCAATATGCCACAAACCGTGCGCGGCTTCTTTGCCGGAACGGCCTCCGCGTATCAAACATCGCTGGCTAGCGAGCCGCTTCTTATAGGTACTGCGCTTCTCGCGGTTTACATTGTTCTTGGCATTTTGTATGAGAGCCTGGTGCATCCACTCACAATCATCTCCACTCTGCCTTCGGCAAGTGTGGGAGCCATGCTCGCGCTTATGCTCTTCAAAGTTGACCTCAACGTGATCTCGATCATCGGCATTATCCTGCTGATCGGCATTGTGAAAAAGAACGCAATCATGATGATCGACTTTGCCCTCGTTGCCGAGCGCGAGCACGGCAAGAGCACCACAGATGCCATCTTTGAAGCTTGCCAGCTTCGCTTTCGCCCCATCCTGATGACCACCATGGCCGCTTTGTTTGGCGCGCTGCCGCTGGCCTTCGGCACCGGCACAGGCTCAGAACTCAGGCGTCCGCTGGGCATCACCATCGTCGGCGGATTGATCGTCAGCCAGATGCTAACCCTTTACACTACGCCTGTTGTCTATCTGTTCTTCGACCGTTTACGCCTGCGCTTCAAAGGCAACCAACCAGAACCACTGCGCCAGGGAATAGCAGAGGCATCCTATTAAGGGATGGTTATGGAGTGTTTGGAATGAAGAATTCGATCAAGCAATCACCAAGGCCTTTCGTGGCGTCCGCTGTGCTCACTGTCGCACTGTTCTGCGCGCTGCTGGCTGGATGCAATGTGGGACCGAAGTATCTACCGCCCGCAATGACAGCCCCTGCGGCCTTCAAGGAGTCTCCCGCGCAATTCAAGGAAGCCGATGGATGGACCGTCGCGCAGCCCCAGGACGCGGCTCTTCGCGGCAAGTGGTGGGAGATTTACAATGAGCCGGAGTTGAATGCGCTCGAAGCGCAACTTAACATCGACAATCAGAATATTCGCCAGGCCTTCGAGAACTTTATGGAAGCGCGCGCCCTGGTGCGTGAGGCGCGGTCGCAGTATTTTCCCACAGTCAGCGTTGGCGGCTCTTATACGCGTTCACAGACATCTTCCAATGTTGGGTCCAAGACGAGCACTGGTACAACAGGAGGGCAACAATCGCAGGTGTTTTCTCTTCCTGCTGACGTTTCCTGGGAGCCAGACCTGTGGGGGAAGGTACGGAACACAGTGCGCGCCAGTCAATATACAGCGCAATTGACAGCGGCCGATCTTGAGAATGAAAGGCTAACCGAACAAGCCAGCCTAGCACAATACTTCTTTGAGATTCACGGCCAGGATGCATTGCAAAAACTCCTCAATGAAACAGTTGACGCCGACAGGAAAGCAGTCGAAGTTGTGCGGGCTGCTTATGACAACGGCGTTGGCGACCAAATCTCCGTTGTCGAAGCGCAGACAACTTTGCACAGCGCGCAGGCGGCGGCAATCAATCTAGGTATTGCGCGCGCGCAGTATGAGCACGCGATTGCCATGCTCATCGGCAAACCGGCCCCGGCATTTTCCATCCCAGTGGAAGCAAAGACGAGCACGCCTCCGCCCATCCCCATCGGCTTGCCCTCCCAACTGCTCGAACGCCGCCCAGACATAGCAGGCGCGGAGCGAAATATGGCCTCCGCCAATGCGCAGATCAGAGTTGCTTATGCAGCTTATTATCCTACGTTGACGCTCTCAGCCACTGGAGGCTTGGAAAGCTCGGCGCTCAAGAATCTAATCTCTGCACCCAGCCGCTTCTGGTCTGTCGGGCCATCTATCTCTGAGACTGTCTATGACGGCGGCCTGCGTCGCGCCACCGTAAATCAATACATCGCAACGTACAATGCAAATGTTGCCGCGTATCGCCAATCGGTTCTGGTTGCATTTGAACAGGTGGAAGACTCGCTTGCGGCGGTTCGAATCTTATCGCAACAGATTCAGCGTCAGCAGGAAGCCGTCGACTCCTCCCAGACGTTCCTGCGGCTTGAACTGGGGCGCTATGATAACGGCATCGACCCATATATCGACGTGGTCACTGCGCAAACTACCCTGCTCCTCAACCAGCAGTCGCTGACTGCATTACAAGTTCAGCAAATGACGGCATCAGTACAACTGATTGAAGCTCTGGGCGGAGGTTGGGACCGGTCGCAGTTACCTACGCCTCTCCAGGTCACGGAGAAATCTTCAAAAGCGGAGACCACGATTCAGCATTAGATAGCAAAGGCTTCCTTTGCGATGAAACCGTAGGAAATACAGTTGGCACGATCGGACCTGAAAAACGCCGATTGCACCAGAATAGATTCTGGAATGACGCGAAATCGCCTTACCACTCGGGGTGCGTCTCAGAAGGATGTTGCGGGTTTCGCTACTCCTTGGTCTTGAGTTTGCTGTCGTTTTCCCGGATGAATGCCTCGATCACAGGAGCGCTTGCAAGAATACGAAGCCACTGTTCCTTGTAGAGGGTAACGGGGAAACGGCCCATTCCGTAGAGGGATACGGCGCCTTTCTCGCTGACCTTGAGACTCAATCCTGCTGAATCCTTGCTCTTGAGTTTTGTGTTTTCTGCCCGCAGGCGCTCCAACTCCGCTTTCATTTCCGCTTCGTTCATGCCGTCTCTCCCATTCTGTTTTCCGCTTCAACCGTCTCACTGCGAACCGGTTGCGCCAAGCCACAAGGCACCGCCGCACCGGCCAAAAGAGCCTCGATCCGCTCAACTTCGAGTCGCCGAGTTTCACGGTGCTGGACCACTGCTCCATCCGCTCAGGATCCGTGGAGAACTCGGCGGAGATTTCCATCCACCGGTTCTCGTTCTCACGGGCTATCTTGAGCGCGGTCTCAAGTGCTGCAATATTTTCTTCCATTGATGTATCCATTCAGGATCAGTTTATATTGCGGCGACACCGCCACGATTATTACTACTGTACTGACAGCGAAACTACTCCTTCCAAATAGAATGCGCATTTCCCGCGCAACTCCACGCGGGCACCCTTGTGTGTGCAGGTTAGTTCGCCTCCGCGGGACGAGGCCTGGAAGGCACGGAGTTCGTCCTTGCCCAACCGGTTTGCCCAGAACGGCACGAGCATACAATGTGCCGAGCCCGTAACAGGGTCCTCATTGATCCCATAGTTTGGCGCAAAGAAACGGCTTACAAAGTCATACCCTGCATCTCCCGTTGCGGTAACAATTACCCCATGAGGATCGAGGCCTGCAACCCGTGGAAAATTCGGCTTGAGCACGCGTACCATAGCCGCATCCTTCAGCAGCACCAGCGTAAACCTATCGTTCTTCCACACTTCAAGTGGGGCTGCTCCCAGCGCGTCGATAATTCCCACCGGCACGTCCACGCGTTCGTATTCCTGAGCCGGAAAGTCCATTACATAGCCGTCCGGTGCCTTCTTGACCGTCAAAACCCCACTGTGGGTGTGAAAACGCACCTCACGCCGTTCCGGTTCCAGCCGTTCCATCACTACGGCAGCGCTGGCCAGAGTGGCATGACCGCACAGCGAAACTTCGATAGATGGCGTAAACCATCGCAACCGATAGTCCTCGCCGGTCTTTACTAGATACGCCGTTTCCGAAAGGTTGTTTTCGGCTGCAATTGACAGAAGTGTTGCGTCTGGCAGGAACGACGCAAGCGGCATCACCGCAGCTGGATTGCCTTGAAAGAGCGCCGAAGCGAAAGCATCGACCTGATAGATGGGAATATTCATCTTTCGAGTATATGGCGCAAATAGCCGTGTGGGAGATCGACGAGTTGATTGCACGTTCAGGATATTTAACGACAAACTTCCGAAAGGCCAAGTCCAATGAAACCATCCAAGCTGTATGAGGCGCTTCATGCGCTGATCGGCGAGCGTGTGCCTCTGCATATCTGGGGCGCATGCGGCGTCGGCAAGTCGCAGATCGTCGCGCAGGTAGCGGACGATCTCGACTTTGAGTTCCTGGACGTTCGCGCTGTGCAACTCGATCCTGTCGATCTGCGCGGGCTGCCGCGCATCAAAGAGGACCAGACCGAGTGGGTGCCACCCAAGTTCCTGCCCACCACAGGGAAGGGCATCCTGTTTCTCGATGAACTGACCTCTGCGCCGCAGATGACGCAGGCCGGCTGCTACCAGCTGGTGCTCGACCGCAAACTCGGAGAGTACGTTTTGCCTGACGGCTGGGTAGTTATCGCCGCCGGCAATCCGGCCTCCGAGCGGGGAGTGCATTTCTCGATGCCGCGGCCGTTGCGGAATCGCTTTGTCCATCTCGAACTTGAAGCGGATCTCAAGGACTGGTGCAAGTGGGCCGTGGGCGCGGGCGTCCGGCCGGAGATCATCGCATTTCTGCGCTTCAAGCCGGATCTGTTACATACAGCCGACGCAACCTCGGACGCCAACGCGTGGCCCACTCCCCGATCCTGGGAGATGGCCTCCAATGTTCTGCGCGGGATTGCCAACCGGCAGAAGACCACCTTCCTTTCTGGTGCGAGCGAGTTTGAGGCGCAGTTGCTCGACGGAACGGTGGGGCCTGCGGCGGCTGCGGAGTTGATTGCATTCTTGCGGCTCTTCCGTCAGTTGCCATCGATCGACGAGATTCTGCTCAACCCGGAGACGGCGCCGCTTCCGGGTTGAGCAGAATC
>Ga0224559_1001468_pt1 | contig 12926 bp, 12 predicted proteins | sample 714S33034metaG_FD_180676 | JGI IMG/M metagenome (GOLD analysis project Ga0224559, IMG submission 180676) | Peat soil microbial communities from Stordalen Mire, Sweden - 717 S3 30-34 | ecosystem: Environmental > Terrestrial > Soil > Wetlands > Peat | place: Sweden: Norrbotten County, Stordalen... | reverse complement strand
CTGGGCGTAAAGCACCTTGCCGGTTCCGGTGATCTTGAAGCGCTTCTTCGCGCCCGATTTCGTCTTCAGTTTGGGCATTTTGCTCGTCTCCGTCGGGCGCGCGCGCCCTTTGATTGTCTGCAATTTCTTGCAATGATTTGATTGAGTGGGCGCATAGCGGCCACTCCCGTTCGTTTCCGAACGAGCGAACGAACCGCCACGGCAGCCCTTTGAGCCGGTCGGTTCGGAAGCGCGGGTTATAATGATTGCGCGGCGAAAAGCAATGGCGTCGTCGCCAAAACGTCGTGGAAGCGCGATCGCGATGCGCTCCGAGCTAGCGGACGGTCTCCAGAATCTGCTCGGCGCGCAGAAAAAAGGCCGGGTCGATCGAGAGATCGGCCGCCGCCGCATTTTCCGCGACCTGTTCGGGCCGGCTGGCGCCGATGATCGCCGAGGCGACGACTGGCTTGCGCAAAACCCAGGCAAGCGCGAATTGGGCGAGGCTGACGCCCGCCTCCGCGGCGATTTGTTTCACCTGCCGCACGGCCTCAAGCACCGGCGGCTCCAGCCAGCGCTTCGGCAGCATCGCGCCCATGGTCGCGCTGCTTGCCCGCGAATCGGGCGGGGGCGGCGCGCCGGGGCTGTATTTTCCCGTCAAAACGCCCTGGGCCAGCGGCGACCAGACGATCTGGCCAATGCCGAGACCGGCGCACAGCGGAAAAATATCGGTCTGCGGATAGGGATGGAGCAGGGAATATTGCGGCTGGCTGGAGACGAAGCGGGCGACGCCTTTGAGCGTCGCAGCGGCTTCGATCTTCGCCGCCGGCCATTCGCTGAAGCCGATGTAGCGCGCCTTGCCGGCGCGGACGACCTCGGTCAGCGCCGCCATCGTTTCTTCGAGCGGCGTGTTCTCGTCATAGCGATGGCATTGATAGAGATCGACATGGTCGGTCTTGAGACGCGCCAGCGAGGCGTCGATCTGCTTCAGGATTTGCGCGCGGGAGAGGCCCCTGTCCTGCTCGCTCATCGGGAAATAGACTTTTGTCGCGAGGATATAGGAGCTCCGCGCAACGCCCTCGAGCGCTTCGCCAAGCAGGGTCTCCGCCGCGCCGCGCCCATAAACATTCGCCGTGTCGATGAAATTGACGCCGACGTCGAACGCCTTGCGGACGCAGGCGATCGCATCCGCCTTGCCGACACCTCCGGAGTACGTCAGCCACGATCCGAGCGCGATCGTCGAGACGTCAAGGTCGCTTGAGCCGAGCCGGCGATATTTCATCAAGAACCCTCCGGTCGGAGCGAATCCGTCCGGACACGCCCGCGTCCCGTTCTAAACTGATGAAATCGATCACGATGATTTTTGGTTTGATTAAATCCAAAAATCATCGTGATCGAGAGGGCGAGATCGTCCCGCACTTTGAAAGGCATCGTTCTCGAACAGCGCCCCTGGAGTGCTATCCGACCGAGGAGATCATCCGGTCGACGAGACATCGCTCCAGATTCAGAAGCACGAGCAGTTCCGGGCATCAGATTGTCTCGATCTGCTCGGAAAATGCTCTGGCCTGGCGAAAGCGCCGGGGCCTTATCAAATCATCGTCCTGAGGGCTGAACTGGCGTCGCGGGCGCGAAGGCGCTGGCGGCGGAAGAAGCGGCCATGGAAGGGCGCGCGGCGAGGTCAAGGCTTGCCTTGTTCGATTCGTCCCGCGATCTTCGGTGCGCTCTATTTCAGATGCTGGGCGAGATATTTGTTCATCTCGAACATCGTCACTTTGTCCCGGCCGAAAACGGCTTTGAGCTTTTCGTCGGCGATGATTTCGCGCTTGTTCGCCTCGTTCTGAAGCTTATGCTTCTTGATGTATTCCCAAACCTTGCTCACCACTTCGGTGCGCGGCAGCGGAGCGGCTCCGACCACGGCGGCGAGCTCCTTCGAGGGCTGCAGCGGCTTGGCGAAAGCGCTCGCCGTCGCAGGCTTCGCCGCCTTGGCGGCAGCCGCCTTCGGCGCAGCCTTTGCCGGTGTGGCGCCCTTTGCCGGCGCGGGCTTTTTGGTTGAACTCGTCATCCCGTCGACCTTCCATGATTATCAGCGAGGAAATTTCAGCGCGAAGTCCAGCGTTTGTCGCTGATTCTTATGCCTGACGGAACCCTAACCATCGCGCTCCGTCAAGCGAGGAACAAAGGTTTTTCGCTCCTACGCAATGGAAAGTGCGCGTGAGGCTTCTTCAACGCGCAAAACAACGCGCAATCGAAGCTTTTACAGGAGGGCGCTTCAACAATTTCCGGGTTTTTCCCCAATCGCCGGACCCGCCGAACTCGTGCAAACTTCTGGGGAAAAAGGGGGCTTTTGCGTTGCGCGTCCCCGCGGGAGCAGCGGCCGTGGTCGAGGCGCGCTCAATAGACGCAGTGCTCGAAGGCCGGCTCGACGCTTCCGCCCCATTCGGTGTGAAACGCCGCGATCAGCCGTTCCGCTTCGGTTCGGCCCGCGACGATTGCGTCGAGCGGGTCGAGAAAATGCGTCTCGTCGCGTCCGCGCGAGTCGAGCCGCTGGCGCCGCGCGAGGCCGCCCCGCGCCAGCGCCAGCACGTCGCTGGCGACTTCGCGCACCGGGCGTCCGGCGATCTGCGCCTTGAGCGCGAGGCGCGGCGCGTCGGCGCGCAGTTTTTCGCGGTCCGCCGCGCTCCAGGGCTTGATCAGTTCCAGGGCGCCGTCGAGCGCGGCGGGATCGTAGAGGAGCCCGACGAACAGGGCCGGCAGCGCCGTCAGCATCGGCCGGGGCCCCGCGTCGGCGCCGCGCATCTCGAGGTAGCGCTTCAACCGCACCTCGGGAAAGATCGTCGAGAGATGATTGGCCCAGTCGGAAAGGGTCGCCCGCTCGCCCGGCGCGGCCTTGAGTTCGCCAACGAGCAGATCACGGAAACTTGCTCCGGCGACGTCGATATAGGTCTCGCCGCGTTTCAGGAAATACATCGGAACGTCGAGGGCGTAGTCGACATAGCGCTCGAAGCCCATGCCCGGCTCGAAAGCGAAAGGCAGCATTCCGGTGCGTGCCGGATCCGTGTCGCGCCAGACCTCGGATCGCGCCGAGAGGAAGCCGTTGAGCTTGCCGTCGGTAAAGGGCGAATTGGCGAACAACGCTGTCGCGACCGGCTGGAGCGCGAGCGAAACCCGCAGCTTTTTCACCATGTCGGCTTCGCTTGAAAAATCCAGATTGGCCTGCACCGTCGCGGTGCGGAACATCATGTCGAGGCCGTGCCCGCCGACCTTCGGCATATATTTCGCCATGATGGCGTAGCGCTGCTTCGGCATGATCGGAATTTCGGCGAGCCGCTGCTTCGGATTCATGCCGAGCGTCAAAAAGCCGATCCCGCAGCTCGCGGCGAAGGTCTTGACGCTCTTGAAATGAACGTCGAGTTCGGCGTCGGTCTCGTGGATCGTCGCAACTGGCGCGCCTGAAAGTTCGAACTGGCCGCCGGGCTCGAGCGAGATGGCGCCGCCGCTCTGCTCCTGAAACAGGCCGATGATATTGGGGCCGTCGCTGATCGCGGCCCAGCCGAGATCGTGGCGCATGCCGTCGAGAAGGGCGCGGATGCCGCAGCGCCCCGCGCCGGGCTCGCCGCGATACGCGACGGTCGAATGTCCGGCCCGGTAGAACGGTATTTTCTCATGCTCGGTGCCGACCGCGAATCGTTCGGGCGGCTTCGAGCCCGCCTCGAACCAGGCGACAAGCTCATCGCGCGACGTCACAGGGGTCGTATCGGAAATGTCGCGCGCCATCTGCTCCAAAGCCCGTCCACGCCGCTGGGCGCGCGCCCCAAGCGCGTGCGCCGGGACATAAGCGACCCGCGTTGCAACGCTACATAGGCGGCCCGCCGCCGCAGCGCAACGCGGCGGGCGCCGACGGCTTGGCATTTTCGAGCGGCGCCGCCGGCGGCTCTCGGTTCGCCGCGCGTCTTGATCGTCCTCCGGGCGAGACGGATGCGCGCCCGCGCCGCGCTCGGAAAAGGCGGTCAAACAGCTAGTTTCAGTCGGCTTTCGGCGCCTCCGGCGAAGAATCCCTCAGGAGCGCTTTCCGGTCAGAATCGCGTTGATCTCGTCCTGAAGCCCGGCCTGCTGGCCGGCGGCCGGCGGCGGCGTGCCCGGTTGCAGCATCTTGATCAGCGCATCGAGCCCGCCCTGGACCGCACCGGCGTCGATTCCGCCGGGCGCCTGCGTCGCAGCGCCTCCCTGCGGCGCCGGCTTGCCGGCGAGGAGACCGCCGAGGATCGATTGCAGGAGGCCGCCAAGATTGCCTGCGCCAGCGTTCGCCTGTGGATTGGACGTCGGCGCGCCCCGCGGCTGCGCCTGCCCCGAGGTTGCGCCGCCGAGCAGGCTGCCGAGAATGGACCCGAGGCCGTCCAGGGGGCCGCTGCCGGCGGAGCCTGGATTGGCTGTCTGAGCGCCGCCGGCGGGCTGCGCCTGCGCCGCCGGTGGGCCGCCGAACAGACTGCCCAGAATGGAGCCGAGCCCGCCTTGTCCGGCGGCGCTGGCGAGTTGTCCGAACACGCCGCCCCATCCCTGATTGGCGAGGCTCTTGCTAAGGCCGCCAATGACCATCGAGGCGATTACCGGCGCCATCTGCTGGATCAGCGACGGCGGTAGCCCCGCGAGGGCCGCCGCGTGCTGGTTGATCGCTGCGCTCGCGTCGGGTGACCCAAACAGGTCCTGCAGCGCCGCAGCGCCCTTTTGCGTCGTCTCGCTGGACTGAGCTACGGCGGCGTCGACAAAGGTTGCGGCATGCTGCTGGTCCCCCAGCGCGCCAAGAATGGAGCCGAAAGCCGCCGGTTCGGCGGCGCGCTGCATGAATGCAGTCGATAGCCCCGGCAAAACGGCCCTGACGGCGCTATCCGCCTCTTCGGGAGAAATGTTGAACTGTTTGGCGAGATTATCAATGGCCTGCCCGTTCTGGGCGTTTTGCACGATCTCATACAGATTGAACATCGGCGTTCCTTTCGGCGTTCTGCGAGGACAGATCCGGCTGTGTCATGACCGCTCGCATATGGCGCGCCGGGGGAAGCTACCCGTCCTTTGGCCGTGTGGCGAGCCTGCCCGACGAAAAAGGGCGAATGCGGCGCCGTCGGAGGTAGCCGCTCGCAAATCTTTGCGCCGCGGCGCGCTTTGTCCTTAAAACGTCAATGGCGCCGTGCAGACTTGAAAACATTCCCGGCGACTGGAGCGGACACGACAATGAGCCATAGCGACGATACCGGCGACGAACACGGTGACAGCCACAGCCATGCCGACGAACACGCCCATAGCCATGCGCATTCTCATTCCCACGCGGCGCCGACCGACTTCGGTCCGCGCTTCGTCATCGGCATTGCGCTGAACATCCTCATCGTCGCCCTCGAACTCGTCTACGGAATCATTTCCGGCTCGGTCGCGCTGATCGCCGACGCCGGACACAATCTCTCCGACGTTCTCGGCCTCGCCGTCGCATTCGGCGCGGTGGTCCTTTCCGCGCGGGCGCCCTCAGCGCGCTTCACCTACGGGTTGAAGGGCACGTCCATTCTCGCCGCGCTGTTCAACGCTGTCTTTCTCATGCTTGTCATCGGCGCGTTGAGCTATGAGGCGATCCATCGCTTCTTCGATCCGGAGCCAATCGCAGCCGGGACAATGATGATCGTCGCCGCGATCGGCATGATCATCAACGCGGTTACGGCGGCGCTATTCGCCTCCGGACGCAAGGACGACCTCAATGTGCGGGGGGCTTTCCTGCACATGGCGGCGGACGCGGCGGTTTCCGGCGGCGTCGTCGTCGCCGGCCTTCTCATTCTACTGACAGGCCAGCTGTGGCTCGATCCGCTGATGAGCCTCATCATCAATGGCGTCGTGATCGCCGGCACATGGGGCCTGTTGCGCGAGAGCCTCGCCATGTCGCTCGGCGCCGTTCCGGCCGGGATCGCCAGCGCCGACGTGCGCCGGTTCCTGACTGAATTGCCGGGGGTGACCGCCCTTCATGATCTGCATATCTGGTCGATGAGCACGAGCGACATCTGCCTCACCGGTCATCTCCTGATGCCCGCCGGCCATCCGTGCGATGCATTCTTGATGGAGACGGCGCAACGCCTGCAACAGCGCTTCAGGATCGGTCACGTGACCCTGCAGGTCGAGACCGATGAGGCGACAATCTGCGCGCTCGCCCCAGATGAGGTGGTCTGAGCGACCTACGCGTCGATTTGCGGCGGCCTGACTTCCACAACGAATGCGCGACGAGGCCGGGCGATTACAGCCCGGCATCCCATGTCCGGAGTTCAAATCTCCGTGTTCGCCACCGCAATGGACGCGCGCTTGCTCGATTGCCTGACGCGAGCGACGAATCAAAATGCGTGGGCCGCCTACGGCCCCGTTCGTCGATCGCTCACTTTTTCAGACGCCGGCCACCCAGAGCGTCACCTTTGGGTTGGCGGCGTTCGATCAGGCGTTAGCTTTTCGCGCGGGCTTTCGGGGGCGACCACTTGCCATCGGTGTTCTTGGCGAGGCCGCGCTTCTTCAACGCCTGCAGCGCAAAGGATACCGTGCGGTTGCTGATGTCCCGGCCTGCGGCCTTGATGTGCTCCGCGATCTCGGCGGCCGAAACAGAGCCATGCTGTTCGAGCACATCAGCGATGGCCGCGCCGATCGTCTGGCTCCTCGGCGCGCGTGGCGCTTTCGGGGTTGCTTTCGCCTTGGCCGTCGGCTTCGCCTTAGCCGTCACCTTTGCCTTCGGCGCTGGCGCCGATGCCGGCGCTGCCGCAACTTTCGTCTTGCGAGCCGGTAGGCTCTCAAGAGACTGGAGCGCGCGTTCAGCGATGCGAAGGTCGGCGACCTTCGCTTCCAGTTCATCGATCTTGGCGCGGATGCGTTCGAGTGAAGTGTCCATGATGCCTTTGCTTGTCAAGTTAGGCGCCGGGATGTTTCGCATTCAATTCAGGCCTTCGGCCTATGCTGAATATGGAGAAAAATCCGCGGCGCCGCGCTTCGTCAATGGTCCGGTTTGCGCCTGCTGTAGGAAAGCACGCGTACCGGAGAATCGTTAGTGGCACAATTCCATCGTGGAATCTATAGAGTACACGAAATCTACAGCATCTACCGGCGGAAGACCCGCCTTGAGGCCTTGTTTTCCTCCGCGGGTGGACGATTGCGCCGCGTTTCGGCGCGCTCTTTAACGATAATTCCGAAGACAACGCGCCCCGGGCGTCGACGCAAGCGGCGGCGTTGAGCGAATCACGCCGCCAAGACAATCGATGTCGCCTGTCAGTGGAGCCTGCCGGGGCGGGCGTCTCCGCCGTGCTGCAATTGCAACCGGCGGTTCGTCTACATCCGTCCGCGCGCGCCTCGCCTGTGCGGCGACGTTCGGCGCGGACGTGGCTATTTCTTGCCGAAGATGAATTGCTGAGGGTTTTGTTCGAGCGAGCGGATCGCCTGATTGACCTGATCCAGCGTTTTGCGGCCATCGGACGCCAGCGCCTCATATTCGCGCAGCCCGGAGCCGCTGAAGCGGGCGAGGTTCGCGCCGATGTCCTTCCAGCGCGCATCGACGTCGTCGGTCAGCTTGCGGATCGATTTCGACGTGGCGCTGAATTCGGAAATCATGTTCGCCACCTGCGCCGGGTCGGCCGCCTTCACCAGATTATCGGCGTCGCTTGCAAGGCCGTCCAACTTGGCGGTCAAACCCTTGAGGCCGTCCGAGTTGGCGGCGAGCGCATCCGAAAATTTCTGAATATTCTTCACCGAAGCGGAAATGGAGCTGGAATTGTCGTCGATCACCTTGTTGGTTTTATCCAGAAACTCGGTGGCCTGACCGGCGATCTTGTGCGCCGTCTCGATCAACTCCTGGAACTCGGAGCGGTCGGCCGTGAGCGTGGGCGGCCCGCCGCCCGGACCCGCCGGTAGAGGCGGCGAGGTCTCCGAACCACCGGAGAGAGCCACGGAGGCGACGCCCGTGAGGCCCGTCGCCTCGAGCCGCGCCTTGGTGTCGACGCGGATCGGGACTCGCGCATCGATCTCGACGAGCGCGGACACATGGCTCGGATCGGAGGGAATGAAGTCGATCTGCGTCACGTCGCCAACGCTGACGCCATTGAACCGAACCGGCGCGCCGCGCAAAAGGCCCGATACGGAGCCATCGAAGACGACCTTGTAGATGCGCTGGCCGCTCGACTTGTCGCCGCCCGAAAACCACAGCACGAAGCCGAAAGCGGAGGCGATCACGGCCAGCGTGAAAATGCCGATCAGGGCATAGTTCGCTCGGGTTTCCATCTATCGTCTCTTCCTGTTCACGCTACGCTTCATTCCTTGACCGTGGCCGCATCGAGGCCCGCGCCAACCACCGTCGGCTTGATCGCGGAGGGGTCGAACTGGCGCGCCCTCTTGCCGTGGAAATAGGCGCGCAGCCACGGATGGTCTGACGCCAACATGGTGTCGATCGGGCCGGTCGCAATCACTTTCTGGTCCGCCAGCGCCGCGATCCGGTCGCAGATCGAATAAAGGCTGTCGAGGTCATGCGTCACCATGAAGACCGTCAGGCCCAGGGTCTTCTGCAAGGTCGAGATCAAATCGTCAAACTCGGCGGCGCCGATCGGATCGAGGCCCGACGTCGGCTCGTCGAGAAACAAGAGCTCGGGATCGAGCGCGAGCGCCCGCGCCAGCGCCGCCCGCTTGATCATGCCGCCAGACAATTCCGACGGAACTTTGTCCGCCGCGTCAAGGCTGAGGCCGACCAGCTCGATCTTGAGCATGGCGAGTTCGTCGGCGAGCCGTGGCGAAAGGTTGAGATGCTCGCGCATCGGCACCTGGACGTTCTGCTTCACGGTGAGGCCGGAAAACAGCGCGCCCTGCTGGAACATGACGCCCATGCGCCGCTCCAGCGCGTCATGTTCGGCGCGCGTGACGCGATCGAGATCGGAGCCAAATAATTCGATGGTCCCACCCTGTTTCGGGATCAACTCCAGAATGGTTCGGGTCAGGACGGACTTTCCGGTGCCGGAACCGCCGACGAAGCCCATCACCTCGCCGCGGCGGACGTCGAGATCGAGCCCGTCGAGGACGGGTTTGCCGTCGAAGCCGACGACGAGATTGCGCACGCGGATCGCAATCTCGGGCGCCGCGCCGCGCGTGATCGGTTTGCCGCCCCGCTTCAGTAGGGCGAAGGGCCTTTTCGGTTTCGTCGGAGCGATCGGTTGCATCTACACCGCCTAGAACCGTATCGCGGCGAAGAAAACCGCGAAAATGCCGTCGACCACGATCACCATGAAAATCGATTTCACCACCGAGGCCGTCACCTGCCGCCCGAGCGATTCCGCGGAGCCCGCGACGGCGAGGCCCTCGATGCAGGCGATGAGGCCGATGACGAGCCCCATGAACGGCGCCTTGATGACGCCGCTGAGGAAGGTGTGCACGGCGATCGCTTCGGGCAGCAGGGCGAGAAAGCTTTTCGGCGTGATGCCGCCATAAAACCAGGCGACGAGAATGCCGCCCGCGATCGCCGCCATGTCGGCGAGAAAGGTTAGCAGCGGCAGGCTGATGATCAGGGCGAGGATGCGCGGAACGATCAGCACCTCGATCGGCTTCAGACCCATCACCAGCAGCGCGTCGATTTCCTCGCGCATTTTCATCGAGCCAAGCTCCGCCGTAATGGCCGAGCCGGAGCGTCCGGCGATCATGATCGAGGTCAGGAGCACGCCCAGTTCGCGCAGGATCAGAATGCCGATGAGGTCGACGACGAGAATGGTCGCACCAAACCGCCGCAACTGGAAAATGCCCTGCTGCGCGACGATGGCGCCGACGAGGAAATTGATGAGAATGACAATGGGGACGCCGCGAAACGCGATCGATTCAATATGCGACACCAGCGAGGTCGCCCGGAAAAACGATGGATTCCCTAGGCTTCTGCCAATCGCTGCGACCACGGCGCCGAGAAATGCGATCCCCTTCACCAGGTCGCGGCCGGCGTTGACGACGCTTTCGCCGATATCGGCGCAGAGCGCCATCAGAAAGGCGCTGCGACGCGGTTTCGGCTCCTCGAAGGTGCGGAAATGGGCTTCTTTCAGCAAAATCCCGAATTCCGGGCGGACCGACGCGAATTCGGCGGCGACGCCATTGGAGTCGAGCTCCTGGCGCGTCCTGTCGATCAGCCAGGCTCCAGCTGTATCGAGGCGCCGCACGTCGGAAAGATCGAGGATCGCCCGGCTCGAGCCGCGCGCATCCGCCGAAAGCGCCGCGGCCCCGGTCTCGATGGCGGCGCAGGCGTCCAGCGTCCAATGCCCGGCAAGCTTGAGGGTGACAGTATCTCCCGACCGCTCGCTTGAAAATGTCGGGCCTTCTGCAACATTCATCGTTCGGTCCCGCCGCACGCGCGCAAGAGGCGTAAAATTCGTATAACTGGCCCCATACGCGCCAAGTGCGGCGAAGCCGAGGCCAGTATTCTCGCGCACGGGCGCAGAGACCCGGCGCGGATCTGGCAAGCATTCGCCTCAAAAGCGCCTGCCGGCGAAGCATTCGCCAGCCCGCGCTGTTGCCGCAAAGTCACGACGCGCGACGAAACCGCACTCTATGCCGGGGCGCCGCCGAAATCAGGGCGGCCCGGCTCCGTTTCGTCTTGCGCGCCGCGCGAACCCGGTCATAACCGAAGAGTTCGTCTAAATTGTTAACGAACTCGGAGCGACCAAATTGCGTGTGGGCCGACTGCATAGCCTTGGGCGGCGCGACGTGGCCTTGGCCTCTGTCCGAGGCGGCCTGCCGCAGGCTTGGCGGCGCGCGGTCGCGCAGGGCTTCGCATTCGCGGCTTTGCTGGCCTTTCTGCTTACGCCTCTCCACCTTTGTTGCGCCAATTATCCAGTCGCCTCCAGCGTCGACGCAGCCGTCGGTCAGGGCTCCAAGGCGGTCCATTGCGCGCATCATGGCGGCGACCGCGGGGATCGCGCGCCAGCCTCCCCCAGTGGGGATTCTTGCCCCGGCTGTTGTCTCGCCGGCGTCGCCGTGCTCTTCCCGCCGCCGGCGATGGCGGCGGTCGCCCATGCGCCAGGCGCGATTGATATTCTGGCGCCGCCGGAAACCCTCGGATTTCGCGCCGCAGCCGGGATTCTCGCCGCGCGGCCGCGGGCGCCTCCCACCCTGATCTGACCGGCCATTCGCCCGGCGCTTGCGTCCGCCTCAAAGCGGCGGCGCCGGACATCGCTCATTCCAGATCACGGATTTCACCATGTCTCACAAGGCTTTCATGGCCAAAGCGGGCGCCCTTTGCGCCGCCGCCATCCTCACGGGCGTCAGCCCCGCGCTCGCCCATACAATCGTCGGCAATCGGGTTTTTCCAGCAACGCTCACCATCGATGACCCCGGCGTCAATGACGAACTGACGCTGCCCTCTTTCGGCTATTTGGCGGCGTCGAACTATGATGGCACGCCGGGCCCGATCTCGTACACGCTTGGCTGGGAATACGCCAAGACGATCACGGCGGATCTCGGATTTTCGGTCGGCTCCGCGGGCTATACATGGCAGAGAAATCCCGCCGCCGGCGGTTGGGCGAATATCGAAACCCAACTCAAATATGTTTTCTACCAGAACCCCGAGCATGAATTCATTATCGCGGGCGCGCTCAGCGCGGAGTGGGGCGGCACTGGGAGCCCCCAGAATTCGTCGCTCCCCTCCGATCCCCATACGACCGTCACGCCGAAGGTCTATATCGGCAAGGGTTTTGGCGACGTCAGCGTCGATTGGGCGCGCCCCTTCGCGATCACAGGCGAAGTCGACTATAGCATCCCGACCCATCCGATCGACGCGACGGTCGTGCCCGATCCTGACACGGGGCTCACAACTTACGCGTTGACGCAGAACCCGACCGTGCTGACCTACGGGTTTACCGTGCAATATAGCCTGCTTTACGCGAATTCGTTTGTTTTCGAGGTTCCCGACCTCTTCAAACGGCTGATCCCGGCTTTCGAAGGAATCTTCAGCTCACCCGTGTCGAATGTTGGCCCGTCGGTACCGGGTAACTGGACCCATACGACCACGGGCGTGGTCGGCCCATCACTCTATTACATGGGCAACTACTTTGAGATCGGCTTAATGGCACAAATCCCCATCAATCAGGCGAGCGGCAGGCATGTCGGCGTGCTGGCCAAGCTGGACTTCTTCATTGATGACATCCTGCCGGATTCGCTCGGCAAGCCGCTGTTCGGACCGCCCCAGCCGCGCGGCTTCGCCCAGCGCTAGAGCATCCAATCAGACTGAATGGGTCTGATCGACAGGAATATGCTCAAGCTTCGGAACCTGGGCCGTCTCTTGTTCGACTGAACGACCCATTCGGTCGAAAAGCGCTCTCGGCGCCAGCGCTCTGTCCATTACTTCTTTGCGCGAAGCGGCGTCCGCTTCGCTGCGAAAAGCCTCAAGGAGGACATCATGCATCGCATCTTGAAAATCATTCCGGGCGTCGCCTTCGCTTGCTGTTTCGCCGCGACCGCCGCTTTCGCCCATGCCTTCCTCGATCACGCCGTTCCGGGCGTCGGCGCCACGGTTTCGGGGGCGCCGAGCGAACTGACGCTCACCTTCACCCAATCGCTCGCGCCCGCCTTCGCCAGCGTGCAGATCGCAACCGCAGCGGGCGCTCCGGTTTCTTCAGGAAAGGCAACGGCCGATCCGTCGGACGCCGCAACGCTCCACGTTCGGCTCGCGCAGCCGCTGAAGCCCGGGGCCTACAAGGTGACCTGGCATGTGGTCTCGATCGACACCCATCGCACCGAAGGCGCCTACGCTTTCACCGTCGCGCCTTGAGAACGGGCGTTCCGGCGGCGGCTCGCTCTTTTGCGCGCCGCCGCGCTCGCTCCGCGCCGGACGTCATCCAATGAGCCGACGCCTCGCAGTTCGGAATTGAGGGACTCGTGACGGTTTTCGAATTCCTCGTCATCGCGCGCTGGATCCATTTCGCCTCTGTCTT
>Ga0224559_1001467_pt1 | contig 12935 bp, 11 predicted proteins | sample 714S33034metaG_FD_180676 | JGI IMG/M metagenome (GOLD analysis project Ga0224559, IMG submission 180676) | Peat soil microbial communities from Stordalen Mire, Sweden - 717 S3 30-34 | ecosystem: Environmental > Terrestrial > Soil > Wetlands > Peat | place: Sweden: Norrbotten County, Stordalen... | reverse complement strand
CCAAAGCGGTCTTCGCGTCTTCCAGCATCAGTCTGCCATCGCTCAAGGAGAGCACTGTGCTGAAGCCGCCGTCAACCGCCGCCACCTCCACCTTTTCATCGCGCGGAAAGTTAGCCGGCAGCCCAGCGCGCAGAAAAAAGACCAGCTTGCGGTCGATGGGCAGGTCGTCCGCGCTGCCCAGTTGCACCGGCGAGGGCGGGGCGGAAAGCTCTTCCTGCGCGCCTTTGCTGAGCAGCGTCACGCGCGGGCGGGGCAACTCGACGGTGACGGCCACGCGCAACTCGCGCCCATCCTGCAAAAAAACACTCGCCGTGGCGCGCTTGCCCGGTTCCAGAGCCGCCGTCGATCTGTCGGCGGTCAAAGTCAACTGGTCGGAGTCCTGCACGCGGCTGAGCTTGGCGGGACTCCAGGTGATGCTGCCCAGCGTGACCTTGGCCACTTCATCCAGGCGGTTGCCCTTCAGCAGCGCTTCCGTGTCTCCGGCGCTCAGGGTCATGCGGTCCAGCGCGGCGGCCTCGGCGTAGGCCTCCATTGGCAAAAGGTCGGGCTTCTCCAGTCCAAACTGATAGATTTGCAGGCTGACCGGCCCCGGCGTCGCATCCTTCATCGGGACCACCACCTCCAACTGCTCCGGCTTGGGCGACTTCCAGGCCAGCTTGAGCGGTGCGCCCGCAGCCGCTTGCTTTTCAATTCGTTCAACGCACAGCGCATTTTCGCCTTCAATGTGCAGCGTATCCTCGCGGCCCACCACCAGCGCCGACTGCTCCGCCGCCGCCACGCTCCACTTGCCGGGCAGCGAGGCGCGCAGGTGGAAGCGCGGCCCCTCCCAGTCGTCAAAACCCCACTTGCCGCGCACCGTGCCGGTCAACTCGCCCGCTGGCAGCGCGGGAGCCGGATGCTCCAGCACCAGCCCGCCCAGCGAGGGATCGGCCTGCAACGGCAGCCCCAACGGTCCGCTTTTGGTTTCGATGCGCAGGACGAGTTCGTGCGCCAACTGCGTGGCAAAGACCAGCGGCGCGCCCTCGGCGGGCAGCACCAGCCCCGGCTTCTGCGCGCAAAAACGCTCCGCCAGATTCACCGCGTGCAGCGGCGGCGGCTTGGCCGCGCCCACCGGCGGCAGCGCCACCACCACCACCGACTTGGGATCGCGGAAGGAAGGCGGCACATTCAAGCGCAGATTGAGCGTGTCCTTGACCGGCAAAGCCAGCGCGGGAATGTACTGAAAGTGCGCCGTGTGCAGCGAGCCCAGAATCCGCGCCGTATCCACAATCGCGCCCACATAAGGGCTATACGCGCCGCCCTTGGCCAGGTTGGAATAGCTCAACTGATTCATCAGGTCTACGCTGTTGGCGTTGGCCAGTTGGTCCACACGCGATTGCGCATTGGTGTCGTCCAGCACCATCGCTTCGGTGCGCTGCATCAGGCACGGCGCCTGCTGGTCGGTGGGCTTGTCAAAACACTGCTGGTCCAGGCGAATGCCCAGACTGCGCGACGCCCGCTCGGCCCGCTCCTTCAGCAGTCCCGGATCGCTCTGCGAGGTCTCCTTGACCTCAGCCAGATAAGCGTCCAGGCGCATCCGGTCCCAACTGGCGGCTTGCAAATCCTGCACCGCGCGCACAAATGCGCCGGGCCGGCCGCGCACCGCATTGCGCAAGGTGCTGTAGTCGCCGCCCGTCTCCGGCGCAAGGAAAAGCACCGCCTGCTGCGCCTCGACAGGCACGGTCACGAAGACGCCCTCTTCCCGCGCCGCGCGGCTCCAGGTCTCCACGCGCGTGAACCACTCCGCCGGCGGAGGATTCGTCGCCCCGCGCAGAAAGGCCACAATCAGCACAAAATGCGCCGACTGGCTCTGCGGAAAGTCGGGATGAATCCACAACCGGTCGCCCGCCAGCAGGTTGGGCGTCTCGCCGATGGGCAGCGTCACCGCCCCCCGCTTCACATGAACGTCCACCTTCGGCCCGGTCAAATCAAAGGCCGGCTCGGCGGCGTAAGCTCGAAAGCTAACCATTCCGAAAAAAAGCAGCAAGAGGAAACTGCGGCGCATATCTTCCATTGTACGAAGAATTGTAGCGCCGGCCTCCCGGCCGGCTGTAGTGCGGGCGTCCTCGCCCGCGCTGGTTCATGATTTATTACCAATTCAAGCGGTCTAAACTCTAGCCAAATTTGAACCACTCTAGCCAAATTTGAACCACTCTAGCCAAATTTGAACCGGACTAGCCAAATTTGAACCGGACTAGCCAAATTTGAACCGGACTAGCCAAATTTGAACCGGACACATCAAATTCACCCCGGAGGGGTGGCGCGAAAATAGCCCCGGGTGGAGCGCAGCGCAACCCGGGGAATCTTTGCCCATTAGAAGATTGCGCCCCGTAGGGGCGCTGCGAAATCCAATAATTCATATGCGGCAAGGCCCCTGCCCCAAAGATTTTTTATCCCGCCGCGCACTAAAGTGTTCTCTTAGGTTACACTGGTGAGTAATAGCTTCAATCAGAGGGATTAGCTAGAGTCTTTCTCCATTCATCTGCGTAGGACACAACCAGCGGAATATGGTCTAAATGCGGGCATCCAGTCCTGCAACCGCCATGAACCGCATTAGCATTAACGGAAGATGCAACGGCTTGCCGGGAGATGGGCAGGCTTCCTCTGAATGAATTGAGTTTTTAGAACTAAGGCTGCTCTCGGTACCCGCGCGCGGCTCAAACTCCTGCATCAGGCTATCCAGCCAGCCAGAGAGCTTGCGGCGCATACGGCATCCAGAAGCGGCATACGGAGAAGAAAGTATGAAATCGGAAAAATCAGCGCAAAGTAGCCTAGAAATCAGCCATCTGACCATTCCCGACGCGGAAGAGATCATCGAGGACGCCCTCAACGAACTGGCCTCCACAACCGACCCCAGCCTGACCCCAGCCTTGCCCTTTCTGGCCCCTCCGGGCTACCAGGCCATTGTTGAACTCTGCGGCGAAAACGGCCGCAGCAAGCGCCGCAACGCCTCCGCCGATTCCTGGTCGCCGGAAGAAGACGAGGTGCGCATCTACTTCGAGCGCATCGACGGCGAGGAGTCTGCCCCGCGTCCCAGCCGCGCGCCCCGCGTCCCAGCCGCCGCCAGCCTGCCCGACGAGGACGCCGACGGCCAGGAATCGCTGATCCCCGACGACCAGGACGCCCGCGTCAAGGAACTGTGCGCCGCTTTGGCCGAGGCCGAGCGCGGCGGACACGCCTTCATCGCCCTCAAATGGTTCCGCGACTCCTTCCTCCCGCGCAAGGCCTACCGCTGGAATCAGCATCCCGAGTCTCGCCAGGCCGTCCTCGCCGAGGCCATCCAGCGCGGCGTCGTGGTCACCAGCAAAATTGCCAATCCTAAAACCCCGGCCTACCCCACCACCACCATCCGCCTCAACCGCGCCGAAGCCGGTATGCCCGATGAGGCGCAGCGCTTCCACCCGGTCGCGGCGCATGGCGACTCCATCGCCGAGGCCATTGAAGAAGAACGGGGGAACCTGTGAGCTGCTACTATCTCGAGGCCACGGCCTTCGCCAAACTCTTCGTCCAGGAAGCCGGCACCAGCGAACTGATCCGCCTGATGGAGGCGGTCGAGGACAACCGCAAGCTGATCTCCGCCTCCACGCCGCTGGAAGTCTACGCTGCCATTCGCCGCCGCGAGCGCTCCGGCGGCTTGAGCGCGGAAGACGCGGCGGCCGCGCTGGAGATTCTGCGCACCGAGGCCGCCCGCATGGTCCAGGAGCCGCTCAACCCGGCGGTCCTGGAAGCCGCCCGCCAGCTCCTTGACCGCACCACGCTCCGCTGGCCGGACACCCTCCAACTGGCCGCCGCCATCGTCGCCCGCGATATGTTCCAAGGCACCGAGATCATCTTCGTCTCCGCCTCGCCGCTGCTGCTGGAAGCCGCCAAGAACGAAGGCTTCCGCACCCTCGACCCAGCCAAAGAAGCAGATGCTCCAGCCAAGGAAGCGGAATAAGCGGGCTGTTTTTCTCAGTTTTCGGCGAATTCGCACAAAGTTTGGCAAGAATAATGATTGACGCTCCATCTTGCGAATGCTATTCTGAATACTCTGGAGAGCACCTACGATATTGTGCGCTTCAGACTATCTAGGGGTCCCTGCGGGGGCCCCTTATTACTTGAGGCCTTTTATAAAACGACACGCGATTTTTGTAGATGCAGGCTATCTTTTCGCCCAAGGTTCGGTATCCATTCTCGGAAAAAATTCCAAACGAACTGATCTCAGGCTGAACGAAGTTGAAATAGTTGGACAGCTAAAGTCTTTGGCGCTCTGCAAAAACCCCAACGCGGAGATTCTGCGTGTCTATTGGTATGATGGTGCCCGGAACGGTCCCACTACCGAGCACTTGGCGATCGCAAGCATGCAAGACGTGAAATTAAGGCTCGGATCGATCAACAACGCTGGCCAGCAAAAGGAAGTCGATTCCCTTCTTGTCACAGACCTGATCGATCTGGCGCGAAATCAGTCCATTTGCGATGCCACCGTTGTAGCTGGTGATAGCGATGTGCGCATCGCGATACATATCGCGCAGAGCTTTGGTGTCCGGGTTCATTTGGTTGGCCTTGAGCCGAGCCGCGTCTCGCAGTCGGTGTCACTCCGGCAAGAAGCGGATACCGTGCATGAGATCAGTAAAGCAGATGTGTTGAAGTTCCTTTCTGTTTTGGCTTCAATACTGCCCGAAATCACACCCGATTCGACCGTTTCTGTCGCCTCTGTGGAATCAAAGCCTGCTCTTCTTCCAATCAAGGCCTCGCCTACATCAAAAGATGGAGAAATTACGACACTTGAGGCATTGTTGGAAGTGGCCGTACAGAGAACGCTGGCTCTGGGTGACCCAGATGGAATATCGCGTTTGAAGGAAGTTCTTACCAGTTCGCCCACAATTCCTCCGGAATATGACAGGCGGTTATTAGGAATCTCCCGTACCCTGCTGGATAGAGATTTGACCGGTGATGAGCGCCGGGAGATGCGGAAGGCTCTCAAACGCAAAATTCTCAGTACTGACGGTCCAACAGCCTGACCGACGGGATTCCAGACCGTCAGATTGGCGCATACCTCACTCATGGAGTTGAATATGCTGATCTCGAAGGTAGAAGAGCAGAAATACCAAACAGATTTTGTGCTTTCCGCTGAGCAATGGCAAGCATTTACTGAGGCTCTTGACCAGCCTGCCAGATACTTGCCACGACTGAAGAAACTCGTGCGCGAGCCGTCCATCCTCGAAATCACCCCCACCGCAGCGTCAGCAAAGTAATCTCCGGCAGGCAATCGAAGCGCAGCGGAAGCACCGATGTGCCAATGCCGCGGTTGACATAAAGTTGCATCCCTCCCACCCGGAACCACCCCTGCACATATTTCTGGCCCAGCACCGGAAGTTGCAAAGCCCCGATCAGCGGCAGCCGGATCTGCCCCCCATGCGTGTGCCCGCTCAGCATCAGCCCCACCGCCCGTCCCGCCGCACTCTCCAGCAGGCTGTCGGCGTAATCCGGCGCATGGCAAAGTAAAATGACCGGCTCATTCGGCAAATTACGAATCACGGCGGGAATCGCCAGTTCCGGCTTCGGACGCCCTTGCACCGGATCCTCCACGCCCGCCAGCCAGATTCTGCCGCCCCCGCGTTCCAGCGGCAGGCAGGAGTTATTCAATACTGTGATGCTGTTGGCGGTCAGCGCCTCGGTCACCTCCCGTGCGCCGATAGCCACGTCATGATTGCCCAGCGAGCCATAAATCTGCCTGCATTGCAGTTCGCGCAGAAGGTTCGCGCACTGCCACGCCGCGCCGATGGCGTACTTCCTGGAGCCTATCCCGTGGCTGGCGTAATCGCCAGTCAGGAAGATCGCGTCCGGCCGCAAGCTGTTGACCCGTTCCACCACCCGCCGCAGAAAGAAGGCTTCCGTGAACTCATCCAAGTGAATGTCGCTGAGCTGCGCAATGCGGAAGCCATCGAAGGCCGCGGGCAGCCCGCGCAGAGCAATCTCCCGCTCCGTGACTTCCACCCGATGCCTCTCGATCTCGCCCGCATAGAGCGCAAGAGCGGCCACCGCGCCCAGGCTGCCTTTGAGAAAGCGGCGGCGGCTGATAGGCGGACGAAAGATGGAATCGAAAAGCGCCATAGTCCATTTTAAGCGGCTTTAGCTCTGTAAAGAACGAAAGTTGATATTCCGGTCAGGGCAATCGCATTTGAGCTTCGGCAAACGGCCTATCTTTGCCGTGATTGAAGTCCCGGAGGCCTTGTCCACGGAGTTGGTGTCGTCAAAGCTCGTCACCGTATAGGTGTGCTGCGCCGCGGCTGTCAAGTGGGTTTGAGGCACACGAAAAGCACAATAGCACGCCAGGGTCGAAAAGTGTGTCAGGAAAACAGGCGAGGGGCCTCTCAATCCACCAACAAGATTGGGTGCCCCAGGTCTGGATTTTCAGACCTGGGAGACAACGAACCTTAACCAACATTTTTCTGATCTCTGATCTCTGACCACTGACCCCTTCAAATTCCCAAGCGCGCTTTCAGTACGCGGACGCGATCGCGCGCCACGGGAATCTGCGTGTGCTGAGCATCCTTGAGCGAGAGAACAACCTTGCCGACGAACCACGAATTCACCTCCTGAATCCAATCCACATTCACCAGCGCGGAGCGATGAACGCGCAAGAACTTTGCCGGATCAAGCCGCAGTTCCAACTCTGCGATGCTCTGATCCACGCAATGCTGGCGGCCATTCGCCACGGCGTAAGTGAGCTTGTCCTGCGCCACAAAATGCGTGACCGCATCGACTTCCAGAAATGAAATGCGCTCGCCCACGCGCGAGGCAATGCGCCGCGGATACTCGGCCCGCTCGCCGCGCAGCGAAGCAGCCAACTCCTTGAGCAGTGCGGGCAGTTGCGGGTTCTGCTGCCAATCCGGCTTGGCGGACGGGCGCAGCCGGTCCAGCTTTTTCAGCGCCCGCGTAAGCTGCTCCGGCTCGATGGGCTTCATCAGGTAGTCAATCGAGTTGACCTCGAAAGCCTTCAGCGCGTACTTGTCGAAGGCCGTCGTGAAGATCACGAACGGCTGCGCGTTGAGCCGCGAGAGCAACTCGAAGCCATTCATGCACGGCATTTGAATGTCGAGGAAGAGCACATCCACGGATTCGCAATTGAGAAATTCCAGCGCCCGCGCCGGATCAGTGGCGCGGCCCACAATGCGCAATCCGCCCGCGCTCGCGAGCAGCCGCTCCAGCCGCTCGATGGCCAGCGATTCATCATCCACGAGATAGGCGCGCAACGCTTCGGATTCCATGTCTAAGTCCATTATGCGGGAAACGAAAGCCGTACAACAGTCCGATCGCTTTCACGCGCCACTTCCAGTTGTCCCGCGCCGCCAAAGAGAAGATCAAGCCGCGCGATCAGATTGCCCAGGCCATGTTCAGGCGTGATCGCGGCCAGCGTAAATCCGGGACCATCGTCGCTGACTTCCAGCACGATGCGACCGGAATTTCTTGTGCTAGCTATGCGAATTGTCGCGCCCTTGCTGCGCTGAGAAACGACGTGCTTCACGGCATTCTCCACCAGCGATTGCAGCGCCAGCGGCGGCACGCTGACTTCGGCCAGTTCATCCGGCGCCGCAATCTCATAACGCAGCCGCGGGCCGAAGCGCGTCTTCTCGATCTCCAGATAATCGCGGACAATTTTGAGTTCCTGACTCAGTAGAACAAGGCCGCTTTGATTGGCGTTGAGCGAAAAACGCAGCAGCGAAGCCAGCTTGCCGACGGTGTCTTCGGCGCGCTGCGGATCAGAGGGAATCAGCGCGGCGATGGAGTTGAGCGTGTTGAAAAGGAAGTGCGGATGGATGCGCGATTCAAGCGAGGAGAGCCGCGCCTCGGCCAGCAGCTTGTAAGCGCGCTCCTGCTCCACTTGCCTGGTGCGCAACTCAAGCTTGGTTGCTTGCAGCTTGAAGCGCAATGTCTCATACGTGACAATCGACAGTCCCACCACAAGCGCAATGACAAAGCTGAAGGTGAAGTTCACCCGGAACTCAAGCCAGAAAGCGTTGCGGGGGATGATCTTAGCAATCAGGAAAAGGAGGTTGCTGACCAGAACTCCGAAGCTGGTCGCAGCCAGCAGCGCGGCCGCGTGAAAGAGAATGACGAGCCTGGGGAATCTCTCCGTGTAGCGGAAGCCGATCCAGTTCAGCAGCAGCATCGATGGCAGCGCGATAAGAACTGAATAAACCAGCGACAATGCCAAATGCACTCCCGCCTGTGAAAGCCGGACCGTTCCTACAGAAAGAAAGATCGCTATGCAGATGACTGCCACAACCGCGGCGATCAAAAGAACGCGCAGGTAATTGCCGGCCGACAGCTTGGGAAACCGCCGGTTATCCGGCAAATCGGAATCGTTGCAAAATGTCATAGCTGAAAACGAACCCCCACGGATGTAGCCGCGGCGTAAGGCGTGGCGCCGTACTCCGATGTCTTGCCGCCTTCAGGAATCTGCAAATGCAGATAAGAAGAAAAGTGGTTTCCGAATCTGCGGTTTGCGTCGACGATTACAATGTAACTCTTGTCGTTTAGATTCTCGACCATCGAGGCGGAGAGATCCCACTGCTTCCATCCGGGCAGCTCGCGCAGCCGCGATTTGCTGGCATATAGAAATGCATAGTGCTGGCGTCCGGCCGTGGGTGAGAGGCTCATATCGCGATAGTACGCGGTGTTGGGTGGCGAGTAAAACTCTCCGATGAAAGAGACGCCCCACTTGGTAGTGTACTTACCGCCAAGCAGAGCCGCGCCCTCTTCGCGCCATGCGCCCTCGCCATGCACTTCCCACGCCTGGCCGAAGACGCGCGTGAAGGTGAGTCCGCCCACCGCGTCTCCGCCGCGCTCGCCCGCGGCAATCAGTGAAGTGTCAAAGCCATGCACCAGCACGTTGTACCGGAAGGCAGTCGTATCGTGCAGATTCGATCCGGCGGGCGCCAGCACGGCGCTCGACCAGGCGAGTGAAAACGCGTGTGGGCCGCGCACAAAATCGGCCTTCACCATGTCGCGGCCTTGATTCAGATTCAAGCGGTCGGTGGGATTGGCTGGATCACGCGGCGGGTCCAGCACGCCCGCTGGAGTGAATGCGTAGCCGGTTCCCCAGCGCACCATTCTTCGCCCTGCCATGAAGTCGAAATCCCCGGCGGAGAGGCCGGCGTATGTTTCTTTCACGCGAAGTTTCGAGTGCGTGCCGGTGTACGGTTCCAGCGCGGCGTTGAGTTCCTTGAACGCGGTGGTGTTGCTCGAAGGAATTCCAAACTCCGATGCAGAGAGTCCGTGAAAGCTCTCTGCCACTCCCACCACGCTCGATGCAAGAGACCAGCGTGAATGATAACGAAGCGTGAATGAAGGCTCAAGCAGAAGTTGATTCTGAATGAGCGTGACAACGGGATCTACCGGCGGTTTCGCATTCGACGGCAGCGGCGCTTGCAGGCTGCTGTCAAACGTCGCATCATCAATGGCCGCAAATGAATAGCGAAAATCATAGCGCGGCTCTGCGAGCGGCTCATCCTGCGCGACTGCGGAGGCCGCGACGACCAGAAACAGAAAAGCGAACGGCAGAATGAGGAGTTTGAGCAGTGGCGATTTGCAGCGCTGCGCGCGCGGCTCTTTCATGCCATTCGCATTTTTTGGTTCATCAAGCATGGGCTGCTCTTTCGCGGTTATTGAAGCCGCTCATTACCAATAAAACAACTTGATTTCAATTGTGCTTTCCGCGCGATTCAGAATTATTGCCGCTTTCTCCGGCGCCGGCGGCCCAAAGCGCGCCTGCGGATTGTTCGAGAAGCCGTAGCCGTTTTGCGGAATCCCCAGCGCATTGTGCTCCATTTTTCCCGTCATGAATTCATCATGGAAGACAGAAGCCGCATACGCTCCTTGCGGAAGATCTTTGAAGACAGCCGTTGCGCTTAGCGTCTGAGGATCAATCTCCAGCCTTTGGGATGCGACAGCATTTGCGCTATCCGATGGAAAGCCCTTCCCGTCGCGGTAAAGAGCAATGCTGATTCTGCCCTTCGCATTCCGGAAGCCGGTAATGTGGACGGTGAGCGTGGACTTAGGTTGCGTTTGCGCCAGGAGCCATCCAGCGCTGAGCGTCAGAAATGCGCAGCAGAGAAGAGGCAGGGCCGCGAAATGTGCAGTTGCACGGCGAGTAGAAAGCATTCCATTTTCCTTTCAATTGAGAATGAATGTAGATTGTTAGAAGCGGTCGGTGCGCCCTTGATAGAAGAGCTTGTCGGGCAGTTCGCGCGGGGCAATGCCGGAGTACTCGAGCACGCTGCGCGAGTTGTGGCGAATCTCGTCATAAAGCGTCCAGCGATGCAATTGAGCCTTGCCGTCCACGGTGACGTAATCATCGAATGTTGCGCTCTTGATGTGCTTGCCCGACGTGAGGTAGTATTCGGCCCGCACAGGACGCGCATCCGTCATGCGCACCCAAAAAAGGATGCGCTGATAGGTCGAGCCTTTGCGCTTGGCGGTCAGCTCAAGCACGAAACAATTCTCATTGCCAACCTTTTCCGCGCGCAGATAAACGGCGGAGTAATCAACGGCGTAGTTGGTGCGCGCCACGTCACCGTTCGACGCGTCTCCGCTCAGCCGCTCCAGCGGAGTGATGCGCACTGGGCGGCTGGTGTCGGGCAGATAGACCCACATATCGTCGCCCAGCATCAGAAGATGCTGGCCTTTTTCGCGCGGGCTGAGGAACTCGACGTAGGTTTTCTCGGTTCCTTTCTGCGAGACCTCGTAGAGTTTGTCTTCGTCCGATTTACCGGACTCGTAGTGCGTGATCTTCACCTTCAGCACATACGAGTTCCAGCCGTTGCGGTATGAATCGGAGCGCTTCAGCAGCGCTTCCGCGTCGGGTGTTGCGGCGCGGCATACCAGCGCGCAAGCCAGCAAGAAGCTCACCACGAATATCAGTAAAAACACGCGCAAAACGCCATTGATCCTAGACATGAGAAAGAGCCTCCGCAATTTTCAATTTTGAGGCGCGAACCGCGGGCAGAATCGACGCAAGCGCCATCGAGATAATCACCAGCAATGACGAAACAAGCATCTGAAGCGGCACATGACGGACCTTGAACGGCATGGGGACGTTATAGCCCGGAGGCGGCGGCAAATGCAAACCGGATGCGTTCAACAGCGATCCAAGAAGATTGCCCGCGATCACGCCAGCCACCGCGCCGATCGTGCCGAGCAGCGTGGCTTCCAGCATGAACAGCGCAACGATCCATGCGCGCGGCGTGCCCATGGCCAGCATGGTGCCGATCTCGCGCGTCCGCTCGAACATGCTCATCAGCAGCGTGTTCACGCTGGACATGAGAACCATGAAAAAAACGATGATGCCCATGAAAAGAAAGATGCCGTTGAACATCGTGTTGACCTGCTTGTAATATGTCGCAAGGTCAATCCATTTTTTCAATTCCATCTTTTGCGGCAGGCCGTTGAGGCGCGGCATCATCTCTGCGTAGGCCTGATCAGTGTTCTCCGTCGCATCCAGTCCCACCACAAGATTGGTGACGCGATCGCTTTGCAGCAGGCGCTGCGCGGCGGGCAGCGTGATGCGCAGATAGCGCGCGTCGCGTTCCGGCGCGCCGGAGTTGATGATGCCCACGATCTGCACATCGACGCCATTCAACGCGCCGTCGCTGGTCATCGCCAGCACCGTCAAGCCATCGCCAACGCCGACGTTCATTGACTTGGCGAGTTCCTTGCCGATGATCGCTTCGACCTCGCCGCTGGGCTTCGGATCCAGATCGCGTCCCGTCTCGATGCGCGAAATAAAACCGAGGCTCTTCTCCGCATCCGGATCGACGGCGCTCCCCATGAAGCCGGCGGCCTTGGTTCCGTTCGAGACCATGCCGTAAAAATCGATGCGTGGCGCAATGCCGCGCACATGATTGCCGGTCTTGACCGATGCCGCCACCTGGCGCCAGTTGTCGATGCCAGTATCCAGCACGCGCACCTCATCGCGGTTGAAGTGATCGGCGGTGAAGATTTGCAGATGGCCGAGTCCGCTGTTGATGGTGTCCTCGCGCAGACCGTGCGTCATGAAGGCAAAGTAGCCGCCGGCCAGCAGCAATCCGGCCACGCCTCCACCCACCATGAAGAGCGTCATCAGCGTGCGGCGGCGATTGCGAAAGATATTTCTGAATGCAAGCAGAAGAAATTTAGCCACGACCGCCTCCTTGCGTTGTATCGGAGATTACTTCGCCATCAGTGAGTCGCACAATGCGCTCGGTGTGTTCGAGCAGGCGCGCATCGTGCGTCGAAAAAATAAAAGTCAGGCCGATGCGCCGATTAAGCCCGTGCATCAGATCAATCAACTGCGTGGCGTTGTGCGTGTCCAGGTTGGCGGTCGGCTCGTCGGCCAGCACCAGCGAGGGGCGATGCACAATGGCGCGCGCCACGGCCACGCGCTGGCGTTCTCCGCCGCTGAGCAGGTCGGGGCGCTGATTGGCGCGCGCGGTCAAGCCCACGCTCTCCAGCGCATCGGCCACGCGCTGCTGGCGCTCGCTGCTGCCGACGCCCTGGATCAGCAGCGGATACTCGACGTTCTCCGCTGCCGTAAAGACAGGAATCAGATTGAAGGTCTGAAAGACAAAGCCGATCTTCTCGCGGCGCAGCTTGCTCATCCCCGCGGGCTTCAGTTGCGAAGTATCGACGCCATCGACCAGAATGCGGCCGGTGGAGGGCTGGTCGATGCAGCCGATCAGATTCAGCAGCGTGGTCTTGCCGCTGCCGCTGGGACCGGCGATGGCCAGAAACTCACCCGCGGTGACGCGCAGGCTGGCGTGCGTGAGGGCGCTGACAAAGCTGTGCGCCGGATGGCTGGATGGATAATTGTCCAGCGGAAAACTTCGGCTGACCGCTTCGACGTTGACGATTTCTTCCATGGGTGATTCCCTTTC
>Ga0224559_1001466_pt1 | contig 12939 bp, 13 predicted proteins | sample 714S33034metaG_FD_180676 | JGI IMG/M metagenome (GOLD analysis project Ga0224559, IMG submission 180676) | Peat soil microbial communities from Stordalen Mire, Sweden - 717 S3 30-34 | ecosystem: Environmental > Terrestrial > Soil > Wetlands > Peat | place: Sweden: Norrbotten County, Stordalen... | reverse complement strand
TCTTTTCAGATACTACTCTTGCAACTGCTGATAGTTGACGTTTGATTCCTCTTACTCCGGCTTCTCTAGTATATTTCTCAATGATGGTTTTGAGTGCTTCATCGTCTATTTGAAGTTGAGTTTCATCTAATCCATGTTCTTCAAGAACTATTGATATTAAATGATCCTTTGCAATATGGAATTTCTCATGGCTTGTGTAACTTCCTATTTCGATAATTTCCATACGATCCCTGAGGGGTCCGGGAATATCCCTTAATGAATTTGCAGTTGCAATGAAGAACACATCAGACAAATCATAAGGCACATCTAGGTAATGGTCTGAAAAACTGTCGTTTTGTTCAGGATCTAATACTTCTAGGAGTGCACTTGCAGGATCGCCGTTGTAAGCTGCCATTAATTTATCCACTTCATCTAGAATGAACACAGGATTTTTTGCACCGGCCCTCTTCATTCCCTGTATAATTCTACCAGGTAATGCTCCGAGATAAGTTCTTCTGTGGCCTCTGATTTCTGCTTCGTCTTTTACACCACCCAGACTGATCCTTACATATTCCCTTCCTAAAACTTCTGCAATACTTTTTCCTAAACTTGTTTTACCAGTTCCAGGTGGACCTACCAATAAAAGGATTGATCCTTGTTTATTCTGTTTTAATTTCATCACAGTAAGGTGCTGTATTATACGATCTTTAACTTTTTCAAGGCCGTAATGTTCATCATCAAGCAACTTCCTTGCAGCCCCTATGTCAATATTTTTTATTTCGCTTTTGCCCCATGGTAATGTGGTTAAAAGGTCAAGATAATTTCGTATTACATTCTCTTCTGAACTATGAGGTCCCTGCCGCTCAAGTTTTAAAACTTCTTCCAATGCAACTTCTTTGACTTCTTCAGGCATGTTTGCTTCGTCTATGAGTTCTCTGTAATCTTTTTTACCACTAACTCCATCAGTATCATTTAATTCTTCTTGGATGGCTTTTAATTGTTCTTTAAGCATGTTTGCCCTATGGTTTTTGTTCATTTCTTCGTTGAACTTAGCAGCCATTTCCATCTGGAATTTTATGGATTCTTTCTGATCGATCAATATGTCGAGGAATTTAAGACTCTTCTCCTTTAAAGAGCGTATTTCTAATAATTCCTGCTGTTCATATACAGACAATCTCATGTAAGGATATACATATCCAATAACTTTGGTTATATCATTTAATTGATTAACTTGTTCCACATAGTCCTTTGAACCCTTGAAGTTTCTACTTATCTCACTGACCAAGTTTTTTATATGTTCTAAAATTTCCTCTTGATCTTGTTTGTCTAAATCGACGATGTCAGGTATTAATCTGTAAGTAGCATTGAAACTAGAACCTTCAGGAGTTATCTCTTCAATTTCAACCCTTTCAACGATCTCGACCATTATTTGATAGAAATCTCTCATTGCTTTGATACTATCAATTTTGATTAATGTTCCTATGTTATATAAGTCTGATTCTGAGTATAACCCTTCTATATTATCTTCTTTTACAGCTAATGCAATGGCGTAGAAATCATCCTTTGCAACTTTGTTGTAGATATTGCTTCCAACTTCTTTACCTATCTTCAAAGTCATTTTTGACTCGTGCAATAAGACCTTATCAGGTATAACTAATACTGATAATTGTTTATTAATGTTCATTTCATTCATGGTATCACTCGGAATGTGTAAATTTGATTATAATGCCTTAATATGGCCATTGAATTTTTATTCTTCTAACTTTTTGCATTTTGTTAAAACACAGTCAAATAAAAAATCAATCTTTTCTTTGTGTTTTAATAAGGCGTTCTGGTTAAAGGTGTAATATATGTAGTTGCCTTGTTTTTTTGCGTTGAGGATCTTAACAGTTTTTAGTACTTTAAGATGTTGTGATGCTGCAGGTTGTGTACAACCCATCATTTTAGCCATTTCAGTAACGCTAAACTTTTCCTTTTCACCAGATGCGAGGTTATAGATCAATATTAATCTGTTAATATTGCCTAGGGCCTTGAATAACTCTTCCAATTCTTCGGATAGATCATCATCGCCATGTTCAGAATTCATCCTCAACATCATGTTTCATAAGTATATAAGTATATGCTTATATACTTTTCTATTAAACAAATATTTTAAAAAAATCTCGAAAGAATTATCAATTTTTGATCATATAATATAATATCAAAGAATCCCTGTGCTATAAAAGTTAAAAATGAAACAAAATTCAACAACAATATTAAATGATTTCATGACTGAATTTGCAAGGAATACATGACTTGAACCTGAAAGTAATCATCTTAAACGTTATTTATGGACGATGCATTTGCAGTTTGTAACTTTTTAGAACTTTATAATCGTACTAATGAAAAAAAATATTTAAATTTAGCCCAAAGACTTGTTTACCAAGTAAATCATGTACTTGGACAATATCGTACAGAAAATAAAAATGGTGGTTGAATAAGTCGCCTTGATATGAAAGAAGGCGATAAACATCCAACACGGGGAGGATTGCGTATTGGTAAAGAAATAAACGAACGCAGTCCAAATGAACCATCCAACGAACGTCTTGAATGGGATAGAGATGGTCAGTATTATCATTATCTCACCAAGTGGATGCATGCTTTAAATAAAACTTCAATGATTACTGGAAATATAAAATACATTGAATGGGCTATGGAACTAGCAAAAACAGCACACAAATACTTTACTTATTTGTCTAACCAAGGCATAAGAAAGAGGATGTACTGGAAAGTGAGCATAGATCTAAATCGTGCATTAGTACCCTCCATGGGGCAGCAAGATCCTCTAGATGGATATTTAACCTACAATGAAATTCAAAATGAAATGGATAACCTGAATTTATTTAAAAAATTGAAAAACCCCTAAATTATGCGATTAACGACATGAAAGACATACTTAGGGGAATGTCCTTAGTTACAGACGATCCATTGGGTTTAGGGGGACTTTTATCCGAAGCAACTCGGATAACACAGTTAATAACCGTGGATATAACCTATTTGAACTCCTTGAAACAATTTTAGATTCGTCTATTGTAGGGCTCAGATATTACATCTCAGAAAATCCTATGGGGCGATCAGCAAACTACCGTCTACCATTTAAAGAATTAGGCCTTTCAATTGATATTAATGGACTGTTAATCATCAAAAGATTTAATCTGTAATAACTCTAAATTAGCAAGAAGAACTCTAGAAAATAGATTATATGAACTGGCTAAATATAATTATCTTGGAGAAATCATAGAAAAATTCTAGCTAAATGAAAACAACAGAAAAACAACAAACTGGGAGGACACAGGGATATAAATATGGTTATGCTCGCAACTTCAATGGCACCCTATGGTTTTTTAAAGATATAATATTATCTAATAATTAATTTTAAAAGATTCCTTAGATGTTCAATATATACCTGTAACCGTAAACTGGACAAAAATTAAGATTTGGCGCATTTTACTGCAATTATCCAATCACTGTCTACAATAAATGTGAATTCATAAAAATCATCCGTATTCCTACCTTTGATTTTATTTATCAATACCTTTAATTCCTATTTATCACTTTCATGATTCTAATGCATTTTTCATTCAGGATCATCTTCTGACCCTCCCATAAAATTTCCAAACACACGAACTTCTTTTTTGCGGATCCTGGGTAAACAAACTTCACGTTATTGTGTTTAATTGTATAACCTAAATCATTCATATTTTACGCCCTACTTTATTTTCAAACTAATTTTATAATCCCTTAAGTGGGTGTTGTGGAATGTTGATTACTATTATTTGTAGGTGTTGTAGGATTAGTTGGAGTAACAGTTCCGGATCCCGATGTATTTGTTGTGTTATTTGAGCTATTATTTGGTATACTCGTAAATGGAACAGGAACAATTGCTGGACTGGTGTTAGGTTCTAATTCGATATATCTGGCTGTGATTTTTGGTATGTTTAACTCTCCAAGTGCTGCTGATATGTAAGTATAGCTGCCAGAAACATCTCCATAAACATTGATTGCATCTCCAACATTAAATGTTGTTTTTGCATTGTAAGTAACAAATATTAGATCAGTGGGGGACCATCCCCCATTTATGGGTGTAATAGCAAGAACTATATCGGTCACACCGTTATTTTCAGTTATCTGAACTATTTGTCCTGTAAATTTGAAATGTTGACCATTATATTTATTCAGACTGCTGTTCAAATCTTGAAAACTAATAACAATACACGAAGCTTCATATTTAGTAAGTGCATCGCCTGTTAAGGGAGCATCATTTGGCATGACTGAACTTAACAGTAAAAAGATTATTAAAATAGTAATTACGCCCAAAAAAATAACAATTCCCAGTTTAATTGGATTGGATTGATCTATAAACCAATCACGAGCTCCTTTTAGTTTGTCCCACATTATATTCACTAATTTCTTTATAGGTAAAGAATTACTACAAAATTTTTATCTTTTCATCCATGAGTATTAAATATGGTGATATTAACTTTTTATTATAAGTTCTCTAAACATTCATCTTTTAGTATTCTAGCATCTTCATTAGAGGGATTTATAACCAATACTTTCCTGAAACATTCAATTGCATCATTATAACTGCCTAATTCTAAAAAAGCAACTCCTTTATTACATATAAATGTATCATTTTCATTTTCCATAGATAATGCTTCATCATAACAATGAAGAGCTTCTTCAAATCTACCAAGTTCCATTAATGCATTACCCTTACGATTCCACATTGCTGCATCTGGAGGTTCTTCAAGACAAAGCTCTAAAGCCTTTTCATAACAATGAAGAGCTTCTTCCGTTCTTTCAAGTTCTGAGAGTATATTTCCCTTTGCATTCCATACATCTGGATCTTCAGGATTTATTCCTAAAATTTTATCATAACATTTAAGAGCAGAATCAAATTTACCAAGCATTTCCATGATAAATCCCCGCCAGTATAGAACAAATTCATTATTATTATTGATTTCCATAGCTTTGTCACTACATTTAAGGGCTTTTTGTGGCTGGTTTGAGTTAAGAAGCGCTATAGCTTTGTTATTATAAATGTACTCATTGTGCTTATCGAGTTTAATGGCCTTATCATAACATTCAATTGCTTCTTCAAAATCTCCTAAACGTGATAGATTATCTCCCTTTTTATTTAATAGGTAAACATCGTTTGGATCAAATTTTAGAGCTGCACTATAACACACAACAGATTTATTAAATTTACCCACATCAAAAAGAATATCTGCTCTTTTTGTTATCATAGATTTCTCATCTATTTTTTTACCTTCCCAATCTTCAATTGGTAACTTTTTAAATCTAATAACCTGAAATAAAGATGAATCCGCAGTATCTTCAGGATAAATCTTTTTGAAATCGACTTCAAGCTCTTTTGCATTTTTATATCCTTCTTCGCGTGCTAATGAATCATCTTTAATAAGATTTCCAAATTTAATGACCTCTACATCAGTAACTTTAGATTCAAAAAGCTTTTTTCGTTCCTTCGAAACAAGATTCCAGTAACAATGTAATCTATCACCTGGAGATAAAGGTTTTTTCCAGAGCTTTCTGATAGTTGCTGTTTTTTTACCAGTTATAAGTTCGACGTGACGGCTTCCAAAGAGTAAAATTGGTATGGGGAACCCTCCCTTAACTTTAAATAAAATTTATCATCTTTGATATTCATCTTAAAATGCTATTTAATAGTTTCATCCCCAAACTCAGAGGTTTTTATTTTTATATTGTTTTGATATGGTTTAATTGATTCTGCAATATCAAAAAGCTCTTTTCTTGAAGGACTTTCTATTACTTTGAGTTTTTCATCCAGTACTGTTTTGTTATTGAACTGTTGGATAGTATAGACATCACATTCAATATTTTTTGCTATATCCACAATATCATCTGGAATCAAAAGTCCAGGAACATAAGTTGTTCTACACTCTAAATATACATTAGATCTTGAACATACTTGAACACTTTTTTGAACATTTTTAGCGATATCTACCCCTATCACTTCTTTATATTTTTTAAATGGGGCTTTAACATCGAGTGCAACATAATCTACAAAATCCAATAAATCTTCCAATTTTTCGGAGTAATATCCATTTGTATCTAATTTAGTACTTAGTCCCAAAACCTTACAATATTTTAAAATTTTGGCAATTTCTTTATGTTGGAATAATGGTTCTCCGCCTGTTAAAACAACACTATCAATGAAATCAAGTGAATCATCTATCTTATTATAGATTTCACTAATTTTTCTCTCATTCCCACCCTCAATTATCCCTGGATTATGGCAGTAAGGACATCTTAACATACATCCAGCAACGAATATAACTAGGGAGATTTTACCAGTATATTCGATTGTTGAAACGAGAATTCCACCAATATCGATTATATCTGTACTCTTAGTTAGATCTAACGAGGTCATATAACTTCCATGTTGATTGTGATTTATTTTTATCCTATTATATTTTTAAGAATTTTTATAAATTCTGCATCGTTTTCAAGTGTTCCAACACTGACCCTTATCCAGTATTCATCAAGGCCTTTAAAAGAAGTGCAGTCTCTAACTATTACTCCCATTTGCATGAGTTTTTCACTCAATTCCTTTGCAGTTAATCCAGTTTCTCGAATATCGACCAGAATGTAATTGGCTTTTGATTTATAAACCTTTAAATTCTTGAATTTTGACATAGATCTGTACAGAAATTCCCTGCTATCAATACTTAATTCTGTTGATTTTTTGATATATTCAATGTCTTTGAGTGTGGCTGATGCTGCTACTTCTGAGAGTTTCGTTAAGCTAAAAACTGGCTTAACACGATACATATATTCAATAATCTCCGGATTTGATAATCCATATCCTATCCTCATACCAGCAAGACCTAACACTTTTGAAAATGTTCTGAGTATGAACAAGTTTTTATATTCATTTAAAAGATCAACATTGTTAACTCCTGAAAATTCATAATATGCTTCATCTACAACTACAACTGCATCTGTACTTTCCAACACATTCTTGATATCTCTTTTACTTATTAACCCACCTGTGGGGTTATTCGGCGTGCAAAGAAATATGAGCTTTGTCTTAGTGTTTATGGCTTGAATAACAGATTCTACATCTAAAGTGTTGGATGATACATCCCAATTAGCGTATACTGGAATAGCGTCTTGGATTGTGAGTGTATACTCATAGTACATGTAACCGGGAATAGGAACTATGAATTCATCTCCAGGTTCTATAAAAGCTTTTCCAAGCACATCCAGTATTTCATCAGCACCATCACCGCCTAAAATAACATTTGATGGGGAAACACCTGAATATAATGCAACATCATTGATTAAACTATTTAAATTTGTTTCGGGATATTGACTTATTAGGTTAAGATTCTTTTTTAAAGCTTCAACAGCCATGGGAGACGGTCCCATTGGATTCTCATTTGAGCCGAGTTTTATTATTTTTTTGGGTTCTAGATCATAATTAGCAGCTATCTCATCGATAGATCTGCCAGGAACATAAGGATCAAGTTTTTTTACAACTTTACTTGGGTTAATCATTTAATTCACTCTTAATTCTTGCCATTTCAACATATGCGATTGCATTATCTTTTATACTCTTGATTTGATCTTCTTGAAGTGTTCTAACAGCTTTTGCAGGAACACCTAGTATTAAACTATTTTCAGGAAATTCATGCCCTTCTGTTACTACTGCCCCTGCTCCAACTATACTATTTTTTTTTATGGTTGCACCATTAAGAACAGTTGCATTCATTCCGATTATACAGTTATCTTCGATCTTGCAACCGTGGAGAACAGCTGCGTGTCCAACAGATACGTAATCTCCTATATTCAATGGATAACCTTTAGATGAATGTAAAACACAATTATCTTGAACATTTGAACATTTACCAATCTTTAAAGATTCTATATCTCCCCTTAATACTGCATTAAACCATACTGATGATTTATTGTCAATGTTAACTTTTCCATCTATAACTGCACCTTTAAATACAACAACGCTTTCATTGATCATGTTATCTTCCTTTCTGAAATAAATTTATTCAATACTTTCGATAATCCTGGTAAGATTTATTTGTTATTAGTGATGAGATGATGTTCTTGTAGCGGTATCAAAACTTTATTTGACTCTAGATCTTTGCTAACAATTGCTCCTGCTCCAATCCTTGAGTTAACTCCTATTTTTACGCCGGGATTGAAACTAGAGTTTATACCAGTTTTTACCCCGTCTCCAAAGACAACTCCCATTTTACGGCGTCCTGAATCTATTCTATCACCTTTAACTCTGATTTTAACGTTTCCATCATCAAATCGAAGATTTGCAATGTTAGTTCCGGCTGCAATATTACATTTAGATCCAATTATGGAATCTCCAACATAGGTGAGGTGATTCACGTTTGTATGGTCCATGATGATAGAATTTTTAATTTCAACTGCATTTCCTGCGCTAACATTATTGCCTAAACTTGTATATTTCCTTAATAATGTGTTTGGACCTATGTCACAGTTTTCCCCGATGTATACGGGTCCCATTATATATGTACCTGATCTGATTATGGTATTTTTTCCAATAAAAACCGGTCCATGTATCACGACTCCTTTTTCTAGTTCCCCCTGGATATCAGTTTTTAAATCTTTAAGAAAATGTTCATTAACGTCTAATAATTCCCAAGGTCGTCCAATATCTATCCAATTATTTTTAGATCTTAAACCTAGAACCTTCTCACCATTTTTCATCTGAATTAGAAGTGAGTCTGTTATTTCATACTCACCACGTTGTGATTTTTCAGTCTTGTCTATGGCTTCAAATATTTGATCATCAAAGAAATATATCCCTGCATTTATTAGATTGCTTGGAGCTTCTCCTGGTTTTGGTTTTTCAATTATATTGGTTATCCTATCTTCATCAAGTTCCACAACACCAAAAGATGATGGATCATCAACTTCTGTTAATACAAGTACAGATCTAGCATTTTCTGCTTGATATTTGTTTATGAGATCCTTGATTAAGATAGGATCCACAATAATATCCCCGTTCAATACTATAAAACTCCCTTCAACAGTATCCCTTGTGGATCCTATTGCATGGGCTGTTCCAAGACGTTCTTCTTGTGTTACATAATTTATTTTAACACCTAAATGCGTGCCATCTCTGAAATGATCTTTAATAATTTCTTCACGATATCCAACTACCATTGTAATATCTTTGATACCAGCATCCCGAAGTGATTCAACATTATACTGTAAAATTGGTTTTCCACCAACTTGAAGCATTGTTTTTGGTTTCGTAACGGTCAATGGTCTCATTCTTGTTCCTTCACCCGCTGTTAATATAATTGCCTTCATATTAAATACCTCTCAAAATCCCTTTTATCCCATAAATCTAATTCTGTTAGCATAATTTCTAATAGATATGTATAATGTTGTATCCATCCTTCTAATAAATTTTGACTCTAAATAAAATCTTTAGTTTTATAAAATTAATAATAAATTGATTTTGTGAAAATGATAATTAAAAGAAATATATTAATTTAGAAATTGTAACTAAAAATAAACTTATAGTAACCCTTTGATGAACTCAGTACACTGGTCTCTTATCCTCTGGGCCTTCTCATTACTTGTTGCTTCTAAAGTGATCCGGATGTAGGATTCTGTACCAGAGGGCCTTATAAGTACCCAACTTCCATCTACCATTGTAATTCTGACACCATCAATGCGATTTACATTAACTACATCGTCAAGGATAATATGCAGTTTTTCTTCAACACTTTTCATTATAATTTCTTTTTGATGATCTTCACAATTCACCTTATCCCTTATGGTAGGATAACTAGGGACTAAATCAAGCTGTTTAGATAATGGGCCATATTTTTGTACTAATTCAATAACTCTTATTGCAGAGAGTATCCCATCGGGACACATGCAAAAATTTGGATGTATCCATGTCCCGGAAGGTTCACCACCAAATTGTGCTTCATGTTCTTCAATTGATTCTGCAACATGGACATCGCCGACTTTAGTCCTTATAACAACTCCTCCAACTTCATCCATACATTTATCTGTACAGAGCGATGCATCAACAGTGGTAACAACTTTACCTCCAATTTCACGGGATACTATGGCTAATAATTTGTCAAAATCGGCCATGTGGCCTTTTTCATCTATGGCTATCATTCTATCAGCGTCGCCGTCGTGTGCTATTCCAATATCTGCTTTGGTAGCTTTAACAATTTTCATAAGTTCTTGAAGGTTTTTTTCAGATGGTTCTGGTAGTCTTCCTGGGAAGAATCCATCCGGCTGTGAGTTAATAGCTAAAACTGAACAACCTGCCATTCTGAGAATTAATGGAGATAAATATGCTGCTGCTCCATTTGCACAATCGACTACAACTTTAATACCTGGCTTTACTGCGGACTGATTTAGGAGATCTTTAATATATTCCGAGACAACATATTTTACTTCTTCAATCTTTCCTATATCTTTCCATGTTACAGTATTAAAGTTTTTATTGTGGATAATTTCTTCTATAACCCTTTCCTGATCCTGTCTGTAGGCCATTCCATCAGGATTCCATAACTTTATTCCATTATATTCTGGAGGGTTATGAGATGCCGTAATCATTACACCTGCATCTGCTTCAAGTTTCATTGTTGCGTAACCAACAAGTGGTGTAGGTGCCATTCCCATTTTAAGAACTGTACAACCGCACTGTAATATCCCTGCAGTAACAGCATTTTCAATCATCACATTAGATGTTCTTGAATCATAGCCTAAGACTATTTTAGATCCTTTAGCGCCAGCGTATGTTGCAATTGCCATACCCACGTTAACAGCAACATCTAATGTAATATCAGAACCTATTTTCCCTCTGATGCCTGATGTACCAAAGAGTTTAGGAATTTCACATACCATTATTGTAACCTCTCTATGCTCCGAATTTGGTTGATAAGTTCATGAGATCCATGAGTATGTCCATGATATTATCTCCCCTGATCCTGCACAACCCTCCCTTTACCGCACTTCTTTCATTGAAATTTTTCACATCATCGACCCGTACTTCTGGTCCACAAATAACTATAGGAACAGGATCTCCTGTATGATCCATTGTAGATATTGGAGTGGAGTGATCAGCAGTCAATATGAAGTAAACATCTTCTATTCGCATGAGCTCCTCAATAACTGCATCAACTTTCTCAATAAATTTGATTTTTTCTTCCACTTGACCGTCATGACCTGCTTCATCAGCACCATCTATGTTAATCAGCATGAAATCATAGTCCTTTGAAGCGGTTTCTATGATGCCATTTTTAATATTCTCCAGGTTGGTGTCGATACCACCTGTTGCACCTTCAATATCGACTAGTTCCATACCAGCGATTTTGGCTATTCCCTTGATTAGTCCTGTTTCAGCTATACATACAGGTTTCAAACCATATTTTTCACCAAATGGTTGAACATTAGGAACTGCACCAGCACCCCTTGGAATGATTATGTTAGCGGGAGGTTTTCCTGCATCTATTCGTTTAAGATTCAGAGGATGATTTTTGAGTAATTCATAGGATTCTTTAACTATTTTATTTAGGATATTTGCAGTTTTATTTGCTTCTTGTGATCCATCTAATGCTACAACCATCTTGGGAGATTTTCCCTCATGTTTGGGATCAGCATCCGAAACCTGATCTGAAAGACCAGTTCCCCTAAGAACTAAAACCGCTCTGTGACCAGTTGATTCTTTAAATATGACTTCAACATTTTGATCAACATTAATGCCATTTATATATCTGGCCAGCTCTTCAGTTCCTTCCCTTATTCTTCCTGCACGTCTGTCAGTAATAATCCCATTTTCATCTGCTGTTGAAAAATTGCATCTGAATGCTATATCTCCGGGGAGAACATCCACCCCAACTCCCGCAGCTTCAAAAGGGCCTCTACCAGTATAAACTTCATAAGGGTTATATCCAAGTATTGATATATGTGATGTATCGCTTCCAGGCCGTATGCCTGGTCTTATGGGATCCATAATTCCACATATTCCATTTTCTGCCATTTTATCCATATTGGGTGTTATTGCAGATTCTAGGGGTGTTTTGTATCCTAACTCTTTTAGGGGACGATCTCCCATTCCGTCTATGATCATTATGATTCCTTTCATTTTATCACCTAAACCATGATGATGCCTAAGGCAGCTCCTGTAATTGTAGCTATTAAATTTACATACTCGTTGGAAATATAATTTCTTCGTTCTAGTACTGCTCCAAGTATACTGTCTACAAAGCAGCCAACGGTACCTGCAATTATAGAAATCTTCAAAGTCACGAATGGATCCGGGAATATTCCTAATAAATAGGCTGCTACTCCTATGATCCCTGCACCAATAATTCCTGCGGCAGTTCCAACTACGGAGATTCCACCGTCTGTTCCTGCTGGTACTTTTTTAAATGTTGTAATGAGTCTGGGCTGTACAGTAACACCAATTTCACTAGCTAGTGTATCTGCAGTTGCAGTAGCAATTGAACCAATAAATCCTCCATAATTTCCAAAGGCGGCCATTATAAATGGTACTATCCCATTAGAAATAACATTTTTGAGTGTTCTTGTACCTTCATAAACACCGATATCTTTCTTATATTGGTGTTTGTATTTGGTTGATATTAGTCCAAGAATCAGGAAAAGGAATATTAAAATAAGCCAGTTTGCACCAGCTGTAAAAATAATTACTATGCCCATTATAATCATGAAAATGGATCCCAAGAGATCAAGGGCCTTCCTCCAGTAAGTAATAAGACCCATGACCACTATAAGAAACACATATTCCAGAGGATTAATCATTTAACTCCCGCGTTATTATTTTTCTTCAATTACACGAGTTTTAATGGTTTCAACACGTTTTAGAGGATAAATCTTTTTAGATTCGTG
>Ga0224559_1001463_pt1 | contig 12956 bp, 14 predicted proteins | sample 714S33034metaG_FD_180676 | JGI IMG/M metagenome (GOLD analysis project Ga0224559, IMG submission 180676) | Peat soil microbial communities from Stordalen Mire, Sweden - 717 S3 30-34 | ecosystem: Environmental > Terrestrial > Soil > Wetlands > Peat | place: Sweden: Norrbotten County, Stordalen... | reverse complement strand
AAGAGCTTGCGGCGTTCGACGGGCGACGCACCTATTTCATCGCTTCACGGGTGCCGGCCACCAGAGGTGGCCGCATGGATGTCTGACCTGCTATTTGTGTACGACATAGTCCGTCGCCATACGTTCCGGTCAGCCTTCCAAACTGGTCAACGCGCGGCGACCTTGACAGCGGAGGAGCGGTCGGATCGGAGTGCAGCGACCGGGGAACTTCAGCTGATGGTGCCCGAACGACAATGCGGCGTGCGCCTGCGCGTTAACCGCTCGCCACGGCGCGTGACACCCTATGGAAAGACTGGGATGTGAGCCCGGCTCTGCTCGAGGCTCCGGAAGAACCCGTACAGGTCAGTACTCCGGGCCTTTGCATTGCTGACAGCGCACGTTAGTGAAACCACGCCACAGGACTAAAGGACGTCAGGTGGTCGTCTGGCCTCGGGCGAACCGAATCAGGTCGGAGTAGTCGCCGCTGGAGGCGGCTTTGACGAGCGCGGCGATGTACGCCGCGCGGACTGAGCCGTCGACGTCGAGGCTTGCGCTACCCCAGGCGAAGGGCTCACGTCCGATGGCCACCAGATATAGGTCGGCCATCATCCGCGTGCAACGACCATTGCCGTTGGGGAAGGGATGGACGATGACCAAGCGGCAGTGGATCCGGGCAGCCAACTCGTCGTAGCCGAAGACAGCTTCGGCATGCCAGAACTTGGCATCATCGAGCAACTGCCTGGACTGCTCTGGTATCAGGTGCGGCTCCACTCCGATATTGGTCTCGCGCCGTCGGAGGGTTCCGGCCCAGGACCACACGTCGCCGAACATCCGGCGGTGCAGCGTCAGCATGAATCCATAGTCGAGGATGCCTTCCGGCCCAAGCGAACGTGCTTGCGCGTGTGCCCAAGGAAGCGCTGCAGTGATGTTCTCGAACTCGACCTGGTTCAGGTCGGCGCGAGTAGCGACGAAGTCCGGGATGAGACCTTCAAGGTCCTCGTCCTCGATCGGCGTGGCCCCGGATGGTTCCGGCCCGATGTTCCGCATATTGAACCTCGACAGCGGTTCGCCATCGGGTCGCAGGCCGGTCACTCGCCTTCTCGTGATCGGTTTGGCGCCACGCGCCAGAGGTTGCCGCTGACGACGAGTTGCTGCGCGTAGCGATCCACGGCCTCCCTCTGCCGGTCGTCGCCGATATCCTGCGCCTCGAGGGCCATGGTTCGGGCGGCGTGCCCGAGGAGGCCCGCGGCTACCGCTCTGGCCCGGGTCGTGACCGTCTCCTCCAGGGTCGACTTCGGCACGAGGGCGTAGATCAACGTGCAGTCGAGAGCCTCCGCCACCTCGGCCAGCTTGGCGATGGTGATGCCGCCGTGGAGTTCTGCGTGCTCAAGTTTGTTCACCGCGGCACTCGACACTCCCAGACGTTCTGCCAGGACGGCTTGGCTCATCCCGAGCGCCCCGCGGATGGCGCGTATCCAGCCCGAGCGGGGCCGCGCCGCGATCGGGCCAAGGCTGGCTGAACTGAACTTTCGATCCAGCTCACGCCGAGCCTGGGTCGCTCTCTCTGCTCGTTGCATACCTATAGGTTAGCACTCTAGCAGCTTTTGTCAACCTTTAGGTTGATATTCTTCCTAGTTTTTGTAACCTATTGGTTGATGCCTCACAGCTTATGCGCGCTCTACGGAGCAAGCTAGAAGGCGAAGACGCGGGATAGGCGGACAACGCTGAAGTACCTGCGGTCCAATGTGGCGATGATGGTGACACCGAGCCGTTCGGCGACTGCGATGACAGAGGCGTCCACCGTGCCAAGACCGAGGTCCTCATACGTCTCTACCAGCTCAGGCGGTGCTTTCGATGTCGATGTCACCGACGTGCTCCACCTCGAGGCGACCAGACTCGGGGCTGCGGAGGAAGTCGCCTTCGGCCCGCGCTTGGGCGCCACGCGCGGGTGGGTACCAGACCTCGGGGATCACGAGATCGGGGGAGCTGGAGAAGCGCATTGGCCCCACCGCAGAAGAAGGCCTGTCGCTGTTGGTGAGGCGCTACCGCCGGTAGGAGTCGATGCCGCGCTCGCCGGCGTGATCTTCGCCCTCGGACCAGCTGCGATCACTGATGCGACAAGTGATCCGTCGGGCGTTCCGAAGTCAGCGGTCAAGGAGTTCGAGCGCTACTGGGCCAGGCGACAGATCGAGGTTACGGCACACCTCGATCGGTACGGCGCTCCACCGAGTCGGTGAGCAGCAGATCCCGCATTTCCGCATTGCCTGATCCGAGGTCGGGGGCTGAGGCGACTGATCGCCGAACAAGTCTTTTGTTGTCGTCGCCACTGTCGCTTGCCTGTCCCAAGGGACCACCGCGTCGCCCAGAAGCATGGGACCACCTCGCGCCCCACAACGACCGGCTGGCGTGATGATCCCGGCAGTCGGACGATGATTGACGCAGGCCCGCTGACGCCACCCAGACCGGCGGCCGGCGTGAAACCAGGGCACTGTTTTGCTCCCAAGACCGCGAGATGATCCGTTGGCGCGAGGATGGCGCGGGACCTTCCCGAACTCAGGTGTACGTCGGTGACCGACTATGCACTTGACCTGCGGATTCATGGACACAGGTGGACGTCCAGGAACGCATTTTTACGCCTGCAAAGCCCTCCACCCCAGTTCGATTCTGGGCGCCGCCTCCAGCAATTTCGTGGCTAAAGTGGCAGGTCAGGGGCCATTTTTGGTTTGACCGTGAGAGACCACGAGTGACCGTCCGAAGCCCCTAAAACCCCCTGTTTCGCTCCCCGCGTGCTCCCCGCACGCTCCCACGGGGAGCCGAGAGGAGGAAGAGATGGGGTTCATCGAACGACGCAACGGCCGATACCGCGCTCGCTATCGCGACCCGCTCGGCCGCCAGCTCTCCGAAACGTTCTCGCGCAAGCTCGACGCGGAGCGGTTCTTACGAGAGGTGCAAGTCGACATCGAGCGAGGCCGCTGGCTCGATCCAAGCGGCGCACAGCTCACGCTGCAATCGTGGTCGGGAGAGTTCCTCTCCTTGGCGCGTCGCCTCTCGCCGACGACGCAGCAGACTTATCGCCGCGACTTGGACAAGTACATCCTCCCCCGCTTTGGCGCCTACCGGATCGGCCGGCTCCCCACGGACGAAATAGAGAAGTGGTTGATGGACGAGATCGAAGCCGGGATCGCGTCGAGCTCAGTACACCGCCACTACCGGACGTTCCGGCGCGTGCTCCAGGTCGCCGTGCAAAAGGAGAAGATTCTCGCCAACCCGTTCGATCGGGTGGAGCCGCCACACGTCCCAAGTCGGGAGATGGTCTTCCTCTCTTGGAAACAGGCCATCGAGCTTGCGGAAGCGCATCGTGAGCGGTTCCGCGCGCTCATCTATCTCGCGGTCGACTCGGGGATGCGCTGGAGCGAGCTCATCGGGCTGCGTCAGTCGCGACTTGACCTGCTCCATCGCAAGGTCCGCGTCACCGACCAACTCGTCCGCCTCGACACGAAGCAATGGCTACGCAAGGAGCTGAAAACCTCCGCGTCGCTGCGGTCGATCACGATCACACCGTCCACCGCGGCGATCCTGGCTGAGCATGTGGAGCGTTTCGCCGAACCCGGACCCGACGGGCTCGTCTTCACGAACAACGCTGGGCACCCGATCATGTCGTCGAGCTTCTGGAACAACCATTTCAAGCCCGCCCAGGACAAGGCAGGCGTCTCCTGCCGCTTTCACGACCTCCGGCATACGAGCGTCGCGCTCGCGATCGCGGCAGGAGCACACCCGAAGGCAATCCAGACGCGTATGGGCCACAGCTCGATCAACGTGACGCTCGACCGTTACGGTCACCTCTTCCCCGAGCTCGATGAAGCGATCGCATCGTCGTTCGAGGAACAGATCGCAGCGCAACGCGCTGCTCGCGCAACCAACGTCATCCATGGTGCGTTCGCAAGCTGAGCGCTGTGCTTTGAAAGGGGGTGATTCTTGCAGTACGTGCCGAGCCATCGGAAGGCCTATTCACGGTCCATTTGTCGGGTTTCAGATTGCTTCTGAACCTACGTTGGACCTACGAACGTGGTCACGCGCGGGCACTGCCGGACAGTGGGCGAAAACCGTCGATCCGGACGGCCGCCGGTTCCGCCAAGACCGTGAGAGACGGACCACTACGACCATCATGCACGCTTTGTAGGGGGCGACGGTGCTTTGTGGGTGACGGTCAAGCACGGTTCTCCTCGCGGCGTCACGGCCTCCGTCGCCCGTAACATAGGCGCATGGCCTTCGAACGAATCGCGATCGACCACGAGATCATGGGTGGGGTGCCGTGCATAAGCGGGACTCGGATCCCGGTTACGACCGTTGTTGCCATGATCGCCGAAGGGATGACGACGGCTGACGTCTTGGACGAGTTCCCCCAGCTCACCGAGGACGACCTCCACGACGCATTGAGGTTTGCCGCCGCCGCTGTTGACGAGCACGAGCTGCCGCTTCGCGCTGCTCAATGAGGTTCTTGGTCGACGAGTCGCTTTCGTGGCGCGTCGCGGAGGGCCTTGCCGAGGCGGGTCACGAAGCTATCCATGTCGGTGATCTCAAGCTTCTCGGCGCCGCTGATCTCAGAGTCATGGAGGCGGCAGCGAGTACTGATCGCGTTCTTATTTCTGCGGACACGGACTTCGGAGAGCTGCTCGCCGTTGGGCGTCACCCGGGGCCGAGCGTCATCATTCTCCGTCGGGTATCTCATCGGCCGGAGGTGCAAACGGAGCTGCTCCTCGCCAACCTCGACGGCATGGAGGAGAGCTTGGCTGCCGGTGCTGTGGTTGTCCTATCGGCTCAGCACGTCCGTTTCAGGTTGCTGCCGATCAGTCGCGAGGAGTGACGATTCGTGGCGGACGCGGGAGTCGCGCCGCCACCTCCAGCGCGCGTCCATCGCGTGGACGCCGTCATTCGGGGTAGTTCGCCAACGTGTTGAAGACGCTCTGACGAGGCTGTCGCACGGTTCACTAGAGAAATCCTGACGACTCAACCAAGTGAGCGGTCTCTTGCAAGATTTCGGCGGGATTCGCCCGAGTTCTGCGGATGTGCCCGGGAGCTATCGGTTATGCGATAGCGAGACGGTGGTTTCCCCCTTTCAAGAGGTTGTGGACCGAGCAGATGAGGCGCCACTCGCTTAGTGCCGCCTGCATTCCGCGCCCTGAGAAGCGTCGACAGCGCAGATTGGCCTTGATGTTGCCGAAGACCGGTTCGGTAGTGATCTTGCGTTTGGCATAGGTCTGCCGGCCCTCTGCAGTGGCGAGGCGGTCGAGCATCTGTCTTTTGAGCACGGCCGGATCGGCACGGCCGGCGCGGTGGCCTGCGAGCAACTGCGGGGCCCAGGCGTAGGAGACACCCATCTCGATTGCGCCCTCTTTCAAGGTGAGCATCCCGGCGTCGATGCGCTCGAGGACGCCACGACGTTCTTGAATGCGCGGGTCGTCGGGATCGGTGACCCCTCTCGTTGTTGGCATCGGGGGGATGAGCACCTCAGAAGACGTGGCGAGTGTCGCGTTCTCGACGCTCCAGTAGCCGGTGTCGGCGACGAAGGTGCCGACACCGTTCGCCTCGCTTGAGACGAGGTTCTTCTCGGTCGCTCTCACCATCGGGGCGAACATGGTCGAGTCATTCGCCGCGTTGGTCACCTCTGCGGCCACGATGACCTGGTCGGTCGAGACTGCTGCCTGGGCGTTATAACCCTGGAGGAAGCGGTTGCGGGCCCGCAACATCCTCGAGTCCGGGTCGGTCGAGTTGGCAAGACGCTCCTTGCCCGTCTTCCCACCCCGGACCGGCTTGCGACCGGGAAGCTTGTGCCCGGTGGCCTGCTCGCGTGCGGCGCGCCCGGCAAGGTGGCTCTCGAAGTCAGCGGCACCTTTCTCGTCGAGCTGACGGAGCGCCTCGCGAACTCTGGCCCGCCGGTTCTCACGCCGCGCCCAGTTCGGCGGGAGCTCGTCGCCACGGCTCTCACCGAAGCGTTCGTCCTCCTCTGTGTCCTGGCGTTCTGCCTCGGCGAGGATCTCGTCGGCGAGCTGGCGGCGGGTGCGGTTGGCCCACGCCGAGGCGTTCGCCTCGATCTTGGTGGCGTGGTCGAGGAGCTGGTTCGCACCCACGACCCGGAAGGCGACGTCCTCGACGAGCCGGCGTTCGATGCGTCTCGAAGAGCGTTCCCCGACGCAGTAGGCATAGACGAGCACAGCGAGTACGAGGGCTGGGTCGTAGGCAGCACCACCGCGACCGTCCTCGCGGTACTCGGCATAGAACGAGCCGAGGTCGAGCTCGGACACCTCGTCGAGCACGAAGAAGGCGAGGTGGTTCTCCGGGAGCCAGTCATATCAGCGACCGAGGGCGGCAGCAGGAACAGCTGATCGCGATCGGCCTCACGAAGGTTGATCGGCATGCACCAATTGTCCCGCGCGACCCAAACGCTGGCGGGACGGTCGAGATTCATGCGACAGCCTCTGACCTGCTGTAAGACGTAGCTGTAGTTCGCCAAAATACGCCCCGGGGCCGTTTACAACGAGCAGGTCGGCGGTTCAAGTCCGTCAGCGCCCAGTCGTTGTCAGAAAACAGAGCGTCGTCGATCAGCTATATCACATGTGACCGTCAGGGCATTCTCCCTAGATGAGGGCATAAAGTTGATCGATCCGCACACTGACCTCGTGGTTCGAGAGTCGTCCCATCATCTCCACCCGAAAGTCCTGGTAGAGGTGTTGTTTGCGGTCCTTGCGGCCCCAACCAGAGCAACTCGTCCGCCGGCGTTGACCCTGCCTTGGCGATGGACATGCCGGCCTTGATGGCCCGGTGTGCTCGCTATCGAATACTGGTCTCTCGCCGCGACGGTTCTTGGGTTCAGGATCGGCTGGGGTTGTCGTCAGCTCCGATAGGCGTCCCGGCGATGGTCGACATCGAGTACGTAGACGAGCTCATCGGACTGCTCGATGCGATAGCGCACCCGGTATTCACCGCGTCGGGCTCTCCATTGGCCTTCGAAAGGCTTGCGGTGTTCACCCACGGTGCACGTCCCGGTGCCAGTCGAAGATCCTCGACGCCGAACCTCTACAGCGAACCGTCACCTATTTCAAAGTCGGCAAATCGTCATGCGTCGGTGGGAAAGTTGTCCCTGTTCAGCGTGCTCTTTGTGTCTAGCGTGACTTGTTCAACGCCCCCCTCGCGCCGACTCCTGTTCAGCAAGCTCCTGCTCAGCATGTCTCGCGATCGTGCACCCCTCGCCCGGCGTGTTGTGACGATTCCTCTTACCGGATCGGGCCTCCGCGCACGCCCACAACTCGTCAGAGTCCCGGTACAATCGACGAGATCTTTATCTTCTTCCCGAGCCGCGTCAGGTACACGTCACAGTGAGCGAGAGGATGTGCCAAGCCGCCAGGACAATTCCTCTCACATACTGAGTCAAGGTCATAGCACGCCCCAGTGTAATTGCAACAACCCTCTAGCTTCAGGGTGCAAACGAGCGTGGAACAGATGATCTGCTCGGCCAGTGAGCTTATCTTGTCCTTCGCGATGTCGGCGCTGAATGCGCTTTCCTCACCGAGATTCAACAGCGATGCAGCAGTATAGGCAGCTCCCATTGTCGTCAATGCGAGGTCATTCTCGGACCCACCGCCGATAGCTGCCGAGAGCATGCCTTTCAGCAGTGGGAGAGCTAGCTTGATCGTCGTGATTGAGGCTGCCTCTCCCGCGGCCGCGAGGGGCGTAAGAACTCCGATCATGAGCGACAATGCAGCACTACACACCTCCTCGCAACTCGCCACCTCGGCATGTAGCGCGTCCCTCTCCGGCTCTGGGGAGGAGCTGGACTCGATCTTCGCCGCTACACTACTCGGCAGCACGGGACGGACTGGGACGTCTATCGTGACGACCTGGCCGGTCGAGTTCACCGCGACTATGGACGCGATGTTGCCCTCGGAGTTGAGGATCGCTGCTGATGCGCTGCCCGCAGCGTTCGTCAGGGTATACATGAGAAGTGCGTCGGGGTGCGCCGACGACTTGCTGGTGAAGATTGTGTTGGTGCCTATGAACGACAACGTCCCGTTCTGCTCGAGCCCAAGAGCTGTCGGTTCACCGCTCTGCGAGAACCCCTTCGTGAGCAGGTAGGAGTGGATGCTCACGTAAGCCGGAAGCTTGTTCGCGTAGTTGACGCAGAGGTCGTTTGCCGTGCACTTCTGTTTGCAAGGACGACAGTTCAGCTTCTTTGGCCGTGACCCCGCTCCTGGCGCGTCGCAGATCATGCATGTGCCACACGTCGGGCACTGGGTTCCCTTTTGACCGGCGGACAGCCGCTTCACCGAGAGATCAACAGCTCGTCCCAGGCGTGACGCTACCGAGGCGAAAACGGCCGCGCTCAAGCCGACTGTCAGCGTCTCTCGACGGCTGAACGCCGCTTGGAAGGGGGACGTAAACGGTGACAGGACATGGTCCGACACGCGATCGCCTCGTTCATTCAGCGCCGATCGGGATCTGCTGGCCGACCACGGGGCACCTCGGTCGTAGGCGGAATGACTAGCGAGGTTCTGGATGGCTGTTGGCCCGACGACGAGCGCCTCGACCAGGGCACCGGCCGCGCTCAGCACCACAGCCGATGGAGTGGCGAGAACGCCGTAGCGAATCATCAGCGCGTCGTCAACGTCGACCAGCGAGCGATCTGCGGGGAATCCGGCGAGCAGATCACGACTGAAATCCGCGGGTCCGCGGGTGACGACGAAGAGCCTGTCGGCCATGAGAGACCACAGACCTTGCAAACCAGGCAGCAGGGAGCGGCATGGACCGCATGCCGGGTCGATGAACACGAGTACGTTGCGCGTGTCACCTGCGAGCGTCTCCTGGAGGGTTGTCACGCGGCCGTCGAGCAGCACGACTGGTACGGATACCGGATCGGGCCGTGGTCCGCCGCTCGCGGCAAACCCGACCCTATCTTCTTTGGATGCTCCGTCGTCGATGGGTTCAGTACCTCGCCCCTGAAGGAACCGGTTATGCAGGAGCGCCGCGACCAAGGAGGAGACGGCGACTGCGACGGCGGCATCAAGCCAGGCATTCTGGCTGACCTCGGCGAGACCGTCCACGAGCAAGGAGATACTGGACTGGTCGGACGGCACGACGATGAGCGTCGAGACCGAGATGAGGACAACGTTCCGGACGATCATGTTCCAGCCGATCTTCGAGGAGTGGAGCCGTCCAAAGCAGTTGCAGGCGCCCGCACGTCCTCGACTGATACTCCGGACAACCAGCGCAGAGAACAACAGGAGAAGCAGAAACGAAACGGCCGCGGCCGCTCGCGAAGTGGCCGGGAAGAGCAATGCGCCGGCGATGGTCAACTCGAATGCAGCAAGCGCGCTGACTGCCGGCCTGAGCCGAGGACTCAGCTCGAAAGTCTCGATCAACAGATCCGTGCTGCGTGCGTTTAGGAGTTTTCCGATCGCTGCCGCGCCGTACACGACCGCCAGGCTGAGTCGAAGAAACACCTCAAATGTCGCCACTTGCGCCCCCCAAGGTCGATCTGAGCGAGTTTTACACGCGCTGCCCGTGCTCCCGACGGGCGCGCCGCGCGCTCGGTGATGTTGCCTCATCAACCTCGGTCAAATAGAAACCGCGCTGTGCCGGCTCATCTGGAGGAGATCACGGGGTTCTCCGAACGGTCATCGTATACCTGGGTCCTCGATGCCGATAGACCTTCGGGACGTCTCGCCCTTTTTCGAGTGAGTGAACCGCTGGGCGGCGCCTTCGCCGGTGGTGCCGGGGAAGGTGGGGGGTCAGGTGCAGGTTGGGTGGTGCCGACGCGATGCCCGGCAGCTTCGCATTCACGGTCGTGCCAACCCCAGATGGGAACCGTCGGTCGCGGCCCAGACGGGTGGATTCTCGAGGGCCTGACTCAGAGTCGATGTGCGCGAAGTACTTCTTGTCCCGTCGCGAAGGGAACTCATCGACTAGGTGGAGTGTGGATCCCATCAGCAAGCGTTTCCCCGGGGTTTCTCTACCAGGACGAAGAGGTGCACGGCCCCTTCTGGTGCCTCGACGCCGCAGGCGGGTGGCTCAACTGCCGATCGCACTACAGTGGCTGACGGTAGTTATCCACATGTAGGCCTGCGGAACGCGTGGAAACGCGGCAGTAAGCTTCTGCGACGCGAAGTCTGCAAGGGGGGAAGAGTCATGTGCTTCAGGGTTGTTGCCGCGCTTGTCGTGGCTACAGCTGTGATCGGTGCGCCGACAGGCGTTGCTGTGGCGACGAGTAGACCGAGCAGCACTGCTGGCTTCGCGGCTATGACGTCAAGGACCCCAGCCGGAGGCTCTGTGAAGATGTTCGTGACACCCGGCAATGGCGCAGCCGCAACGATCCTCATCACCGGGGCGATCGGTGATTACGGCAAGACACTCACGATCGACAAGAACGGCAAGACCGATTCGAACGGGAACTACGTCAAGATGACCCTGCAGAAAGGCACGATCGAACTCAACTCGTCGACACTCAACGCGAAGGCGAACAGCTCACGGCCGACCTTATACAAGGCGACTTGCTCGGCGCAGCTCTCTGTAACCGGTCCGGTGACGCCATTCAACGGTACCGGTCTCTACAAGGGAATCACCGGGACGCTGAACATCACCGAAACCTACGCCTTTATCGCTCCTCTCTCCACGAGCGGGGAGAATAAGGGCCAGTGCAACCTGAGCGCCCAGCCGATCAGCGAGTACTCGTCGATCACAGGCTCGGGTACCGTCTCTTTCTAGTAGATCAGCGGCAACTTCTCACGACAACCCCGGTGCTCCGGTACGGGTTCCGTTGCGACTTCACGAGTTCGGTGCTCCCAGACTCGACGACTTTGAGGTTGCCGGTCGTGACGGCACTGCCCTAGTCCTCACACTGCGAGCATCATCCGCGCTTCCTCCGCTCCTGTCCCACCGCCGAGAAGGAACCAACATTCGAGCCAACAAACCCGTCCCAGAGCGTCGCACTCAGTCGTACGTTGTTGCGGAAGTCCCCTGTGGAAGGCCGCCCGGACTGGCCAAGGCGCGACGTTGTGGGACGGTCTGACACGAGCTGCGACAGCGTTGAGCTACCTACGGATTAGAAGGTTGTGAATGCGGTCCAGTTTGAACATCGCATCGACGTGCTCCGAACCGTCCCTAGCCGCTGCTCGGGCCCAGTCGATGCTGTTCGTGCGTGCACGACCAGAGCCCACGATCGGCCGCCACTGCAATTCTGTCTGGCTTCGACGACTCGATGATCCGCCACCTGTCGCGCCCAAACGGCGTGAACCACAAGAACGAGTCGGGTAGATCCACGCCGAGGTCATCATCGCCCGCTGTAGAGATTGAGCTCGCGCCTCCATCCCGTCTCCATCCCGTCACCGCCATAGGGCGCCGGAGTCCGTCAATGTCTGTGACGTGCACTTATGTTCAGAAAGTGCAGCACAAGAGCCCAGGTCACCTAGCCTGCAAAGCCCTCAACCCCAGTTCGATTCTGGGCGCCGCCTCCAGCAATTTTCGTGGCTAAAGTAGCAGGTCAGGGGCGATTTTTGGTTTGACCATGAGAGACCACGAGTGACCGTCCGAAACCCCTAGAACCCCCTGTTTCGCTCCCCGCACGCTCCCCGCACGCTCCCACGAGGAGCCGAGAGAAGGAAGAGTTGGGGTTCATCGAACGACGCAACGGCAGATAGCGCGCTCGCTACCGCGCTCGGTCGGCAGCTCTCCGAAACGTTCTCGCGCAAGCTCGACGCGGAGCGGTTCTTAGGAGAGGTGCAAGTTGACATCGAGCGGGGTCGCTGGCTCGATCCAAGCGGCGCACAGCTCACGCTCCAGTCGTGGTCGGGAGAGTTCCTCTCCTTGCCGCCTCGCCTCTCGCCGACGACGCTCGGGCCCGGTACGACCTGAGCTCACCGGCACCGTTCCAAGTGCCTGAGGAGAAGGTCGTCAGGCCCTGCGTCGCCGAGAGCTGCTCGCTGGCCGCGTTGTAGCTGTAGCTCGTCGTCGTGCCCGACAGCAGCAAAGAGACCAACTTCCCGGCGGTGTCGTAGGTCCCTGTGACACCGGTGGGAAGCCTCTCACGTTCCCAGAGGCGTCAAAGCCGTAACTGAGTGCTGCGCCTACGCCCGGGGTTGACAACCCACAGCTGGACCCGACTCGTTTCAGCGAGCACACACTTGGCGAGATGAGAGAGCACTTTCCGGAGGCGATGACCACCGTCGCTCAGACCGAGATCGACCGAATGGACAACCATCCGAAGGACCGCTACGTTGCCGCAGTCGGTATCGCCGGGAGCGCCGACGCCATCGTGACCATCAGCCTGAAGGACTTCGCCAGCCAAATTCTGGACGAGGCGGACGTCGCGGTGATCACGCCCGGACAGCTGGCGGAGCAAGTACTGGACGAGGCTCCCGAGTCGATTGGCTATGCGGTGAGGAGAATGTCCTCGCGATGGACAAACCCGCCCCGCTCACCGCCGGAGGTAGCCGGGCTCCTCGCAGGACATCCGACAATGGCCGCGGCCATGGGTCGCACCCGAGCGCTTGTCACCTAGCGACGCCAGGGTGCTAAAAGCTGGACCGTCCTCAAAGCGCGGTAAAAGTCGCCGGATCGACCTGGCAATGCTTCTGCAGCGGCCCACTTCGCGATCGAGGGGTACGATAGATAACGAAATGGACAGTACTCTCTCGACCACCGAGGCAGCTCGAGCACTGAACACAACGCTCCCGAGGGTCCATCGTTCACTGTCGCGACTCGGCATTGGGACGCTCGACGGTCATCGGCGGAAGCTGACCGATGGCGACTTCAAACGCTTGCGAGCCGACCTTGGCTTCGTCCCAGATCGAGAAGATATCGGGCGAGAAGAGCTGTTCGTTCTCGCAGCGCTTCGTCAACACTCGCTCGGCTTGCGATCTGCTCGTGCAGTGGCCCGAGTCGCCGGAGTCAGCCCCACAACCGCTTCGCGCGCCCTTGCCCGCATGGAG
>Ga0224559_1001462_pt1 | contig 12969 bp, 10 predicted proteins | sample 714S33034metaG_FD_180676 | JGI IMG/M metagenome (GOLD analysis project Ga0224559, IMG submission 180676) | Peat soil microbial communities from Stordalen Mire, Sweden - 717 S3 30-34 | ecosystem: Environmental > Terrestrial > Soil > Wetlands > Peat | place: Sweden: Norrbotten County, Stordalen... | reverse complement strand
ACCGTCAAAGTGGTCAACACGCTCCTCGGCGGCTGGGACACCAACTGGGTCTATACTCTGCAGGATGGCCAGCCCGGCACGGTCTCATGCACCATCCCGACGACCACCGGCTTCGGATGCAATGCATTGAAAGTTCCCGGTGTCGGTCTGTATACCGGAGCGCACACCGTGAAACATTGGATGAACGCGGCGGCCTTCGCAACACCCCCTGTTGCAACGGCCATCGGGCAAACGGATTTCAGCCCGCTGGGCGGCGGGCCCAGTCAGTACCGTGGTCCGGGCTTCGATCGGTTGGACTTCTCCCTCTTCAAGCAGCTCCAGTTGACCGAGCGTTTCCGGATGGAGTTCCGCTCAGAATTCTTCAACCTGGCCAATCATCCTAACTTCTCCATTCCGGGATTCTCCGAAAATGGATTTCCGGCCTCGCCCGGAGCACTCAATTACAACAATCCCGCCGGATTTGGCACGATCACTTCGACGCGCGATGGGCAAAACGACCAGCGCGAAACTCAGTTCGCGTTGAAACTGTACTATTGAGGGCGCCCGGAGAAGCAGACTGAAAGGCACAGATGAGGATTCCACGGGGTTCGAATTTTCAAGGGGAGAGAAGATGGTTCGTGTAATTTCTGCGTTTTCATTGTGCCTGTTGGCCTTGCCTGTTTTTGCAGTAGTGGACGCTCCGCGGAAGGTCGAGTTGTCGGAGAACTGGGAGTTGGCCTCGGCGAAAGATGTGCAAGCAGATGGTTCGGCCGTTTCCGAAGCCGGTTTTCAGGATCGGGGTTGGCACCCGATCCGCCGTATGCCCGCGACGGTCCTCGAGATATTGCAGGAGGACGGCGTCTACCCCAACCTGTATGTTGGCAAGAATATGCTGGAAAACGTCCCGCAGGATTTGTACAAGCAGGACTGGTGGTATCGGACGGTGTTCACCGCGCCCGCGGGTTACTCCGCTTACACGCTGGAGTTTCCGGGAATCAATTATCGCGCGGAAATCTGGATCAATGGGCACGAGGTCGCAGACAATAAGCAAGTTGTCGGGATGTACGTTGCGCACGAGTTAAATGTGACGACTTGGATCCGGCCCGGAGGGGCCAACGTCCTCGCCGTTAAAGTCACACCTGAGCAGCTGATTCAAGACGTGGACGGAGTGGAGCTGGCGGACAGTTGGTTTGATTGGATCAACTATAAGTATCTTGGATATCACGGTGAGTTCACGAAACCTCATCCGTTTGGCGTTTCCTTTGTGCCGGACAGAAACGCAGGCATTTGGAAGCCTGTTTACCTGAGGACGACCGGGAACGTCGCAGTGGAAAACCCGGCGGTGAACACTGCGCTCTCGTTACCCCAGGCGGTTGCGCGTCTCACAGTGTACGCAAGTCTGCACAATTTTTCGGCACAGACGGTGAGCGGCACGTTGGAAGGAACAATCTCGCGGCCAGGGAAACCAACCATTGAGCTTGACCAGAGTGTCAGTCTTGCACCGGGCGAAATCCGGGAAGTTTCATTTGCCGCGGACAAATTCCCGAACTTGGTAGTAAAGAATCCCGACCTCTGGTGGCCGTACACCTTGGGCGAACCAGCCCTGTACGATCTGCGTCTTGAGTTCGCGCAGGAGAAGAAAGTGTCAGACAGTGCTCACATTCGCTTCGGAATACGGAGCATAACCCAACACCGCGATCAAGACGAGCAGTTTCCCGATAAGGGCAAGGGTGGGAACTTCTATCTCCAGGTGAATGGCCGGGACTTCAGGGTGCGCGGCGGCGATTACACCCCGGACCTCCTGTATCGCTACGATCCTGAGCGCGAAGCCGACATCCTACGGTATGTGAAGGATCTCGGGATGAATATGTTGCGCTGGGAATCGAAGATTTCAAGCGAGCACATTGTTGAGCTAGCGGACGAAGAGGGCATTCCCCTCATGTTTGGCTGGATGTGCTGCAACCAGTGGGAGAAGTGGGACCAATGGAGCGAAGAAGACTATCGCGTGGCTCCCGACAGCCTGCGTTCCCAGATGTTGACGCTGCGTGCTCATCCGTCTGTATTTATTTGGGCAAACGGAAGCGACGGCCGTCCGCCAGATCCTGTTCGTAACGAATACCACAGGATTGTTTCCGAGCTGCACTGGCAAAACGCAATGGTGGATACGGTCTCATCCTTTGCCAAGGATGCGCAAGGCGAGCACTTGTGGGATGGCGTCAATATGGAGGGTCCATATAGTTGGCGTCCGCCCACCTACTGGTTTAGTGGGAAGTACATCCCATCTCGCGGATCGTCCGCCGAGCAGGGTGACAACGAAAGCATTCCCACCCTGGAGAGCCTGAAGAAATTCATCCCAGCCGACAGGCTATGGCCGATCAATGATACGTGGTATTTCCACGCTGGGGCTGGTACGGCGGGCAGCAGTACGCTCGCGAACATCCAGAAGGTGGTGGACCGCCGTTATGGACCCTCCAGCAACGTGGAGGAGTTCGTGCGGAAGGCGCAACTTGCCCATTATGAAAACACCCGTGCGCAATTCGAAGATTATGCAGCCATGGACTGGACCAACCACAAGATGACTTTATATTGGATGCTGAATAGCCAATGGCCATCACTTTACGGACACATTATCGATTACTATCTAGAGCCGGGCGGGGCCTACTACGGCGCGAAGAAGGGGCTGCGTCCGCTATCGGTTGTATTTGACGCGTATGCGACAGGCGATCACAGAATCGCAAAACTCATCGCCTTCAATCAGACCCCGAATGATGTCCGAGGTCTGCGCGTTCGCGTGCGTGTGTACGACCTGAATGGCAATATCGCAGACGACCGCTCTGCCGACGGCATCCAGGTTCCGTTCAACGGCGCGACCCAGGTGATGACTCTGCCACGTTATCCCCAGGGTTCTCCGGTGTTTTTCGTGCGCTGCCAGTTGTTTGACGGCGCCGGAAAGCTTCTTGTCGATAACACCTACTGGCAGTCACAAAAAGACGACGACCTGGGCGACCGCAGCAACGATGACTCAATGGATTTGAAACAGCTCAGTTGGGCAGATATGACAGCGCTGAATGCGATGCCTAAGGTACAACCTGAGGTCAGTGCCCAACAGAACGCAAGGGGCAACGAGAAGCTTGTCGTCATCCGTATACATAACCCATCCGAACACATCGCGTTCTTCGAGCGCGCAAGCATATCTTCTGCCGGTGAGGGAAACGAGATCCTCCCAATTGAGTATGACGACAATTATGTCACGGTGTTTCCTGGTGAAACCGCCGAGATACACGGAACCGTATCAAGGAAGAGCGACCCGCGTTGGATCCGGCTCGAAGGATACAACACTCCAGCGACTTCAGCTCAAATCAAGTAGAAACGCAGATGGCAGGTTCCGTGCTTCGAACTAAGTTACCGATTTCATTAGTCATGACTAGGGGAAGCCAAGGCGATGCACAGCGAGGTGTTGGAATGGAAACTGATCTTGAAGAACAATCGCGTTGCCGCTTAACTGCTCCGCTTGATGCGAGGCAGCTGCGGCGCTGGTGTGCGATCCCAGCAACGGAGTTGTTGGGGCATCGCGAGTTGCGCGTTCGATTCCGGCAGGTGGCCGATTCTGTAGAGTTGGGAGCGCTGATAGCCAGGGAGTTGGTTGAAGCTGTCGAGAAGAACAACAAGGAGGGCCGTGAGACACGCGCGATTGTTCCTTGTGGGCCTACTTGTTGGTACGAACCATTTCGGTCGTTAGTTAATACGCGCAATGTATCGCTGAAGGGCCTGCACGTGTTTCACATGGACGAGTGTCTCGATTGGGAAGGCAAACCGCTACCGAAGCGGCATCCTTACAATTTCAAAACCTTCATGGAGCGGCACTTCTACGAAGGCATTCGCCCGGAACTCGCCGTTCCGGAGGGCCAACGCTATTGGCTGTTACCGACGACAATGGAACAAGTCCGCGCTGCAATCAATGAGGCGCCGATTGATATTACCGTGGGAGGGTGGGGTCAGGATGGACACGTAGCCTATAACCAGGCCCGCCGGCACCCATTCCACCATGTGACATTAGAACAGATCGCCAACTCAACTATCCGGATTCAGGAGAACAACATTGATACGATCGTCGCGCTCGCGCACCGGACATTCGGCGCCGCCTATCAGTTTGTTCCGCCTATGTCGATTACATTGGGAATGCGCGAGTGCCTCTCTGCAAAGAAGGTGCGCGTATATAGCGACACGGGGGCATGGAAGCAAACCGCGTTGCGGGTAGCCCTGTTCAGCGAGCCGACGCCGGAATACCCCATGACATTGCTCCAGAGCCACCCCGACGCAATCATAACGGCGACCCTGGAAACGGCCCGCCATCCAATTAGCGAAAATGTCGATTGGGAGCTGTTCTGAATTCATGCTGACTCTGCGCGCAAATGCGGAAAGCGGTTTTACCTGTGCCATCGGCATCGGTGGCATTGGCGCGGGCATCATGTACGCGCTGGCTGGCGAACACGAACTGGGCCGTAACGAAAGCAGGTTGGGCGAACTCCTTGACGCACGGGACTACTGCAAGCTTCACATCGTCGAGCACTATATTGCGCGGCTCATGGGCTCCGACAGTGCCCCGGATTCCTTTCGGGTGTGGCCGATCGGCGTTGTAGGTGAAGATGCGGTTGGACGTCAGATGCTCGCTGAAATGAGTGCTGCAGGGATGGATATGCAGTTTGTGCGGAGCCACCCGACGCTTAAAACACTCTATAGTGTTTGCTTCATCTATCCGGATGGTTCGGGTGGAAACATTACTAGCAGTAACTCAGCCGCTCGGGCGTTGAGCGTCGATGACCTGAGCGCAGCGTCACCTTATATGAAAGCTGCGGGAGCCCGCGGTGTGGCGCTGTGCGTTCCGGAGGTCCCTTTGGAATTGAGGCGGAACTTCCTTGATCTTGCATCCGATTGCGGTAACTATCGCGTCTGCTCCTTCGCGCTGGGAGAAATTGAGCAAGCACAGGGGATGGGGTTGATTTCTCTCACGGATCTCCTGGCGCTTAATCAGGAGGAGGCCTCGGCACTGCTTGGCGGCAGCCCAGGCCACGTATTGGATGCCGACCTGTTGGCGGAGCGCGCCGGTAGATTCGCAGCGGCCCGCCCGCAATTGCGGATGATTATAAGCGCCGGGCCCCAAGGAGCGTACGCGTTCGAGTGCGGGAATTCTCAATTCTGCCCGGCGCCAGCGCTGCAAACAAAGTCTACCGCCGGCGCTGGGGATGCACTCCTCGCGGGTGTTGTGTGTGGTTTGGCTGCGGGAATTCCGTTTATCGCGCCAGATGAAAGTGGAAGGTCGTTCTCAGGCCGAGTACTGCGAACAGCACTCGAGTTGGGCGTGCTGAACGCGAGTTTCAGCGTGACTTCGGCACATGCCATACATCCGGACGCAGCGCTGAAGAACCTGTTCGCCTTCGCTGAATTGCACGGCGCATCGATCTCCGAATCACTTCGGTCTGTGTGTCACGAAAGCAAGAGGATATCCAATGACAATGCCTCGCAACCTGCGTGATCCGGGTCGAGCGATCTGCATGCCGCACTGCCGATTGGAAATACCATGATTTGAGCCGTAGCAATTGTGAAAGGCAAACACAGGACCATGGCTACATCTCCGACGACACCTTCCAGCACGCCGCAGCTTCGCCGCGCGCTGGGTCTCTGGGATCTAATTCTCTACGGGCTCATTGTTATTCAACCTACTGCCCCCATGCCGGTTTACGGAGTGATGAGCACGCGGTCTCACGGGTACGCCGTAGTCACTGTTCTGCTCGCTATGGTGGCCATGCTGTTTACCGCCATAAGTTATGGGAAGATGGCCTCCGCTTATCCCAGCGCCGGCTCGGCGTTTACCTATGTGGGGCGCGAAATTAACCCTGCGCTTGGCTACTTGACGGGGTGGAGCATGGCCATGGACTACATGCTCAACCCGCTCATCTGCACGATTCTGTGCAGCAAGTTCGCCATGAATTTCTTTCCCGATTTCCCGTACGCAGCATGGGTGGTTATCTTCGTCACTCTAATCACCGTATTGAATTTGCAAGGCATCGAGACTTCGGCACGGATCAACTCTGGCCTCATCGTAGTCATGTGCGTGGTTATTGTTCTGTTCCTGGCGGCAGCAGCTCGTTATGTGCTCGCGGCGCCCCACAACGGAATCGCGTTCTTTACGCACCCGTTTTACGATCCGAAGACCTTCTCAATTCGGCCCATCCTGGGCGGGACTTCGCTGGCCGTGCTTACCTATATTGGGTTCGATGGAATCTCAACTTTGTCTGAGGAAGCCAAGAACCCGCGTCGCAATATTCTGCTCGCCACCGTTTTGGTGTGTTTGATCACCGGCCTGTTGGCGTCCGTCGAAGTGTATGCTGCCCAACTCATCTGGCCCGGCGCCCAAGCCTTTCCCGACGTCGACACAGCGTTTGTGTTTGTTGCCGAAAGAGCTGGCGGGCGGTGGCTTTTTTCGCTCATCAATGTAACGCTTCTGGTGGCGACAGTTGGGTCGGCGCTGGGGGCGCAGTTAGGTGCCGCACGCCTCTTCTTCGGCATGGGACGGAGCGGCGCTCTGCCACGCGGGTTCTTTGGCACCATCGAGCCCAGGAGTCGTATACCGCGAAACAACGTCTTGCTTGTTGGCGGAGTGGCGCTTATTGGCGCATTGGTCCTGAGCTTTGAGCGAGGTGTCGAACTGCTGAATTTCGGCGCATTGCTAGCGTTCATGGGTGTAAACTGCTCAGCGTTCGTGCGATATTACTTGCGCGAAGCGCGGAAACGCTGGCTCAATCTGGTGTCCCCGGTACTCGGATTCCTGATTTGCATGCTGTTGTGGCTGAGCCTGAGCTGGCGTGCCAAGACATTGGGCATCGGATGGATTGTGATCGGCCTGGCGTGGGGCGCTTACAACACGCGCGGGTTCAAGCGGGAACTGGTGAACCTGGAAATTCCTGACGGAGACGGCGAGGTCCAGGCAATTGCGGCCGATGGCGCTACGGCATCAGAACGATGAAGCCTTGAATATCACATGGAGCATAGGGAAGGAAGTAATGCAAGATCTTATCGAAGCAAGGACAGCAAAAGCCGAAGAAATTGCATACCAGGGTTGGAAGACGGCCGTCAGAATCTCGAACGGTACAGTCCAAGTGGTTGTCTTGACCGAAGTCGGGCCACGGATTCTCTTCTATGGATTTTGCGGAGGGGAAAACGAGTTCCACGAGATTCCGGAGCATTCAGGCAAAGGTGGCGATCGGATCTTCAGGGTCTATGGGGGCCACCGGCTATGGGTTTCGCCTGAGGTTGCGTGCACGTACTACCCCGACAATGTCCCTGTGTCATTCCGGAAGGCTGACAAGGGATTCGTCTTCGCAGCTCCTCCGGAATCTGAATCACCCGGCACAAATCTTCAAAAGGAGATTGAGATCCAATTGGCGGAAACAGGATCGCGGGTCACTGTTACGCATCGCATTCGCAACCTCGGAAGGAAGGCAACCCGGATGGCTCCATGGGCGCTCTCCGTGATGGCTGGGGGCGGAAAGGCCATTCTCCCCTTCCCGCCTCGCGCACCGATTTCGCCCGGCACACTGTTGCCCAATGGAGTCCTGGCCCTTTGGAGTTATACGGATTTGGCAGATCCGCGGTGGAGAATTAGCACGAATTACATCCAGCTTTACCAGGATAGGAACTCCGCAAGCAAATTCAAGGAACAGATGACCGGGATCTTCAATCCATTCGGCTGGGGCGCTTATTTCCGGAACGGCCACCTATTCGTGAAGAAGGCGAACGTTGAGAAAGGCTCGAAATATCCCGATTTCGGCTGCAATTTCGAGATCTATACAGATCCGCACTCACTCGAACTCGAGACCTTGGGGCCACTTCGAAATCTCAAGCCGGGGGAGACGGCAGAACATATCGAGCACTGGTGGCTCTTCAAGGACATTCCGGATGGGGAAGCGGATAGTTGGATCGACTCCGCTATTCTTCCAACGGTCCAAAATGCAAACTGAGGTGCATAGTCGCAATGCGACAGGTCCGGAGTGCCAAGGGTGCACAATCAACCGGCGAGGTGACTGATACTTCCGGCCGAACGGGCTTTGGGAGATTCAAATAGCGTGATCCAGCGACTGAGTCGATTCTCTGATCACGAGTTTTGGCCGTATCTTGCGATGAATTGGCGAAGTCGCTCTCTTTTCAAAGAAGGCGCCAGCAAGCTCCAAAAAGATTTCGACTGCGGAGGTTCCCAGGATTTCCATGGGCTGTCGAATCGTGGTGAGGGGGGGATTGAAGATCGTTGCGGTTGATACGTCGTCGAAGCCGATTACCGAGCAATCCGCTGGGACAATTCTCCCCGCTTGAGTTAGCGCGTGAATCGCGCCGAACGCGGCAATATCGTCAAAGGCCAACAGTGCAGTGAACCTTCGCCTTCGGCTTATCAGTTCTCGGGTTGCGCTGAAGCCAGCCTCTGGGCCGCTGCTTTGCGCCTTCAAGTGAACAATGAGCTTCGGATCTATCTCCAGCCCTACTTCATTCGCGAAGCGGGTGATGCTCTTCCACCGCTTTGCACTATCAACGATGTTCTGAGGACCCTTGAGAAAACCAATCCCACGGTGACCCAGGCTGTACAAGTGCTTCATGGCCAGGAATGCGCCTTCTTCGTTTTCGACCGCGACGGAACTTATATCTGTTCCCTCCATGTCGCGGCCAATCAATACGATCGGGATCTGTTGTTTCTTGATTGTCGCGAGGAGCTCAGTCCGCAGGAGAAAGGAATTCGCGACACCAATGATCCCCTCGATCCGGCGAGCCACGAGTTTTTGAAGATTCTGTCGAAACTTCACACGGCTATTGTCGATATCGAGTAAGACAGGAATGTAGTTCGAGCTATGCGGCGAACGACTTATTCCCTTCATGACTGTCGCGCAATATGGGTCCGTGATATCCGAAAGGAGGATTGCCACCGACGCACTCCTTCGGCTAAAGAGGGAACGAGCGAAGGGATTCGGTGTATACCCGAACTTTTTCGCGGCGGCCCGGACGCGGAGTCTTGTCCCTTCCGGAATGGCCTGCGCCAGAGGTTTGGAATTAAGGACCATGGAAACTGTTGTTGGAGACAGCCCAATCTCTTTTCCTGGGAACAAAATCCAGAATCCGAATCCGATCGGGCTGCTGTATCTCTCGAAGTACCCCAAATGCAATCTTCCCAGCCCGACTACCTGCGATTCTGCGACGACTGACGTTGCGAATAATTACGGCTTGGCGGGCATGGACCCGTACAGAGCGCATAGGTTCGACGTGCGCGTGAATTGGGCCAAGAGCGCGAAGCAACGCATCTTCACGCGTTTTTCCTATGCCAAGCTGATCTTCTCCACTGCCAATGTTTTCCCCAGCGGCTGGGATCTCAACTACGCCCAAAATACTACCAATGGGCGCAACGTCCTTGTCGCCGACGACCTGACCCTGAATTCCACCACCGTTCTGAACCTGCGCTACTCCTTTGCCCGGCATTATGAGAATCAGGGAGATCCAGCGTACAGTAGCATCGACATTACTCAATTGGGCTTTCCTTCCTCCCTGGCTGCGCAGCAGGTGTTTAAACAGCTGCCGTTCATGATTTTCAGCGACCTGATTTTCCCCGGTAACGGAATCGGCGGCACCGGCGACTACAACACGTTCGTCGATGCCAGCGAGAACAGCGACGCCATTCCACCGATGGCTGTCACCATTGGCATGCGAGAAGTTCTTTCGGTGCGACGAATCCGCTTATACAGTGAAACCGGCGCATGGAAGCAAACGGTTCTACGCTTGGTCCTATTTGGCGAAGTGAGTCCTGAGATTCCCGCAACCTATGTGCAAGAACATCCAGACTGTCTTATAACAGTCGATTCCGCAACCTCTGCTTCTCCGCTCGTGGATGCGTAAGGAATTGGGAGGGGGAATGGCAAAGAAGGAGGTGGTTGTAATCGGTAGTCATGTGCAGGGAATGTTCATGAGGGTTCCACGTTTCCCTGTGGCGGATGAGACGATTCTGGCGTTCGATTTCAAAGAGGCATTGGATGGGGGAAATGGATCGCACCAGGCAATCGCGTGTGCAAGGCTTGGACTTCCGACCCACTTTATCGGCTCCGTGGGGTGAGATCGGCTCGGCAAGATTGGAGCTTCGTGGATGGCCGATTCAGGGGTCGATCTGGCCTACCTTAAATGGAACGACCATGTCCCAACGGGCTGTGGGTTGGTCATGGTCAACCCATCGGGTATTCCCGCCATGGTGACGGCGATGGGCGCCAATATGGAATTGCAGCCTGCGGATATCGACGGAGCGTCGAGTTTGATCAAACAGGCAAAGCTCGTCTTGATCACGTTTGAAATTCCGATTGAGACAGCCCTCTATGCGAGCACGAAGGCAAAGGAGGCCGGTGCTATTACAATTCTTACGCCCGGCCCCGCAGTGCCAATTTTCCGTCATGTTTTCGATTGCATAGATATTTTGATTCCAAACGTGGGCGAAGCGCAAACTCTGCTCGGTCGAATGCCGACCGAATCGCCGGATCTCCAAGAGCTTGTCGACGAGCTTCGAGATCACTCAGGCGCGGCGCAGGTGATCGTTACTCTGGGTGAGCGCGGCTCGTTTGTGTCCAGTGAGGGAAAGGGGCGATGGCTTCCTGCCTTCAAAGTGAAGGTGGAGGATACGCCTGGTGCAGGAGATGCTTTTACCGCGGGCGTATCCTTTGGGATTTTCCACGGAGCAACGCTCAGGGACGCCGCGAAGTTCGGGTCTCTGACTGCTGCTCATGCGGTTAGTTTCAAGGAAAGCCTGCCTGGTTTCGGCACATTAAAGGAGATCCACGAATTCGCGCGGGCAAATGGGTTTGGGATTCCAGGAGCTTTGCAAGGACAAATCCCAAGCGCAGAGAGCATGCCGTGCAGGCCAGAGGTCTTATCCAACGCAGACGACAGCTCCAGCTCCGATCATCTGCCGCTTTAAGTTGCGGGCCAGATCGAATGCCATCAAGCCCTCGGCCAGCGTGCGTGAGGACGAGACTCCCGGTGTTACTGGAGCGGGTGCTGCCTTAATCTCTGTCGTGATGTCGCCCAGTCGGCGGTTGAGAGTTCAGGTCTTCATTGCAATGTAAACCGCTTTTGCAATCGATCGACCCGCGAATATAATTCGCAAAGACACGATTCCAAGTCCCGGAACGTGGAAGGGCTTGTGGCGAAAGCCGAAAAGAGGCCTGTCAATGGAGATCGGACTTTGCCCTGGCGCCGAAAGGGGCTCCGAGTTCGTTTTGGATCCCGGTTCCCTTGTAGATCCTAACAAGCGAAGATTCCTTCATGCGGCAGGAATGCTGATGGCCGGTCTGCTGCTTCCAAGGGCGGGAGCGGAACAGGAGTCTCACGCTGCCGCGGGTTCTGGGCACAAAGTCGTTGTCGTCGTGATTGGCGGAGTGCGCCGCGATGAAACATTCTCGCCGGATGGAATGGTGAACATCCCTCACCTGGCAACGGATCTGCTTCCACAATCGCTCTTCTATCGGCATGCACGCAATGAAGGTGTGACTGCGCACTTCAACGCGATTTCAAGCATCCTCACCGGCAACTGGCAACGCGTCGACGATTGGGGCAAGGTTGCTCCGACTACGCCCACATTGTTTGAACAATTCCGCAAGGGACTCCGGGTCGATCGAAGCAATACATGGTTTGTGGCCAGCAACAAGGCGCTTACCAGCCTGATAGGGGCGAGCTCAGATTCAAATTATGGCCCGGCGTATGGCGCCAACGTTGTATTCCCCAAGCAACTGATGCTCCAAGCTGTGGTCGAGGCGCTTCGCCTGGGCCGCACCGCCAACATGGCAGACCGAAGCAAGGTGGAAGCTGAACTGGAAAGCGCAATGGAAGGAAGCAACTACGAAGGATTGGGCTGGAGTGTATTCGACGCTTCCGACCAGCTCGACCCGCGCGTGCGCGCCACTATCCAAAGCGCAATCGCCGGTTTTGTGCGCAGTGGCGGCCCAACCTCCGGCGACGAACTCACCTTCTTCATGACTCGTGAAATCATGCGCAAGTTCATTCCACAAGTGCTGGCGGTCGCGTTTTCAGACGTGGAAGCTGCGCACTTTGGTTCCTACTCGCTCCACACCTCCGGCATCAAAACAGCAGACCGCCTGACCTACCAGTTGTGGCAAGAAATCCAGGCCAATCCCGATTATCGGGGCAAAACGACAATGGTGATTCTCCCGGAATTTGGCCGGGATCCCGATGGCTCATCGACCAACGGTTTCTTTAACCACCGAGCCAATGTCGATTCAACAAGAGACACATGGATGATGACTCTGGGGGCAGCCGTGGATAGGCCGCAGGTGATTGAGCGCTCAATCCGTCACGTTGACCTTTGTCCCACCCTGACTAGACTGCTGGGGTGCCCGCTTCTGGATGCGCAAGGGAAAATGCTTCCCGAGTTTCGCGGCTAGCTGGTTTCAGATCAATCGCGATAATGCAATAATTCTGGGCTGGAAAGGATTTATGTTGACCGAACAAAAACTGCCGGTAAGTCTCCAAGACGTGCTGAGTAGGGGCCTGCTCGATCACATCCCGCTGACCTTTCTGCCCTTTGTCAATCAGCAACTCAACCAATGGGATTATCTCTTTCCCAACGAACGGCAATCGGTAGAAAGACTGCTTATTTACGTGTCAAGCCTCAGCCCTAAGCAGTCCACGGATTTGTTCAAAAGCGTGATTGAACTCGAAGACAAGATGGGGGTCCGCAATTGGCAGTTCTCCACTACCGAGCAGACAATCCAGAACTCCTCTAAACTGGCAAGCTCGCAGTATTTCCAGGATTGGCGGCGGGCTGTGCAGGCAGTCTTCGACGCTGCCGACGCACATGAGCTGGAAAACGCCGGCGATTTAAGCAAGTCTGTACCGAGATTGGTTCTGCTTGACATCCCTCAAATCCTTCCCGTGGCTAAGGATCGAATTTGGCAC
>Ga0224559_1001461_pt1 | contig 12970 bp, 8 predicted proteins | sample 714S33034metaG_FD_180676 | JGI IMG/M metagenome (GOLD analysis project Ga0224559, IMG submission 180676) | Peat soil microbial communities from Stordalen Mire, Sweden - 717 S3 30-34 | ecosystem: Environmental > Terrestrial > Soil > Wetlands > Peat | place: Sweden: Norrbotten County, Stordalen... | reverse complement strand
GGCCGCAAAGTTCACGAAAGACATCCCTCGGGGGCTAAAGCCCTGCTGATTCTATGAGCTTTATCGGCACGACTGAAGTCGTGCCCTTTCAAAACCGATGCTTCGATTGAGTTTTTCCGCAGCCTGTAAAGCCCTTTCCTTGAGGCCTCTGTTCAGGGGCCTCAAGGCCCCTGAACCCTCCATCCCCCTATTTACCGTGGAACTGTGAAGCCTTCGGCTGATCACGGCTTCGCCGGAGCGGCTTTTGGAACAACAAAGGCAATTTTGGGCGGTACGGCTAGCGTGACCGTCGCCTGGACCTGGGCGGTGCGGTCGCCATGCTTGACCTGATTCTCCCCCAGCGTCAGCGCGCCATTGGCAATCGCCGCATCGCCATTCCAGCGATCAAAGCGAGCCAGGGCCGGCGGAAGGCCGGGGGCTGCGGTCACTGCGCCGCGCTGCCACTCAAAGTGAAGCGAGCCTTTGGCCGAGGCGGAAAGGTCGTCGCCGGTGAAGCCCGTCAGCGCGATCTTGCCGTTGCCGTTGAAGGTTCTTCCAGTGCAGCGCAAACCGAGCAATTGGCTCACCAGCGGCGGACTCAGCTTGTCAAACTGGCCTTCCAGCTCATACGACGGCTTGCCCTTGGCGGTTGCGGCAGCGTGATAGCTGCCGGACGCATGGACCTGGCCACCCAGCAGGGCAGCATCAAAGGCGGTGATCTCGGCCCCATTGGGCAGCGTGGAGAGCGTGGCCTCCGCATTGCGCAGCGTGACCGGGCCCAAGAGGAGTGATTCGGCCTTGACCGTCCCATTCATCTGCGGCCATGCGGGAGCAGCCGCGGGGCGAAGGCGCTCGATCAGCGTGGAAAGCAGCGTGCCTTTTTCATGCGCGCCCAGAAATGCAGTCTGAACCACCGCGGCATCCAGAGCGCCGAATTGCACCTGGAAGGCCGGTACACAGGGCTTCAAAGGTTCGCAGGCAACCGGAAGCGTGAGGCTGGCCGTGCCCTTGACCGGGCCGTAGGAGAAGACGACTGGATCCCAGCGAAGTGTACCAGCGCCCAAGTGAAGCGTGGCTTGGGGGATCAGGATGGAATTGGCCAGGAACTCCGCCTTCCAGTTGACATTGTGAAAGATCAGGGTTCCGGTGAGTGTGTCTGCCGGAGCGGTGGCTGCGCTGCTCTCTGATGGAAGCTGAGGAAGTTGCGTCTGAATTGCCGGCTGGAGCTGCATCCAGGGGCCTTCGGCGGTCAGATCCACCGTGACTGGATCGCCGGCCAGAGAGTCCAAAGAAAACGCATTGGCCAATCCTGCCGCGCGCGCCAGTTCTCTGCCACGGCTGATCGAAGCCTGACCATGCACCGCGAGCTGGTAGCCGAAGAGCGCAAGACGGGTGGAGACCGTCAGCGGAGCGGCTCCTCCGGCGGGAATGGCGGTGGTAGCCGTAAGCGCCTGCGGCTGATCGATAAGAGCGGGAACGGGCGTCAGAACAAGCTCCGGAATCACAACCGGCTGATGGAGGCCGCTTCCGCTGAATTGGAGTCCGGTGACGGTCAAGCTGCCGGTGAGCGGCCCCGCAACCGCCGGATGCTCCTTCGCGGCGCGTGATTTAGAGGCGTGCGTCGGCTTCGGCGGCGGCGCGCTTTCCGGCGCGGAGGGAGCATAGGTGAGCTTGCCGCTGGCCGATCCAGAAGCCTCCAGACCGGGCGCAAAGCCGCTGCGCACCGACCGCAGAGCATCCAGCGCCGCAGCAACGGAAACACGCTCCAGTTCGAGGGAGAAGCTGGGCAAACTTCCCTGGCCTGGAAGACTCCCGTTGAGGCGGATGCGCCCAGAGCCGAGCGGCGAATCGCAGATCAGGTTGTCAATGGCGCGCGTGGAGAAGTGGGCGACGAGCGCACAGTTGGCGTCGAAGTCCATCGGCGCGGCCGGAGCAAATTCAGCGCGGTGAACCCCGGTGGCGCGCAGCCGGGATTTGATCTGGGCAGCGTCGGCGGTGCCCTCGATGTGGAGTTCACCCGTCAGGTCGCCGCGCCAGCCAGCGTCGGAGCCGAGAAGCAGGCGCGTGAGCTGCCCAAGTTGGGCCTCGCGCCACTCCAAATCAATGCGCAAAGGCATCTGACGCAATTCGGCGGCCTGATGCAGATTCGCCGTCAGGCGCACCTCTCCCGTGTCAGCCTGCCCGATGCTTAGATCAGTGCGAGCGGGCTGGCCGCGCAGTTGGACGCGCCAATCGCCCGGACTCAGCTCTTCCAGGGAGAATTTGGCATCGACCAGGGAAAACGGCAGCTTTTCCGCGCCGCTTTTGATGTTGATGCGGGAGTTTGTCGCCTCAAGGTAAGGCAACTTGACGGGCTTATCCAGCTTGGCCGCGCCGTCGGCCTCGTTGCTTCCTGACGCTGATTGAGCATGGGCGGTAGCCGTGCGCAGCAGCGAGTCGAGATTCCAGCGGCCGGACGTGGCGCGCACCAGATTCAGGCTGGCCTCGTCCACGCTGATCGAATCCAGTTCAATGTGCCCGCGCCACAAGGAGAGCAGGCGAATCGAGGCGGAAACCGAATTGGCGTGAAGCACCGGCTCCGCACCGTAGGCAGGGTCTTCCTCGACGGTAAGGTCGGAGAGAACAAAGCCCGGCCGGGGCAGCAGACGCACTTCAACCGAAGAGAGGCGCACGGGGCGGCCCAACGAGGCGCTGATCAACTGCGTGATGCGCGCCTTGTAGCGGCTCACACTTACGAACGGGGGCACAATCAAGATAGCCAGAAGCGCGGCCAGCGCCGTCAGCGCCAGCCAGAGCCGTTTTCGATTCGTTAGCCGTGGTTTTTCGTCTTCAGTCATGGTCATTTCAGTGGTCAGTGCTCAGTGTACAGTGGTCAGTTTACACTTGTCCGGGCTTTTTCTGACCACTGGCCAATGACCACTGTTCACTGACAACTGTTATTTCACTCGATGCAGGGTCCGGCTCCAGCGCGTGTCGGGAAAGAAGCGCAGAGCCACGTGGCCCATCCAGGCGATTGCATTGCCGGCACCAGCTTTATCGTACTGTTCATCGGGGGTAATAAACGACCAGTAGTTGAAGAGCGGCCGGCCCACGATATTCTCTCTGGGCACAAAACCCCAGAACCGCGAATCAGCGCTGTTGTGCCGGTTGTCGCCCATCATGAAATAGTGGCCCGGGGGAACAACCAATTCTCCATTCTCGATATGATTGGGAAAATCTATCGCCCAGGACTCGGGGATGTAGTTCCCAGGTTTAGGAACGGGTGGCACGGCGGGAAACTCGTCGAGAAAGTCGTAATAATTGTACAGAGTTGTCGGCTGGGCGTACGGTTGCTTCTGCGCTACGCCGTTAATGACCACCACGCCGTTGCTGAGATGAATGTGGTCGCCTGGAACGCCGATCAGCCGCTTCACCAAGGTCAGGTACTGGAGATTGCCATCGTTATTCGGATCGTCCTGCACTGGCTTGATGAAGACGATAATGTCACCGCGCTTCGGCTCGCGGGAATGCACCAGCGGCATCCACTTGGTGGACGGGGCTAGCGTAATGCGATCCACCAGCAGATGGTCGCCCACCAGCAGCGTATTCTCCATCGAACCCGAGGGAATCACATAGTTCTGCCCCAGGAAGGTGAGGATGAACAGGCCGACCACCAGCACGGAAAGGATGCTGGCCACGGCCTCGAAGAAAGTCTCTTCCACCCGCTCTTCAGCGGGCTTGGCGGCGGGTTGCGCCTCGGCGGGCGTCCTGGTTGCGGGCATTTTCTTCTTGGTCATTGGACTAATCGATTCCTATTGGCAGTTCTCCGAATTCAATGCACTACATGAAAAACTCGCTTCCAGCGGGCAAAACCCTGAAGCCGCGCGGAAAGTTCCCTGCCGTGTCCGAGTTTATCATCTGCGGCTTGCGGGGCGGCTGGCTGCGCGTCGGTCGTCGAGGGACGTGTGAGCGAGAAGTAGATCACCAGCGGGCGCGCGATAATCTGCTCCCGCGCGACAAAGCCCCAGAAGCGGGAGTCCTTGCTGTAATTGCGATTATCGCCCAGCACAAAGTACTCGCCCTGCGGCACAATCAGCTCTCCATTGTGGATCAGGCTTTGCATCCGCTTCCACCAGGCCGGCTCGACGTTCGGGTCGGTATAGACCGTGGCGGGAAACTCATCGCGAAAGGGATTGCGGGCGGTCGGCTCAAAGACAGCATAAGGCTCATTGACTGCCGCTCCGTTGACGGCGACGCGGCCTCCGAAGATCCGCAACCGGTCGCCGGCAACCCCAACAACCCGCTTGACGTAAAGGTGAGACAGACTGTCCGGCGGGTGGAAGATGATGACATCGCCACGCTCCACCTCGCGAAAAGGCAGGAAGCTCCGGGCGACTCTGCCCGATGGCGCATAGACCTGCTTGTTGACCAGCACAAAATCGCCCACCAGCAAGGTGTGCTCCATGCTCTCGGAAGGAATAAGGTAGGGCTGAAGCACAAATGTCTTAAGAAAGAACGCTACCACAATCAGCAGAAGCAGACGCGACAATGCATCAGGAACGGCAGGCAGACGGAGGCGCATCTGCTGGAACCAGATAGGCAGCGGTTCGGAAGCTGGTTGAGAGGCACTCAATGCGCGGCTTGTTCCTCCTCGTCTGCAAGCGAATCTCCGGGTTCAATCCCGGCCCCAAGAATCGCCGTCGAGCCAGCCTTCTTCTCCGCCGCCTTCAACCGCTCCAGCGCGCGCCGTGCGGCATCCTGCTCGGCATTCTTCTTGCTGCCGCCCATGCCGCGCGCCAGGCTCTTTCCCGGCGCTCCCTCAGCCGTTTTAAGCCGGACCTCAATCAAAAACCGCTTATGGTGATCGGGCCCGCTTTCGCTCTTGACGCGATAGACCGGCGCACCCGCGCCCGCGGCCTGCAAATACTCCTGCAACGCTGATTTGAAGTTGCCCAAGGCGGCTCCGGCGCGCAACTCCTCGGCCAACTGCTCGACCGCCTCCCCCATCACCCAACTGCGCACAAAGGCTCGCACCGGCTCCAGGCCGCCATCCAGCAGAAGCGCGCCCAGCACCGCCTCCATGGAATTCGACAGCACTGTGCTCTTCCGCCTAAGCCCGCCTTTCTCTTCGCCGTGGCTGAGAAGCAAGAACCTTCCGAGACCGATGGCCCCGCCGACCTCCGCCATGTGCTGGCGGCTGACCAGTTGGGCGCGAACGCGGGTCAACTCCCCCTCATGCCACTCCGGGTGAAGCAGAAACAAGGCCTCGGCCACCACCAGCCCCAGCACGGCATCGCCCAGGAACTCCAGACGCTCATTGTCGCCCCCACTGGCGGTTCCCGCTTGAACGCTCTCCAGAACCTGCTCGTTGGCTGCTCGCTCGTTTGTCCCCCGTTCGTTCGCCAGTGACCGATGCGTCAGCGCGCGCACCAAAAGCTCCGGATGCGCAAACCGGTGGCCCAGCGCAACTTCCAATTCACCAAGAATGGCTTCCACAGACGCCTCAATCCGATGCGTTCATGCACTTACTTCCAGTACGTCGTGTAGCGCCGGCCTCTTGGCCGGCTGTAATGCGGGCGTCCTCGCCCGCGTTTGCCCAAGAACACCACAGACTCAGCACGAAATTAGTCCCAACAGCAATTATGGAACGTTTTGCTCTCACGGGCTAGTGTTTAGACCGCATGAATTGGTAATTCATCATGGACAAGTGCGGGCGAGGACGCCCGCACGACAGCCGGTCTGGAGACCGGCGCTACCCTCGTACAATTACCAAATCACGCGGTCATGGTACTAGATTACTGGGGCTTCACCGTCCCACTTGGCGAAGGCGGCTTCTCCGCCCCCGGCTTGGCGGGATCGTCCTGCTCATCGGCATCGTCATCGCAACTGTGGCCGTGAACGGAATAAGCCGCCTTCAGCCCGTGCTCGGCGGCCAGGCGCGTATCCTGCTGCCCGTCGCGCATCTTCAACGCCGCCTGGTACTCGGTGACGGCCTGATCGCGCTTGCAGTCCAGGTCGAGCATACGTCCCAGGTAGATGTGCGACCAGGAGAGCAGGCGCGGATCCTTGCTGCCCGCCAAGGTCTTCTGGAATCCGCCGATGGCTTGGTCTGGATGACCGGTAAGAATGGCCGTCCGGGCCAGAATGAAATCGGCGCGGGAGCTATCCGCCGCCGATTCTAGCGAGTCGGAATGCACGCTGAGCGCCTGACGGGCCATCGCGCTGGCCGTGGCCACATCGCCCGCCGCCAGCTTGGCCTCCGCCAGATCCAGGCCCTCCAGCTTGCGCGGCTTGCTGCGCCTCAGCGGGTCGCCGTCCGCCTCCTTGTCAAATTCGATATTCCGGGCAAAATGCACCATGTAATCCACATCCATGCTGTAAACCATCTCGCCAATGGTGTCCTTCAAGCTGGTCGGATTCTTCTCGAATTCAACCAGTTGCTTGTAAAAGTACTGCGTCAGCACGAACCCTTGCGTCAAATCGTGGCTCACGGCGGCCTGACGGACAACCTCCATCTTCTGCTGCACGGCTATGCGCTCCTTTTCGTAGCGAAGCATATCCGAGCGGTCGACGTTGGACGGCAGCTTGTACTCTGGAATCCCAGTATCCATGGTGCGCGCCTCAATCGCTTTGATGAGGCACTCGATGGTCAGCGGAATCGAGTCGGAGCGCAGGCGGAACTCCAGCGGCGCATCCCGCACCTCCTTCAGAATCGGCTGCATCCGGTCGATGGCGGTGGCCCGCGCATAGAGCAACGGCTCAATCACGTAATGCAGGTAGATGTGGCGCACATCGCTCATGCGGATCTTGCCGTTTGCGGGCGAAACCACCACCACGTAATCCAATCCGTAGACCCGTGCGTTGATCGCGCTGGGGCTGAGCATCGGCTCGACAATCACAATGAAGCGCCGCCCATCGTAGGTCGAGGCAGGCATCTTCAGGTAGAAATTCGTCGAGACGATCATGGCCGAGAGCGGGTCGTGCAGTTGGTCCGCCAAGGCGTCGTAGGTGCGATGGGTCGCCAGCCAGATGCCGTGCAGGTCCACGGCGGCCACAAAGTCGCGCAGCAGCGGAACGACTTCGATCACCTGCGTCGAGTCGGGCGGCATCAGGGGCAGGTCCGTTGCGCTCTCCAACTCCGGCGGCGGGGTCAGATAAAGAGAAAGCGAGATGTATTGCGCAATGTCCAACTCCGATCCGGTCATGCGGTGCTGCGCAATGTAGAGGCACAGTTTGTCCCGCTTGGCGCGCGCGTCCTCGCTCTGCGCCAGCGCCTGATTGACCTCCTCGCGCACCCGCTTGCGAATCGGTGCGCTCTGCTCCAGGCCCTCGTCGTATCCGCAGGCATTCAGCGCAGCGGCCATTAAAAACACCGGCTCGGCGCTGATCAGCGAGATGGTGGGACCGGCGGGATCAAGCGTATTCGGCGCTTTTTCCTGCGCGTACACCTGAGCGGAGGATGAACTCTGCCCCCCTCCCGGCGATTTTCCGAAGCTGCTGGAGGATTGCGCGTGGGCGAAAGTTGGGTCAAATACCGCCAGCAGGCAAAAAGCCGTGGCCAAAGGAACGGCGAAAAATCGGATTTTATAAAATCTCATGAGGAACCCTGATTACCATACTAGACGCACCGGCAGGGTCAATCGATAGCGGCAACCCGGCCCATTCTCCAGGGCAAACGCATCTTCTTCCCTTTGAGCAACCCAACCCGCCAATCCGGGTTACGATGGTAAGAAGCGGCTTTTTATCATGAGTAATCTTTCCCCGAAGAGAGGGTCTATTGACGGATTGATTCCAATGAATCAAACTGGCGGAGATTTCCTTTGCGGCGGTTTCTCGCTTTAGGTGTACCGATGACCTGCGCGAAGGGTGTTGCAACAGAGGTTCTGAGCTGTGCCGGACGCAAATGTTATTCCTCACAATTCGCGCAACTCCCGATCCATGCGTGAGCTTTGGTTGGTGCTGGCTGGCCGCTGGCGTCTGATTGGCGCGGTGGTGGGTGGATTGCTGCTGGCCTGCCTGCTCTACTGTCTCATTGCTCCTAACCAGTACGAGGCCAGCGCACGCGTTGCCTTGCGCACCTCGCCCTCCTCCTCACTCAGCTTGCAGGCGTCGGAGCCGACGATGGCGGCCTCGATTCTCTCCGCGCCGCTCCAGCAGGAGACCCTGGCGGATGTTTTACGCAGCGACCAACTGGCGTGGAAGGTAATTGTCGGCCTCAAGCTCTATCAATCGCCCGGGTTCATGGGAAGGTCTGTTGGTAAATTTTCTGATTTTCACGCGGAATCGCCCTCGCCGGAAGCGCAGGCTTGGCTGCTGGAGAAATTTCAGCGTCGGCTGCGCGTGGAGATACTGCCACGCACGCTGCTGGTTGAAATTCGCTTTCGTTCGCGGGACGCGGCACTGTCGGCTCAGGTTGTGAATGCCCTGATCGCTGCCTATAGCCAGCAGGATTTCGATGCTCGGCTGCAAGCCACGTTGCAGGCTTCGAATTGGCTGCAAGGGCAGCTCAAGGAATTGAAAGCCCGCGTAGAGCAGGATGATCGGCGTCTGGCCGCCTTTCAGCGGCAGCACGGGCTGCTGACCACGCCCGAGATACAATCGAATGGCCAACAGGGAGAGACGCAGCACACCTCGTCGCTGGTGGAGTTGGATGAACTGAACCGCCAACTGGTCGAAGTCACGACGGACCGCATTCTGCGCGAGGCCGAGTATCGCGCCGCGCAACATGGTGACCCGGAGCTGGTGATTGCCGCCGATCCGCACCTCCAGGCCGAGAGCGGCAACTTCGCCACCGCGCAGCTCCTGCAGATTCACGCCCGCCGCAGCGCATTGGAAGAGGAAGAGGCCCAGCTCGCTATCGAACACGGCCCCAACTTTCCTCGCATCGTCGAGATTCGCAAGCAGTTGCAGGAACTGGACCGGCAGAAGCAGGCCGAGGACGCCAAGCTGCTCGAGCGCTTCCGCGACGCATGGAAGACGGCCGTGGACCGCGAGCAACTGGCCCGCAAGAATCTTGAAGCGCTGACCAGCGAAGGCATGAAGGCGAATGAAGCGGCCACTGAGGCTGTGGCGATGCGCGAGGAGGCCAACTCCAGCCATGATATGTACGTGCGCCTGCTGGGGAAGGCGCAGGAGGCCGGTTTGGCTGCTGGCATTCAGGCTTCCAACATTTACGTGGTGGACCCCGCGCGTCAGCCGGTAAAGCCGGTAGCGCCCGATCTGCCGCTCTACATGGCGATTACGCTCTTTGCCGGCCTCTGGCTGGCGGTGGGAGGCGCGCTCTTGCTTGAGTCCATCCATCCCCGAACTTTGATCGCGCTGCTGGTGGTTGTGCTGGCCGGAGCCGCGGCCCACGCGCAGGTGCCCGCGCCCAGCACCTCTGGAATCCCCACCGGCGTCGTACGCTTTCCCGATAACTCAACCACCCAGAAGCTGCCCAATCCCAAAGACGCTCCGGTCGTTTGGGACAATCCCGCCTCGCTCTCTGGCCAGAGCGGACAGCTTCCGCCGACTCAGTTGGCCTCGCCGATGCCCGCGCCCATCGCTCCAGGGGATTTCCTGGAAGTCAGCGAGGTTCACACCCCGGAGTTTCATTCCGCGGTGCGCGTGACTCCCGCAGGGACGGTGACGCTGCCCTTGGCCGGCGAGGTGCAGCTCAGCGGGATGGACGAGCAAGCCGCCGCGCGCGCCATTGAAGCTGCTCTGCTGCGGCGCGGAATGCTGCTCCATCCGCAGGTGACGGTGCTCGTGACCTCCTACATCGGGCAGGATGTGAGCGTGCTGGGCGAGGTGGCCCGTCCCGGCGTTTATCCCTACACGCTGCACCACCGGCTGCTCGATCTGATCTCGGCCGCATCGGGGCTGGCCCCGAACGCGGGACGCTTGGTCAACATCTATCATCGCAACGAGATGCAGACACCGCATCCAGTCGTGCTGGACCCCAGCGGAACCGACGCCCAAGGGGAGCACAACCCAGAGCTTGCCCCCGGCGACACCGTCCAGGTCAGCCGCGCCGGGCTGGTTTACGTCATCGGCGATGTGGTTCGTCCCGGCGGATTCCCGGTCGATCCGGCGCAGGGGCTGACCGTCGTGCAGGCGCTCTCGCTGGCATGGGGTTCGTTGCCCAACGCCGCCAGCAGCAAGGCTGTGCTTATCAGCGAACAAAAGAGCGGGCGGACCATTACCACGCTCAACCTGAAGCGCATGGTCCACGGCCAGGATCCCGACCAGCCAGTGCATGATCGCGATATTCTCTATGTGCCGGATTCGACGGCCAAGAACCTGTGGAACAAAGCTCTGGAGGCAGCGGTCCAATCGGCCGTCGGGCTGCCCATCTACGGCGTTCTGGTCTATTCGCAGTGGTTCAACCGGACCACGACCAGCACATCCACGACTGGAATCAAAAAGCCCCGTAGGCCTGAGCCGTTAGAGAGGTGATTTTCAAGTGTCCAAGAATTTGAGCCGCATACCATTTCTGATCTCCTTGATCGCTGTTGCCGCGCTCAGCGCCGGCGCGATGCTTCTGCTGAAAGCTCACGCGGAGAGTCATCACGCTCAGCTTGCCGTCGGTTACTGCTTGGTGATTCTGGGCGTCGTCTGGATCAGGAGCCTGGGGAGCCGCCTGATGGACGCCGGATTGCCGCGCTGGGCCTTCTGGCCCTTCTTCCTGATTGTCTTCACGGCCTGCCTGGGCGGACATCTCATGAAGAAGATCACCGGCCCGGAGACGCTGGGACTGTTTCTGCTTCTCCAGCTCCCAGCCATGCTCTTTCAAAGCCAGCCGTTAGCAGTTGAGTCTTTGCCGCAAACAGTTGCGCCAGCGCCCAAAAAGCCTGCGCGACCGGTTACGCCCATCAGCGCGGTGGAATTCGCCATCTACCTATTTCTGCTCATCAACCTTTGGAATGTGCTGCATCTTCTATTTAGTGATGTGAGCGCCTTCACCCACGTAAAAGCCTTGCGGATTGGCCTGGACGGCGCATCCGCGCTGCTCCTGATTCCGTGGTTCTTCAGCCTCCGGGGAAGGCTGAAGGCGCTTGGCCGTGCGCACTGGACAATGCACTTCTGCGCGTTCACGCTGATCCCTTGCCTGCTGCTTTTCTACTTCCGAGAGATGCGTTTTTTGCAAGCGCTGATTTTGTTCGCAACTCTCCAGATTCCAGCCATTTTTCTCCGGCGGGAGTGGATCTCCGCCCGATTCATCCCGGAGGATTGACAGTCGTGGTGAAAGTCAGGTTTTGAAAGGACACGACTTTAGTTGTGTCTCCATGGGCTTTCAGCCCACCCAAGTGGATGAAAACGCCTCTGCGGCATTCGCCCCAGAGGGGCGACACGAGAATAGCCCAGGGTGGAGCGCAGCGGAACCCTGGGTAGGATGCAGAGATTAGTGAACTCGCCCCGGAGGGGCGACCGAAATGTCGCCGAAGATTCTAAAGGAGATAAGTCGCGTTTTCGACCGTGCCGTAAATGCCGCAAAATGGATGTGGGCTTTAGCCCCTGAGGGACGGTTTTTCGGCATTTTTTAACATCCACTATAGGCTGTTAGGCCTCTGAAAGAGAGCGAATTTGAGAGGCCTTTAGGCCCGGGCCCTCATTCCAGGATTCCTTGAGAGGTTTTTCGGATGCGCCGCATAACCTGGCTGCTGCTGCTGCTCTTTGCCTTTGCGATTCCCTGGGAGTACTCCCTGAACCTGGGCGAACCGCTGGGCAACATTGCGCGCATTTTCGGTCTGCTGACGCTTCTGGCGGCCATCCCGGCGATCTTCCAATCGGGTCGCCAGCGCGCTCCAGGGCCGATGCAATGGCTGGCGCTGGCCTTTTTTCTCTGGCTCTGCTGCACGTACTTTTGGACCATCGCGCCAGACGCGACGCTCTTCAAGCTGCGCGGCTTCTTTCAAGAACTGATGATTGTCTGGCTGGTCTGGGAGTTTGCCGACAGCGCCGATGATTTGCGCGCCTTGCTGCGAGCCGTTGTAGCCGGTTCGTGGGTGCTGGCCTTGCTCACTCTGGCCACCTTCGCCTCGACCAGCGCAATGGCCGCCGAGCAGATTCGCTTTGCCGCCACCGGGCAAGACCCCAACGACGTGGCCCGTTACTTGAACCTGAGCTTTCCGCTGGCGGCGCTGCTGTTCAATAGCGAGCGCCGCTGGCCGTGGCGCTGGATGGCCGCCGGCTACCTGCCGCTGGGGCTACTTGCTGTCCTGCTGACCGCCTCCCGTGGCGGCTTTCTCGCCGCCGTGGTGGGGATTGCAGGCAGCATCGTTCTGCTGGTTCATGGTCATCCGCGCCGGGGCCGGGCTGGAGCATTGGCCTTGCCGCCGCTGGCAGCGCTGCTTTGGTTCATCATTCCTCGCGGCAGCCTGGAGCGGCTGGCCACCATCACCGAGCAGCTGCACGGCGGCGACCTGAATCAGCGCATGAATATCTGGTCCGCGGGCTGGCATGCCTTTGCGCGGGCGCCGTTCTTCGGCACGGGCGCGGGCACCTTTGTCAGCGCGGCGGGCACGGCCTCCATCGACACGGCGCACAACACGGCGCTCTCCATCGCCGTCACTGGCGGCCTGTGCGCCCTCTTTCTGGCCACGGCGATTGTAGCCGTGGCTGTCTGGTCAATCACGCGGATGCGCGGGCCGCTCCAATCGGCAATGGCCTTGGCGCTCGTGGTCTGGTTTATCACTTCAATGGTGGCCACCGTCGAGGAGAACCGCACCACATGGCTGCTGCTGGCGATGATTGCTCTGGCTGGACGGCTGGACGTCGAAGCCCCTGAGGAACTGGCCATTTTCTTCCCCATAGCCAGCCGATCTTAGTCCCTCAGTCCCTTGGTAGTCTGTGGTAAAAGTCCTGTTTTGAAAGGACACGGCTTCAGTCGTTCCGATAAAGCCCGATGAGCGTCTGGACCAATTGAACCTGTGGAAGTGACCTGCCAGCGAAAGGGTGGCTCAACTCAATCGGGGCCGCGTTAGCGTCCCCGCTCAAGCCGCTTTGAGCGGCTCACGCCGTAAAGCCTCCG
>Ga0224559_1001460_pt1 | contig 12971 bp, 10 predicted proteins | sample 714S33034metaG_FD_180676 | JGI IMG/M metagenome (GOLD analysis project Ga0224559, IMG submission 180676) | Peat soil microbial communities from Stordalen Mire, Sweden - 717 S3 30-34 | ecosystem: Environmental > Terrestrial > Soil > Wetlands > Peat | place: Sweden: Norrbotten County, Stordalen... | reverse complement strand
AAAAACAAATCTCTAAATAGATTACAAAAAAAAATTAATATAAATTAAATACAAAAATCAAGTAAATAGAAATTCTCTAAATATTCGTTTTACTTAGTTCATTTTTTATTATGTATCCTTGTTGAATATAATCAGAACATAATTCTATTTGATTAATTTTATAATAATGATTATTCGAAAATAAAATTGAACTAAATAGTAGTGTTTTAAAAAAAAAATTTAAAAAAAAAGAAAAAAAAACTTTTTTTGCCTTTAGAAAGGTAATGTAGTATATACTCCATATATTTTGGCTGTTGCGGTATTCCAGTTTTTAACAACTCCTAGAGAGTTAGCGTAACTAGTTGCATCTGCAGTATACCATTTACCATTTACATACAGTTGAGCCCATACATGGCCGTACCATCCACTAGAAAAGTCACAGTATCCGTGAGCATATCTAGAAGTTATTCCATCATCCCTTGCTAATGCAACTAAAAGGTTTGCTGTATCACAACAATTTCCAGTCATATGTGTTAGGGTACCTGCTGCACCATATTTGGTGTTGTAATAGAAGGAATAGCCTATGTTGTCTCTAACCCAATTAAATAAATTCACAGCTGTATCATAAGCTGTACTCCCTTTGAGAGATTTAGCCAGTGCAGCTACTGAACTAGTATTTGGTTTAGCTACAGCTTTTGTAGTAATTTTTAAGCCTTGTGTAGCTATATTTTTTTCAAATGTTGCTATTGGAATATGTCTGGTTCCGAAACTTACGTAGGTAGGTAATCTACCGTATTTAACGTAGTATGCTTGAACTCTGGAAATTCCATCATTAATTTGGCCAATATTTAAACCATTTACTATTAACGTATTTATTTTTAAGCCCTGTGTAGCTATGTTTTTTACGAAAGTGGCAATTGGTACTTTTCTGGTTCCGAAACTTACATAAGTAGGTAATCTATTATACTTATTGAAGTATGCTTGAACTCTGGAAGTTCCATCTTTTAATTGGGCCACAGTTAAACCATTAACTAAAACAGGAGCTCCGGCTGCTTGTGTATTATTTAAATTAGGCGTTTTTGTAGTTGCATTTTTGATACTACTATTTGTAGTAACAGTGCTATTCAAATTAGATGTGTTTGTTGTTGCATTTTTGATGCTAGTAGTTGCATTATCCGCTGTCGCATAATTGGATGTACTGATATTTGCAGTCATATTATCCAAAGATGTGGCAGGGGTGCTAACATTAGTTTGATTAACTGATGTGGCACTACTCGCACTAACATTCAAAACCAGTGCTAAACTAAAAAATAATAACACTGGTAAAAACAATTTACTATTAATTATACCGCCTCCCAGTTTGACAACCGTAAATAAACTTAATTATTATACGTATATCCAACCTATAACTGAATCAGGTAACATCACTAATAAAGTCTTTGATTTATTTTTCAAAAAAAGACTTTTTTAAAGCTATTTTATTAATTTAAGACGCGATATGAACTTATTGATATAACGAAATAGTGATAAGTCCACTCCATTGGTATTTCTAACAAATAATGGCAATTAAAATCTTATATCTCTAAATTAGGCGCATATAATCTTTTTACCGATTACTTAAATTCTTTACAATCCTCTAAACACTACAAAAATAGGGGATATATAATAAAAATATGTTTATATCCAATATTTATGTATTTAAAACTTTTATATAGGCTATATGTTACAGATATTCACAATAACAGCGAATTTCAATATATTTTTATAATTTGGGAATAAAAATTTTAACTTACAAAATTATTTTAATCCATTTAAAATAATATTAAACTTCCAAAATATTACAATATTTATACAACAAAATATCCAAAATATGTTACATACATATATACTGTACTTCCCTCAAAACATAAGATTACTATGTCTAAAAATGTTATTTTGGTGGTTGAGGATGATTCCATAGAAGCGAGGGATATCAAAAAAATATTAGAATCCGCAGGATATGATGTTCCTGAAATTGTTACAAGTGGAGAAGAAGCACTTAAAAATGTATCCAAATCTAAACCAGATCTCATATTAATGGACATTGTCTTGAAAAGGGATAAAAACGGGATAAAGACTGATGAAATTATTAAAAAAAAGTATAAAATACCTGTAATATATTTAACAGCCCATTCTGAAGATTTTAATTTTGAAAAAACTAAAATAACAGATCCATATGCATATTTAATAAGACCATTTGACTCTAATGATCTGATCAGAACCATCGATGTTGCACTTAACAAAAATGAGATTGAAAAGGAATTAGAAGACAGTAAGGAACACTTTAAAAATCTATTTGAAAATTCCCCCATTGGGATATTTCACAGTTCAACTGAAGGTAAATTCTACATGGTCAATAAAGCCCTCTCAACTATGTGGGGATATGATTCAACGGAAGATCTGGTAACTCAAGTGAACAAGACCAACATAAATGAAAAACTATATGTAGATAGCACAAAACGTCCTAACTTTGTTTCTGATGTTCTTAAAGATGATAAATGGCATTCATATAAAAACAGGTTTTATAAAAAAGATGGAAGTATAATGACCGCTGATCTATCATTCAGGGCGGTTAAAGATGATAATTTTAACATAGAATATCTTGAAGGTTTTGTTAAGGATGTTACACGAGAAACAGAAGCTGAAATAGCTCTTAATAAAAGTGAATCACGTTATCAACTGATATCTGAAAATACAGGTGATGTGATATGGATAATGAAAATTGATAGTTGGAAATTTAATTATATAAGCCCATCCGCCTATCATCTAACAGGCTACACTCAAAAAAATCTGATGAAAAAATCTATTCGAGATATTATAAAAACCCATTCCTACCATGATATCTCTAAAAATTTACACCAACGTATCAATCTTTTAAAAACCGGAGATAAATCTGCCCAAGTAATGATAAACTATGTGAATATAATCCATAAAAATGGCAGTATAGTTCCCACAGAAGTTGTAACCACATTGTTAATCGATGAAAATGGAAATATAAATGAAATATTAGGTGTTAGTAGGGATATAACCGAACGTAAAGAATCTGAGAAAAAAATTAGGGAAATAATGCAAAAAAATGAATATGCAATGGCAATATCTAAAATGGCTAATTGGGAATTGGATGTGAAAAAATGTATATTCAGCTTTAATCCCAGATTCTACATGATGCTCGGAATTACGTTTGATGATGTAGGAAGTTATCAAATGGAAATGGATGATTTTATTCAAACCTATGCGCATCCTGATTTTATTGACAAACTTAATGGTGCTGTTATTCAAGGAATGGAATCAGATGATCCATATTTCCAAATACAAATAGAGGGAAAGTTAAAACGATCAAATGGGGAATCTTTCTGGGTTAACACATGGTTCAGGGGAGAAAAAGATGAGAATGGAGTTACAATCAGATTACATGGTGTAAACCAAGATATTACCGAACGTAAGATTATAGAAAAGTCCCTGATTGAAAGTGAAGATAAATATAAAACATTATTTGAAGCTGATCCAAATTACACCATACTCATTGACATCAATCATTTTATAATGGATGTAAATGCTGCAACTATTGATATAACGGGTTTATCTAAAGAAAAACTAATAGGAAAACATTTAAATGATTTGGATATCATTTTAGATGAGGATAAGGCGGAACATGCCGATAAAATTATTGATTTGTTGGATGGTAATAAAGTTAAACCATTTGAAGCCAGGTTAATGGATAAAAATGGTAATTTAAGATGGGTAAATGTGAGATTAACTTCCATCGAAAAAGATAATGTTATTTCATATATCTTAATTATTGCTAGTGACATTACCGAACTTAAACAGTACGAAAATGAAATTCAAGAGTCATTACGCGAAAAGGAAATTCTACTCCAAGAAATTCATCATCGGGTGAAAAATAATATGCAAATTATTTCAAGCCTTCTCAGTATTCAAACTAGATATGTGGACGATGAAGAATCAATTAATGTTTTAAAAGAGAGCCAAAACCGGGTAAAATCGCTTGCAATGATCCATGAGAAGCTCTACAAATCCAAGAACTTTAACAAAATATATCTTTTAGATTATATAGAAAGTCTTGTCTGGGACTTGTTTTATTCCTATGGTATTGAAAAGGGTAGAATAAAGCCAATTCTCGATATTGATGATATTAAATTGAATATTGAAACTTCAGTTCCGTGTGGTCTTATCATAACAGAGTTAGTTTCTAATTGTTTGAAGTATGCTTTTCCAGACCAAAGTGAAGGTGAGTTAAAGGTTTCACTTAAAATTATTGATGATTTTTACGAGCTAATTATAAACGATAATGGAGTAGGTATTCCTGAAGATATAGATTTTTTCAACACAGATTCTCTTGGCCTGCAACTTGTTAACAGCTTAACAGATCAGATTGATGGTAAAATAGAATTTGATAGGAGTAGTGGAACAAAATTCACGATCATATTTAAAGAACTGATATATAAAGACAGATTTTAATACAAAAATTTATATTTAAATATCCTTAATAAATATATTTCAATATTTCTAATCAAATTCACAATTTATTTTCGTATGCGTAGTTTGAAGATCTTTTTCAGCCCATCTATAAATCAGCCGGAGTTTTTTTATAAATTACAGTAAATTTTTAGTTGAGTATTATATCGTGTTATTGTACCTTTACGAATGCCACGATTTTGAATAAAAGCTTTAAATAGTGAATCTTCTAATATGTCCATACAATGAATTTATTCGTTTAATGTATATAATTTTGTTACAAAAAAAAGTGAACCTTTTATAGTAACCATTATAATGTTTTATTAAACTTATTATATTCAGCGAATTGAAAAATAATTAATCTAATAACAAGAATGGTGGCAATTTTATGGCAACTAAGAAGGATACAGTAACTAAGAAAGATACAATATCAATTGATAAAGAACTTAAAGCAAGGATGAAAATATTCAAAGAGGCTCTTAAAAGTGAAGAAAAGATGTTAGAGCTGCATGACAGTATTTATGGGTCTGAAGTACTCATAAGATTCGAAGTTTTTCTTCCTTCAAGGGATCCGCTGCTCTTTGCTGACGGCCTTTTCTTATATATGAATGATCAGGGAGAGATTGTAGATGCGGAATATCTTATAAAAGTTGAAGATAAGGTAACCGTATCAAAGCTTAAACCTAATGATCTGAAGGTTGTTAAGGAACTTTTTAAAGATTCATTTTCCTTGGAAATTGAATAAATTTTTTTTTAAATTAATATAATTTTTTTTGGAACTTTTTTTAATTAAATCCATTAATTTAAATTGATTATAAAATCTTATTGTCCAAAAATAATAAATCTAAAGTTAATTTGTAACAGTTATATACCAATGAGGTTCATATAGTATCTTTGAATAAACTAGAATTAATTCTAATCTGTATTTAATTCTAGATTAATTCAATGTGTACATAAAATTCTAGGATGTTAAATGTTTATTATTTTAATAAACAATCAACTCAGTTTATGAGTTGTATATATGTCCTGATTTACAACTATCCATAAATTTTCTCATTAGTACATGGAGGAATAATTACAATGCGCAGTTTTGAAAAATTAAGTTCCTTAAAGGATTATATCCCACTCAAAAGGAGTGAATCTGGAGGGAAAAATATAGGTCTCCTAGTAGATGGTCCAAATATGTTACGTAAGGAGTTCAGCCTTAATCTTGATATTGTAAGGGACATTGTTTCTGAATATGGTAATATGAGGGTTGGTAAAGTTCTTTTAAATCAATATGCTTCTGATAAACTTATAGAGGCAATTGTGAATCAAGGTTTTACACCTATAGTTGTTGCTGGTGACACAGATGTTTATATGGCAGTTGAGGCCATGGAATTAATTTATAATCCTAATATTGATGTTATTGCTCTTATGACTCGTGATGCTGATTTTTTACCCATAATTAATAAGGCTAAAGAAAATGGAAAGGAAACCATTGTTATCGGTGCGGAACCTGGTTTCAGTGCTGCACTACAGAATTCTGCAGATAGTGCTATTATTCTAAAGTCTGATTTAAATAAAAAGCATGAATAGGTCTACAAAATGCTTGTTAATTCATTAACAGACGAGGTTAATAAGAGAGATGCCTCACTCAAGATAATTAAATCAATACTCCAAAGTGATGGGAGAAAGGGGGTTTATGATTTAACAGGATTAGCTGGTGGTTTTCCAATTTTAGATGAAGATAAAGCTCTTCTGGAAACTTATGCTGGCCCTGCAGTGTTTGAAGATGCGATTCAAATACTTGGTAAGATTCATCTTGGTGGTGAAAAGATACTTGCACTCAACAGAACGAGTTCAGGTATTCTGGCAGCAGTACTTGCGATGGTAAATAAAGGTGATGAAATAGTACACTTTCTCCCTAAATCTCCTGCACACCCATCAATCCCTCGAAGTGCAGAATTGGTTGGTGCTAGTTACAGGGAATTTGAAGATATAAAAGAATTTGAAGTCTGTGATAATACTTCGCTTGTTTTCATAACCGGATCTACAATGGATCATGAGGTAATTACTTTAAAAGACTTTTTAAGGGTAATTGAAATATCAAAATCTTATGGAATACCTGTTTTTGTAGACGATGCTTCTGGAGCACGATTACGTACCGTTGTATATAAACAGCCTCGTGCAATGGATATGGGTGTGGATATTACCATAACAAGTACTGATAAACTTATGGATGGGCCTAGGGGAGGATTAATGTCTGGAAAAACAGATGTTATGACTAAAATTAAAACAAAAGCCCATCAATTTGGACTGGAAGCACAACCTCCTCTTGTTGCAGGTATGGTGCGTGCACTCGAAAATTTAAGTCCTGAACGAATATTAGAAGCTTTTATTACCAAACATGATCTGTATAATGGTTTAGTAAATGATTTTAAAGGTATTAAAGAGACTCCAACCGGTGTTATGTTAAAATCTGAAGAACTTAAATTAGAATTGGATAATCGAAATATAATAACCAATTTAAGTCAGGATGATCTAGCGTATCTTTTTTCAATGTTATTACTTAGGAATCATGGTATAATAACCATTCCTGCTGTTGGAATGCCTGGAACATCTTCAACCATACGTATTGATCTAGCATCTAATGATGCAGAAAGGATATCAACAGAAAATATTGTTGAATCTTTCAGTGAAACTCTTGAACAACTTATTGGGATCATAGATGATACAAAAGCCTGTAAATCTGTTCTTTATTACTAATTTACAGTTTTTAAAGTCAGCAATTGCAGATATTATTTTTTTAATTCATATTAACATTTTCTGGGGGTTAAATATTGATTGAAATTGATGGATCCTATGGTGAAGGTGGTGGATCAGTTCTTCGTATTGCAACCGCACTTTCAGCAGTTACATCCAAACCAATTCATATAACAAACATACGTTCTGGAAGGCCCAAACCCGGGCTAATGGCCCAACATATGAATGCTGTTAAAGCTGTAGTAGATCTTTCAAATGCATCAGTTAAAGGACTAGAGGTAGGATCGACTGAAATTTCTTTTACTCCTAAATCTTTGAATGGGGGAAGTTATAAAATTGATATAGGAACTGCTGGTAGCATCTCTTTAATACTTCAAGCATTTATGATTCCCGCTGCATTTGCTGATGGTCCCGTTAAAATTAGAATTACCGGAGGCACAGATGTTAGATGGGCTCCTAGTGTTGATTATATTGAAAATGTTAAACTTCCTATTTTAAGGTTAATGGGATACAATGCAAATATCAATATTATTCAGAGGGGACATTACCCTCGTGGAGGGGGAATAGTGGAAATTGTGGTGGAACCAATAACAAAATTAAAATCATTAAATGTTTCTAAACTTCAATTTGACAGTATTTGTGGTGTATCCCATTCTGTAAATCTTCCTATTGATATTTCCAAAAGACAAGCCCAGAGTGCGAAGAATATTCTTCGTTGTGAAGGATACAACTCTGAAATTAAAATTAAAGGATCAAAAAAAGCCGTTGGCCCTGGATCAAGTATATTCCTATGGACAAATGGTATAACACCTGTAAGTGGAAGTGCTGTGGGTGAACCCGGGAAAAAAGCCGAAACAGTGGGTTCAGAAGCCGCAAAACAAATTTTATATCATATATCACGCAAATCAGCTGTTGACAAATATATGGGTGATCAACTAATACCATACATGGCACTTGCTGGAAGTTCATGTATAAAAACAGCTGAACTTACACAACATGCCCTAACCAACATGCACATTACCGAGAAGTTTATCGATAAAAAATTTCATGTTGATGGGATTATTGGTGAAACAGCATTTATAATGGTAGATTAAAAGAAATATTTTTAGGGAATTTAAAAAAAAATATTTTTTTTATTAAGTATCCTTGTGAAGACATTCACCAGATATTATTTTTCTTAGACTGCCATCGTCAAGTTCTAATATAAGAATGCCATCTTTATTAATTCCTACTGCATCGCCTCGGATAGTTTTGCCTCTAGTTCTGACTTCAACCTTACTTCCAATTGTTTTTGAAAGGAAACGCCATTCATTGAGTATATCTGGAAATTTATCAGAAGTAAATTGGTCGTACAATTTTTCTAAATTTAGAAGGAACTTCTGCACTAATATGGCACCGTTTATCTCTGTATCCAATTCATTTTTAAGTGATGTAGCACCTTTCTGTAGGTCTGGTGGGAAAAGGGGAACATCCACGTTCATGTCTATACCTATTCCAACTATAACATAGTTCACTTTATTAATACTGGCGTTGACTTCGGTTAATATACCACAAACTTTTTTATTTCCAATTAATATGTCATTAGGCCACTTAATCCCCACATCCAGATTTAATTCCTTTTTCAGAGTTTCTGCAACTGCAACTCCGGTTACCAATGTAAGTTGCGGCGCTCTTGAAGGGGGTATGTCTGGTCTGAGTATAATACTCATCCATACACCGCCAGGGGGTGATATCCATGTTTTACCCCTTCTACCTTTACCCCTATTTTGAATTTCAGCTACTACAACTGTACCTTCCTCAGCACCATTTTCAGCCAAATACTTTGCAACATCATTGGTTGAATCGACTTCCTTAAAGTAATGTATGTCTTTACCTATAACTTTGGTTTTGAGTCCCTTTTTAACTTCGTAGGGTAAAAGGAGGTTTGGAGTTTTAATGAGTCTATAACCTAATTTAGAATGATTTATAATGTATCCTTCGTCTTCGAGTGTATCAAATTCATTCTCTACTTCTTTTTGGGATTTACCAGTTTCATTTACTAGTTCTTCTAAAGGAACGTATTCATCTTTTTTTTCGTAAAGGGTTTTTAATATTATTTTTTTGGTCATATAAATGCCTCTTTACCATTTATTCGGCTTTTTTTAATGAATCTGCCATATAACTTGAAACAGCTGCTGATACTGCTGCAACTTTCCTGGAAGGCAAAAATGTAGATTTAAGACGAGCTTCCATTTCTTTATCTTTTTGAATAACTTTCTCAATATTTTCAATTATATCATTTTTATACTGGTCAACAAAGTGAGTGTGAAGCTTTGCATCTCTAAACTGCTGATTGGCCATCATTGACTTATGGAATGGTATAGTTGTTTTAACACCAAGTATAATATATTCTGACAATGCCCTTTGCATTCTTGCTATAGCTTCGTTACGTGTTCTTCCCCACACTATAAGTTTGGATATCATTGAATCATAATATGGGGGTATTGTATAATTGTTGTAAACACCACTGTCAACCCTTACACCATTACCTCCAGGTGATCTGTAACCTGTGATTTTACCCGGATTAGGTGCAAAATCGTTAAGAGGATCCTCAGCATTTATACGACATTCTATTGCATGGCCTCTAACTGATATATCGTTCTGGCTACAGCAAAGTTCTCTACCTGATGCTATTTTGATCTGTTCCTTAACAAGGTCTATACCTGTCACTGCTTCGGTTATTGGATGTTCAACTTGTATACGTGTATTCATCTCGAGGAAGTAGTATTCACCATCTGAATAGATAAACTCTACTGTACCTGCATTGGTATATCCTATGGATGTTGCTGCCTTAACAGCGGTTTCACCCATTGCGGTTCTGAGTTCGTCTGTCATAATTGGTGATGGGGCTTCTTCAATTAGTTTCTGGTGTCTTCTTTGTATTGAACATTCTCTGTCAGCTACATGGATGGTGTTGCCATGTTCATCTGCTAATATCTGAAATTCTATGTGTCGTGGTTCTTCAACATACTTCTCGACATATACTGTAGAATCTCCAAATGCTGATGCTGCAACAGATTTGGTTGATTCTATGGCTCTTACCAATTCATCTTCCTCATAGACGGTTCTCATTCCTATTCCGCCACCACCAGCTGATGCTTTAATAATAACTGGATATCCTATGGATTCGGCCATTTTAGCTGCTTCTTCTACAGAATCTATTCCCTTACTTGCTCCGGGTATTACAGGAACACCTGCTTTTTTCATGAGTTTTTTAGAGGTAATTTTACTACCCATTTCTTCAATAACTCTTCCTGTTGGCCCTATTAGTTTAATGCCGTGTTTTTCACATTCTTCTCCTAGAAGAGAGTTTTCTGCAAGGAATCCATATCCTGGGTGTATTGCCTCTGCACCTGAATCCAGTGCAACGTCAATTATTTTATTGATATTCAGATAACTTTTTGCGGGTGCGGGTTCGCCAATATTATAGGCTTCATCTGCGTATTTTGCAAAAAGGGAATTTTTATCTGCATCTGAGAATACTGCAACACTGTCTATTCCCAGTTCTTTACAGGCTCTCATTACACGTATTGCTATTTCTCCACGATTGGCTATTAAGACCTTTTTAAACATGATATCTTTCCTTAAAGAATTTTATTTTATCATACCATTAATAACAAGCTTTGAAATCTTTTTTTTTAGCGTTAATATTATATATCTATTTTTATATTGGCATATATAATAAATTTTATACTTCCTAACTAAACCTTATTTATAAATGAGTTGTAATGAATATTTCTATTAATTATCCGATCTTCAATTCAAATACACCGGTATAAACAGTATTTCGTACCCAATTATGAGGGAATGAAACCGTATTAAATTCAATAGTTATAGGATTATTTTCATGTTTAACAAAAAAAGACAGCTTGAAATGGCTTTACAAGATATTCCTCCACACCAAAGCCCTAAAATAGATCTAGAACAGTATTCCACACCTTCAATTATAGCTGCTGATGTTTTATGGAATGCCCATTCTATTGGAGATATAGATGGAATGAAAGTTGTTGATCTTGGTTGTGGCACGGGTATATTTACTATTGGATCTTCTATGATGGGTGCTGGGGAATCTGTTGGTGTTGATATCGATGATGATGCAGTTTCAATAGCAGAAACACAAGCATTAAAAATGGGAGTTCAAAATAAAGTTCGGTTTGTTACCAGTGATATTAGAGATTTCAGTGAATCAGCTGATACTGTTATACAGAATCCTCCATTTGGTGCTCAGAAAGCTAACAGAAATGAGGCGGATAGATTATTCATGTTAAAATCACTTGAAATTGCACCTGTAGTTTATTCATTCCATATTCATGAAACCGAAGATTTTGTCACGAACTTCTTCAAAAAAGAGGGTGGCAATATATCTCATGTGTTTCATTATACATTCCCACTACCTCGAACCTATGATTTCCATAGGAAGGACAAGGTAGATATTAAAGTTGTGCTCTTAAGGGTTGAAATATAGATGGACCATACTATTTAAAGAGTATAATAGTTTAATAGTTTTTACAACTTAGACTACAAGTAAACATAATATTTGGAGGGAATTACTCTTTAAATGATTTTTTAATATGGGTCATGGTTTAAAACACTTTAATATACAATATTTTTTTTTATTTTGAAGGTTCAGGGTAATAAAATCTATAAATTATTATGATATTAATTGATTTTCTTTTTTGATAAAAAACTTTATATATTAAAACTTTTAAAGTATAATTTAGCTGGTAATATTAATAATATATAATATGTTAGTAATAAGAAGGTGAAATCGTGGATTTAATAATACCTATGGGATTGATATGTGGAGTTTTTTTACTGTATTTTATCCTATTTCTGGGATACAACAGATCGTTGAAGAAATCTCGAGAAAAAACATTTAATTAGTGATTTAATAATATTTTTTTATTTTAATGTGTTTACTTTTAATCGACAACAATCTTTTTTTAGTTTAGAAATTATAATATTATTTTGATTTTTTTTTTATATCTCGAAAAAATATAGATCCCACCATAAAATTTATAAATTATGTGTACTAAATTGTATTAAGGTGTATTAGATTGAATAATAAAATATATTATTTGGGCTGTGTATGGATAATTTTTTTACAACTTTCCTAAAAAAAGAATGTGGGGTTAAAAAAAATAGATTTGGTGTAACTATGCTTACAAAAATGCCACAAAAGACAGTAAAATCACCATTTAGAAATAAATTAACTATCATTAGTTTGATATTGTTAATGGGGTTAGGTTTATCGGCTGCTTATTTTACGGTTCCGTTCTTGCAAGTCCTTATGCCCACTCCAAATAGTTTGATTGGCAATACAACAAACAATACTGTATCTGCCCCTGTATCACATACAAGTGAATCATCAATTAAAATACCGCCACAAGAAAATATTACACCAACAACTAACACAAATACAAGTACAGTAAGCACTCCAAGTATTAGTACGAGTAAACAAGTTACAAATACGAGTAAAGGCACTAATACCTCTAAAACTACAACTAATAATTCTAAGAAATCAACAAATTCTAAGAAATCCATCTAAAACTACAAAAAAACAACTAACAATACAGGGTAATATGGATTGATTAATTTCATTTATCTTCTACTATTTTTTTTAGAATTCTTATTTTAACAGATTATAGTAGCATATCATTATATTGTATGGGAATTATAATCTAGAATAATTT
>Ga0224559_1001457_pt1 | contig 12988 bp, 8 predicted proteins | sample 714S33034metaG_FD_180676 | JGI IMG/M metagenome (GOLD analysis project Ga0224559, IMG submission 180676) | Peat soil microbial communities from Stordalen Mire, Sweden - 717 S3 30-34 | ecosystem: Environmental > Terrestrial > Soil > Wetlands > Peat | place: Sweden: Norrbotten County, Stordalen... | reverse complement strand
GGGCCAGGTACAATGCTGCATCGCGACCATTGTATCGTGGGGAAGGATCGTATTGTTTAAATGAAGAATCGTGCTCTTCATCCACGATCAAAAGTCCGAGATTTGTAAATGGAAGAAAGACTGCAGACCGGGCACCAAGGATGATGTCGTAAGAATTAATCCCTGTTTTGCCAGGTTCTCCATGAGTCAGTACTTTATTCCAGATCTCGGCGCGTTCATTTTCATTGAAACGTGAATGGTAAACGCCTACTCTCTCTCCGAAATATTTCTTTAACCGGCTGATGGTCTGTGTGGTTAAAGCGATTTCAGGTAAAAGATAGAGCACTTGCTTCCCCTGATCAATCGTTTCCTGTATATATTTTATGTACAGTTCTGTCTTCCCGCTCGAGGTGACGCCATGTAATAAAACCACATCTTTTTCTAAAAACGCTTTTCGGATCGCATTCCTCGCCTTCTCCTGGAAATCCATCAATTCGATGGATGCGACGTCGGCTACTTTTTCAAATGATCCTATGCGACTAACAACCTTTTCATAGACTTTAAGGACATTCTTTGTCACGAGACCTTTCAAAGCGGAAGACGATGCTTTTCCATTTTTCAGTAATTCCGTGCGTTTGACTTCTCTTGTCTTATTCGTGTCTTGCCGGGAAAGGACCATGAATGCCATCAGTAAATCAAGTTGTTTCCTGGCATTTTTCTCCAACTGGTCAAACAGATCTTTGAATTTCTCTTCATCTCCATATTCTTCTGCAAGCTTTATAAATGTTTCTATCCTGGGCTTGTAACTTTCAGGGAGTTCTTCTTCCATAAGGATAATCCCTTTTTCAAGCATGGTTTTGACAACAGGGATCACCTTCATCTGACCAATGATCTTTGATATTTCAGCTATCTTTATTGCCGGACGGCTATACAATGCTTCCAGAAGGAGATTTTCTTTCTCATTCAGTTCTTCCCTGTTGGGATTAAAATCAGGGTTCAGGATGACTTTTGATTCACTGGCAAGTTTAAAGATGGAAGGTAAAGCAGCATTCATTACCTCTCCGGGATGGCAAAGGTAATAGCTTGCAATCCAGTTCCAGAATGTCAATTGCAAGGGTACAATGACCGGAACCTCATCGAGCACGGAAAGGATTTCCTTTACATCACGGCCTTCCGGGTTGTTTTCGTGGATCCCGACAACCAGAGCTGTATAGATTTTTCTTTTCCCGAACTGCACCAGGACCCGGCCACCTTTAACGACTTTAGTTGCCAGGCCATCGGGGATGGCATAGGTAAAAGTGCTGACTGGTAAAGGCAGTAATATTTCCGCAAACTTTGATTCCTGATCCAAAACAATACGTGTAAAACTGTCTATAAAGCCAGGATGCGTGTCGTCTCAAGCATCTCCAGATTGATATCTTTGTGATGCTTGATCGCCTTCTCAAAAGGTGTAAAAGCAATTTTATTATTAATGATCCCTGCCATAACTCCCCTCTGTCCGTCCAGAAGTGCATTGACAGCCTCATATCCAAGCGTGCTGGCGAGAACCCGGTCGTAAGCACTGGGAGCGCCTCCCCGCTGAATATGCCCAAGTACAGTGACACGGGTATCCATTTCAGGAAGCTTTTCCTTCACTTTCGCAGCAACTGCATAAGCTCCGCCAAAATCATCTCCTTCAGCCACAATTACAAGGCCGGAGGTTTTATTTCTGCGCCAGTCATGCTTAAGTAAACGTGTAAGGTTGTCAATGTAAGTGGTGGTTTCAGGCACGAGGATGAACTCTGCTCCCACTGCCATTCCGCTTCTCAGAGCTATAAATCCGGCATCACGTCCCATCACTTCAATAAAGAACAAGCGTTCATGCGAGTTGGCAGTATCCCTTATTTTATCACAGGCTTCCACTACCGTATTGATGGCTGTATCATATCCAATGGTTGCATCGGTGCCATAAAGGTCATTATCAATCGTCCCCGGTAATCCGATAATAGGGAAGTCATTTTCTTCATCAAAAATACCGGCGCCGGTAAAGGTGCCATTGCCTCCAATAGCGACCAGGCCATCAATATTAAATTGCTTAAGGTTTCTATAAGCTAAATCACGACCTTCCCGTTCCATAAACCGCTGGCTTCGGGCCGTTTTCAGAATTGTTCCGCCACGCTGAATAATGTTTGAAACTGAGTGGCTGAACATTTGTTCAAACTGGCCATCGATAAGGCCTTCATATCCGCGGTATATCCCGAAGATCTCCACATTATGAAATATGGCTGTGCGAACCACAGCTCTTATTGCGGCATTCATTCCCGAGGAATCACCACCTGAGGTAAGGATTCCAATTCTATTGATTCTTGGCATGGCTCATCAATTTAATCGTGCAAAATTATCAAATTTCACCTCTATAAGTTTTTAAAGTTCGTAAAGTTTATAAAGTTCGTAAAGTTCATAAAGTCTATAAAGTGGTGATCAGAGATCGTAAATCTAAGATCGACAAATTCATTCAAAAATCGAAAATCGTCCGATCGTAATTTTTTTCGTTACTTTTACTCTTCTCAATTATCAAGTAGCTCACAATGTCTGCCCCTGTAAAATTTCCCAAATGCCAGGCCTGGAAAGATTTTTCGATCCTGTTCCTTGTACTTGGGATACTGACCCTGGTATTCCGGTTCACTGACCTTGACATCAAGCTGGAACATTTATTTTATACTTCTGATAAAGGGTGGAACCTTCAATACAGACCAATTTGGGATTTTATTTACAGATATGGGATTTTCCCCGGATATATCCTGGCATTTTGCGGTTTGATCATGATTTCGGTGACCTATTGGAACAGCAACTATATCCGGTTCCGGAAAGCTTCCTTTGTACTTATTTTTACAATCATTACAGGACCGGGGATACTTGTTAACCTTGTCCTTAAGGATAATACCGGACGCCCAAGGCCGCGTGAGATTACTGAATTCGGCGGTAGTGAACAGTATCTTTGCGTATGTGAAACAGGCAGTACCAACGAAGGAAAATCATTTCCCTGTGGTCATTGTTCCATGGGATTTTACCTTGCCATCCCCTGGTTGTTTTACAGAAACCGGAAAAAAATACTGGCATATTCAATCCTTGTAACTGGTATTGGCTATGGAATCCTTATCGGCATTGCCAGGATGATGGCAGGAGGCCATTTTGCCAGTGACGTGGTGTGGGCAGGAGGACTTACCTGGTTTGTCGCACTCATAGGATATTACCTTTTCCGGCCCGATAAGCCACCTGAACCGACTTCATTCTCAATGGCTGAACAAAAAAAGAAGGCACGCCGCGCAACTCTTATTGCCGGGATATTGCTTCCAGTTATTACTGTCGGATTATTGCTCGCAACACCCTATTTTTCAAAGAAATACATAGATGTTAGCAGCAATCAACTGATAGCCCTGCACTGTAAAGTCGTTAAAGTGGACCTCAGTGATGCCAATGTGATCATCAAACCGGGGAACGGTTTTCATCTGGAGTATAAGATAAATGCCTTCGGGTTCCCGAACAGCAAGATCAGGGGTTTATGGACTCCGGGAGATACCAGTCGCTACATCATCCAGAACATGGGGTGGTTCACAGAAATAACAAATGATGTCAATATTATTGTTCCTTCGTTAGATAGTACTTCCTGGTACATAAATGTCAATCGTGGCAAAATAATCTGCAATCTCAGAGTGGATTGCAAGGCCGATCTTCATTTTTCAATAGAAAAAGGCGACCTGCTGATACATGCACAACCTAATGCCCTGATTCTTATTGGCAAGCAGGGGCAGATCATTAATAAGAATTTATGGAAACCCCTGAGTTTTCTAAGAAAGCCGGTTAATCAGGAAGGAAATATTATCACCTTTGATTTAAAGCATGGCTCTGTTGTTATAGAATAATAAACAGATAAAATTTTTAATTTGAAAGAAATTTTCTTTCATCATCTTTTTGTTATCTCAAATTATATATTACCTTTGGTTCGCTAATTTTAAATTCAAATTTGTTATGTCAACAGGTAAAGTAAAGTTTTTCAACGAGAGAAAAGGATTTGGTTTTGTCGTAGACGATGAAACACAAGAAGACATTTTCGTACATGTCAGTGGATTAATTGACCGTGTAAGGGAAAACGACCAGGTTTCTTTTGATATCACGGAAGACAAACGAGGAAAAAAAGCTATCAATGTCAAAAAAGACTAATAATCTTTTCTACTCATTGTGATGCAAAAAAAGAAGCCGTCCCAAAAGGATGGCTTCTTTTTTGCCCGTGTTATTTATTGAGCATGACTGGCATAACGAGCATGAGTATATCTTCATTCTTGTTCTCCTGGTTCACAGGAAGAAGAATCCCTGCTCTGTTGGGTGCCGACATTTCCAGACGAACCTCATCCGTATCAATGTTATTAAGCATCTCAATCAGGAATTTAGAGTTGAAACCAATCTCAAGGTCATCTCCTTCATAATCACAGGTAAGCCGGTCTTTCGATTCTTTTGAAAAATCGAGGTCTTCAGAAGAAAGAACCAGTTCTTTACCTGAAAGTTTAAACCTTACCTGGTGGGTTGACTGGTTGGCAAAAATGGCTACACGACGTATTGTGGTAAGTAATGCATTCCGGTCAATGGTCAGTTTATTTGGATTCTCTGTCGGGATAACAGCATCGTAGTTTGGATACTTACCATCAATGAGACGGCAAACAAGATGTATATTCTGGAAAGAGAAGAATGCATTTGTACGGTTGTATTCAATACTAACAGGCATCTCCTGGCCAGCAATAATATTCTTTAAAAGATTAAGAGGTTTCTTTGGAAGGATAAAGGAAGCTGACTCATTCGATTTTGCATCGGTCCTCTTATATTTTACAAGTTTATGGGCATCTGTGGCAACAAAAGTGATATCATCAGGAGATAATTCACAAAAAACACCTGATAACACCAATCGGAGTTCATCATTTCCCGTTGCGAAGAGGGTTTTAGTGATGGCCTGCGAAAGAAGTGACGATGTAAGTTCAATGGAAGTGGTACTTTCAAGACTTGGGACCCTTGGATACTCATCGCTCTTATGACCGGCCATTTTGTACTTTCCATCTCCTGCAGAGATCTCAATACCCTGGTTATCTTCGTTAATAGTAAAAGAAATCGGAATATCGGCAAAAGTTTTCAAGGTATCAACCAATATCTTGGCAGGAATGGCAATACTTCCGTTTTGAAGTGCTTTATCCGGTTTCAACATAACACTCATGGTGGTTTCCAGGTCTGAAGAAGTGATCGTCAGCACCTCCTCCTTCAGGTCGAAAAGAAAATCATCCAGAATGGGCAAAGTATTATTGGTATTGATCACACCGATAATGGATTGCAGGTTTTTTAGTAAAAGGGAACTGGAAACAATGAATTTCATAATAAGGTTAATTTTCGTTTCACAAATTAATAACTGGCATATGCGATTTTTTCAATCAAAATTTTTGTCAAATATACAATATTTAAATTCTATTTCAAACAATGATCCCCGGGTAAACATTATGCTCCATCTTCTTTCTTTTTTCTCAGGAATTCAAACTTATTCTCCGTTCCCCTCATGAGTCGTTTGATGTTTTTACTATGTGTCAGAGGGATAAAGATTGCTATAATAACAGAAAGAATAATGAGTCCGGGATGTTTTTGTTCTGTAATAAAAATGACGATGAAAGGGAACAATATTCCGCAAAGGATGGAAGCTAAGGAAACGTACCTTGTCAATGTCAGGATACAAATAAAAAGTATAAATACGATGAGTAATGCTACAGGATAAAGCGCAATTGCCACACCTGCAAGAGTCCCTACCCCCTTTCCACCTTTAAAACCGGCAAATACCGGGAATACATGACCAAGAACCGCTGCAAATGCCATGCATATCCTGACATAGGTGATAAAATCATCACTTAATCCCGGGTGAGGGAAAATGAAGATTATCTGTACCGCTGCCCAACCTTTTAAAACATCAAAAAGCAATACAGGGATCCCGGCTTTGTACCCCAAAACACGAATCACATTTGTAGCACCGGCATTTCCACTTCCGTATTGCCTTACATCTGTATTGTAAAACAACTTTCCTATCCATACCGCGCTGGGAATTGAGCCTATCAGGTAAGCAAGAAGAATTTCAAGGATGAGATAGAAATTACCCATTATTCTGTATCAAATGTTCTAAGAAAATCTCTTTTTTTCCGGTCAGTCCCAATGGTATACCGGTATCCTTTTACAAGTTTTGCTAATCTTTTCACTTCTGCCGGTGACTGGACGCCTGCTACTACAGCATCATTGAAAGAAGTATTGGAACTCAGAGCCATAAGAATATTATTACGGTAGTTAAAGAAATACCAATCATTTTTATTCAACTCAAAATAAAATGTGAACTCATCACCGTTCTTTTTCTTCTGAAATTCAAGAATCCCATTAACATACTTATTGACCTGAACTTTACCTACACAACCTATTGCTATTGGTCCATAAGAAATCCAGGATTTACTGAGCGTATCAAATTTCAGCTTCAGGTCAGCCAGGAAAAGAGTATGGATAAGTTCGTCAGGGAACCGTTTGAACCGGCCAACCATCTCCATCTCCGACTTTATTTTATCGAATTCCTTCTTCCCTAGTAAAGACTTCATAGCTTCAAGATAAGGAGAGGTGGAAAATACAAGTCCCTGAAGGTTCGTCGATGTGAGTTGGGTAGTGAACTTGGTCATAGCATCTTCATAGAATGGGAAATTCAGTGCCAGGGCAATGTGTGCTTTTGTTGAATCGGGAATAATGTAATGGTCTACCGTTCCCCAGGATTCCATACCAAGAGTACCGGAATTCATCGCCAGGTTAATTTTCCCGCTTCCATGAAGGGCGCAATCTTTTGTGCTCAACGTAAGTCTGTTACCGGGCAGTGTTGGGTCCTTTCGGCAATCCATTTCCATGATTCTATAAGTGCCAGTGGGGATGTCATAATCGATCTTCCCCTGGGAAGTGATCAAGGTGGAATCGCTGAATGATTTCTTAGCTGAGAAAAAAGCAGGATAGATCCGGTTATTGGTATTGGCAAACATTACACCTAACCCCAGTTTCTTGAATTGAATATCCCTTAACGGATTCTCAAGTGGGATCATGACCTGTTGTGGATTGATATCACTTAAAAAATAAGTCCATGCCCGGGCCGTTTGGAAACAATCCATTACCGGACGGAAACCTCCTTCAAAGGTAAGATTACGCTGGGATGCTCTCAGACCGATGGTTCCCCTGAACTCAAATTCCGGACTAAGAAAAAATCGTGCCGTATCAAGAACATTTCCTTCGGCGACTGTCTCTCCTGCTGTATCAACCACAATCCTGGTAAAGTCAATCTGCTCGCGGTGGCTATCCCTTTCAATGTAATCATAAAAACCATTACCGGTATACTTTTTCCGTGAAGTAATGCTTATATTACAGTTATAAAAACGATGAAACTGATTGTTGGTATTGGCAATGATGTTCGCCTTTTTGAGTGGCCTCAATTTTGCTTCAGGGTGAATGTACACTTTTCCTGAATCGGGGAAAATCGCTGCATCGGCCACCCTGATCACTTTCACATCTTCCGCACTGATAATGTTGGTATTGAGGTCATCCGTTGCCTGCCGGGAAAAAAACCTTAATGAATCCTGCAGAGGGTGCGTAGATACAAATCCGGTTCCCGGGAATTTATAATTAACAAGTCTTTCGGCTTTCAATGTATCGGCTATTTCATCCTGTTCATTCGGTTCATTGTATAAACGGATCGAGCGTTGATTAACCAACCAGTCGAACCGGTCCATGGAACAGGCATACTGGTTGACAGGGAATTCCACCCTGGACATTCCCCGGTTTGATTTGAATTCGCCTTTCAATTGATCGAAATCAAAGTGGGCAAGACAATTCCTGGTAGAGATACTTAAAGCTGAAAGGTTCACCGACCTGATCCTGAAGGCATCCACTGTGGCATCAAACACCCTTCGTTTGAACTCAAATAAGAAGGCCTCCATCTCGGCATCCCTGATTTTGAGGGTCCCCTGGCCTGTCAATCCTGCGGGGGTCAGATTTAAACTACCCGCCAGGGCTGATTCACCGTTGTACATAGAAATATCCTTTCTGAGACTGGATATCTTAAGAATATTCTTATAAGGCTTCCAAAATTCACGGATGGTGTCGCCCTTCACTGCTGGACATTCTACCAGACCTGATAATTCTGTAGTAGCAAACGACCTCGCCACCGTCGCCATTGAATCAGGGTAATAAATAAAGTTATTCGATAAAGAGGTCGAATTCAGGTAAATAAGTTTACCATCTCCCCTCAGGCCCCGGTTGCTCATATCGATTTTTGAGAAAAAAGTACCTTTCCCTCCATAAGCAGGCAAACCACCAGGTCCGGTATTCGTTTCAATCCCGAAAGAATAATCCGGACGTACCTTAAGCGGCTCTCTGATATCCGGGAATATTCCTGAAGAAACCAGAACCCCTTTAAACTGAAGACTATCAGTTTGAAATGAACCTATACTTTTTAATGTAAATGGGTCAACACTGAAATAGAATTTATCTTTCTTATAAACTCCATTAGCTACTCCATGTTTCTGCCAGTTTGCGTAAGAAACATTTTTGCTGTGAAAGATCGGATAGTCGGGAAATTTCTTCAACCCGGATTTGTTCTTTGGATCATCAATAAGTAAATCACCACTTAGGTTTGTAATATATGTTGAGACTTTTACGAGAGGATAGGTTTGTGTTTTCGGATCTATTGTCCGACTCCTGACGTAAACCGCCATCGAATCGATAAAAGGCAGGTTCAGCTTGAATTTGTCGTATTCAAAAGAGCTCATCTTGGTGTAATAATCGAACAGACCGGCTTCCACTTTCCCTGAAAAGAGGAAGTCGCCACCTTTTTTCATAATCACCTGTTCCTTTGAAGGATAAATGTACACTTGCTGTGAATCACTAAGGAAAACTTTAGCCACACCCTGAATTACCAGATCGAAACTATCGAGGGTAAGAATCCCGTTACTTTTTGCCGTAACGACTGAATTGAAAAAAATCACATCATAGTCAACCTTCTTGTCTCTTGCTTTAACATAATTGATTAATTTATCTTTGATCCTGCCAGTTTTATCATCCGGATTGTAAAACAGGAACCCTTTGTAAGCCAGTGTCAGCAACTGAGCCTCTACCTGTTCAGTCGGCCGCTGCCAAAAAGTCACGATGTGGTCGAGAGTAAAATCACGGGTTTTATATTTTTCGGAATACTTTCTCAGGATGTACAGCGGGTTGAATTCGTCAATACCTTGCAACTTATCATACCTTTGAAGGGCAAAATAATTAGAAGATTCAAAAATTGCATGACCTTCCTGGTTAGGACCTTTCATCATCTCAAAATTCATCCGCGGTTCATTTGTCTTCCAGGTCAGCGACTCACAATAAATCTCAAGCTGGTGCCAGGTGTCAAACCAAGGGCTTATCATCGTGATTCTTTCATCCCGTGTCATTGTTAGTTCTCTCTTCTCATCGATGTATTTCATTGTAACAACAGGATTGTATATTGAATCATTCTCATAATAGAGTGTGACAGATGCTTTAGCAGAATTTATGCGATCTGTGCGGATAACGAATAACCTGGAAAAGATCTTCACAAAATCCTTATTGTTCTTACGGAAAATAAGTCTGGCATCGGCTTCTTTTGATCCGGTTCCGAGTATTTTCGCACCTTCCATTGCAAATCCGCCGAGGTAATCAATATTTTTAAAAAGGTTTTTGATGCCAATTGTTTTATCATAGGAACTGAAGGTCGGGTATTGTGCCAGGTCCTCGGTGACGTTAGCAAGTACCTTATCACTGAATTTTCCAGCCAATGAAAAAGAAAAAAACTTTTTGTTAAAAAATTCGACTGAATCGGCTTCGAGCTTGGCGTATTTCATCTGGATCCGATAATTCTTTATATTCGCATAAACCTGCGATGACTCCAACCCGGCTCTCTGCCAGTCAACCTTTCCTCCTTTTCCGATCCATGAAAAAGTCAGAGGATAAAAAATTCCCCGGGTATTGAAGATTACAAGACTGTCATTGTTAGCATAACAAATCAGCATAGTCGGGTTGAAAATAATGAAAGGCACTGAATCAAATTTCATGTGGTAATCAGAAGTAATGATCTTCCATTGCGCGCTTTGTGATTTATAAGCCAGGTTTTCATCGAAAAGGTATATGGATTGTTCAACAAACTGGTTAAAATACCGATTATTTTTATTCCCCTGCAGGTTTTTCAATACGTTGAACCATTCATAAAACCTGTCATCTGGTTGTTGGGAATCTATAAACACATTCAATGCTTTTATGTAGTTATAAAAATCCGGATAAGGGACTAACCCTTTTTTAAGCATTTGATTCCCGATGGAATAGATTAGTTTTTTCTTGCCGGGATCATATTTCCCGGCGTCCCACTTTTTAAGGAATTCTTTCATCAGGGTATTGGTCATTTTCAATTCATTAGCTACCAATGGGGAAAATACAGTATAGAGTTCGCTAATAAATTCCGTTGAATCACCTGAAAAATGGTTCATCCTCTGGGCATAGGTGATTTGTGAAAAGAAGAAGAAAGAGATTGGCATCATCAATTTGAGTGCCAACCGTAAAAGATGATGTTTCATTTTATAAAACGGGCAGCAACCCATCGATTTTTAGTAAGGACCTTATCAAGCGAAAATTCAACTGATTCAGCTTTTTCCCGGATCAATCCCAAGTCTTCCTCATAAAAACCACTCATCAGCAATTCACCTTTTTTTATCCTTTCTGAATATTCCGGAATCTGGATGATAAGAACATTCCTGTTAATATTCGCAAGCACGATATCGTAATCCGTACCTGCAACATTAATATCTCCCATATTCACATTTACATGTGAAGCATAGTTCCTTTCCTTATTTTCAACGGCATTGGTAAAAGCCCACGTGTCGTTGTCAATTGCGTCGATTTCCGAAGCGCCCATTTTATCGGTGAGTATGGCCAGGATTCCCGTACCACAGCCCATATCAAGTACTTTCTTATCATGAAAATCCATCTCCATCATCATCTCGATCATTAGTGCTGTGGTTTCATGATGAGCTGTGCCAAAAGACATTTTTGGTTCGATGATGAGTTCGAAAGGATAACCTGGCTGAGGCTTATGAAAAGGGGCACGGATGTAACATTTTCCCGCGATCAATACCGGCTCGAAGTTTTTCTCCCATTCAGCATTCCAGTTTTGGTCAGGAATTCGCTTTTCGAAAAAGCTTACATTAAACTGATTGCATACCGTTGTTACCTCTTCCCTTGAATATTTATCAACCTGGATATAAGCAAGAAGTTCATCTTCCGTCTCTGCAAAACTTTCAAAATTCACTTCAGCAAGCAAAGAAGCAATAATCTCGCGTTGTTCTTCCGAAACAGGATAAATGCGGATCTCAAAGTAGTCCATATCAGAATGAAGTGACAATCTTTAAAAACTCGTCAGCCTTGAGAGATGCACCGCCAATAAGTCCTCCATCCACATCTTCCTGAGAAAAGAGTTCACGGGCATTCGAGGAGTTACAACTTCCTCCATATAAAATACTGGTTTCAGATGCCTGATCCTCACCATACTTTAATGCAACTTGTTGACGGATGTATGAATGCATCTCCTGTGCCTGGAAAGGTTTAGCATTGACTCCTGTTCCAATGGCCCACACCGGTTCATAAGCGATTACAACCTGCCCGAACTGTTCAGCATTAAGGTGGAACAAGGACTCATCCAGCTGTTTTTTGACCACTTCAAAATGGTGTCCTCCTTCTCTTTCCGCCAGTACTTCACCACAACAGAAAATCGGTCGGATGTTATTTCTTAGTGCAGCATCTATTTTTTGTGCCAATAATGAATGGCCTTCTCCATAATACTTTCTTCGTTCCGAATGGCCTATAATGCAATACTCCACTTCCATAGAGGTCAGCATTGGTCCTGAAATTTCTCCTGTATAAGCACCGGAGTCGTTTTCATTCATATTCTGGGCACCAACGCTGAAAACTGAGTCCTCGGCAATATCTGTAGCCATTTCAAGATAAACATAAGGTGGGCAAAGGATCACATCCTGATGAATCGTGTCCATCAACTCAAGCTTATCAGCAATTTCCGCAATCAGTTCTTCTGCATCCGTAAATGACATATTCATTTTCCAGTTTCCAGCTACAATTTTCCTTCTCATTTTTTATTTTTTTTATTAAAAAATCCCAGCACTCAATTTTAACTTATTCACAACTAAGTAAACTCCATTCTCAGGCTTCTTATTGTACTCTCACCCTTGGATCCAGCATCCCATAAACAACATCGACCAGAATATTAATAATAACAAGAATTACAGAGATGAAAAGTACGGCTCCCATGAGTACCGGGAAATCATATTTTTCAAGTGCGTTTACGATGACCAATCCGATCCCTTTCCAATCGAAAATGTATTCAATAAAAACCGCTCCGGCAAGCAGTGAAGCCAGCCATCCCGAGATAGCAGTGACAACAGGATTCATGGCATTTCGCAAGGCGTGTCGCATGAGGATACGGAATTTGCTCAACCCTTTGGCTCTGGCTGTCCGGATATAATCTTGTGAGAGTACTTCCAACAGTGAGTTTCGTGTAAGTTCCACCACAATGGCCAGCGGTCGGATGCCAAGTGTAAAGGCAGGGAGGATGAGGTTTTTCAGATCAAGGTACTCCCCTCTGCCAAAATCATCCACTGAAAACAGACTTCCTGCCATATTCAACCCTGTATATTTCCCAAGGATAAAAGCAAAAATCCATGCCACCAGAATAGCAGCAAAGAAGGAAGGAAGTGACATTCCCAACACAGAAAAGACGAGGGATATGCGATCAATAAAACCATTTTTGTTGATCGCACAAATGATCCCGATAATAATCCCGAAGAAAACAGCAAACGACATAGCCACCAATGCAAGGATAATGGTATTGACAAATCCCTCCGCTAAAATCTCG
>Ga0224559_1001455_pt1 | contig 12990 bp, 7 predicted proteins | sample 714S33034metaG_FD_180676 | JGI IMG/M metagenome (GOLD analysis project Ga0224559, IMG submission 180676) | Peat soil microbial communities from Stordalen Mire, Sweden - 717 S3 30-34 | ecosystem: Environmental > Terrestrial > Soil > Wetlands > Peat | place: Sweden: Norrbotten County, Stordalen... | reverse complement strand
CCCTTTTCAAGAATTCAAGCGCGCTCGCCTCGGCCTATGGCATCGCGGTGACGGGCACGATGGTGGTGACGACCGCGCTTGCTTTCGTCGTCGTCTGGAAGCTGTGGCGTTGGCCGCTGTGGCTCATCCTCGCGTTCATTTCCTGTTTCCTCGCGGTCGACCTCGCCTTCCTCGCCGCCAATCTCCTGAAGATCGTCGATGGCGGCTGGGTGCCGCTGCTGCTCGCCACCTGCGCCATGGTCGTGATGTGGACCTGGGTCCGCGGCACGGAACTGCTAGCCCGCAAGACCCAACGCGATTCGATCTCGATGCAGGATCTCATTCGGATGCTGGAGAAATCGAAGCCGATCCGGGTCGCGGGCACGGCGGTTTTCCTCACCACCTCGCCCGAAGTCGCGCCATCCGCCTTCATGCACAATCTCAAGCATAACAAAGTGATGCACGACCGCGTCATCCTGATGTCGGTGAAGACGGAGGACACGCCCCGCGTGCCGCAAGCGAAGCGCTTCGACATCGCCAAGCTGTCGGATGATTTCACCAGCATCGTTTTGCACTTCGGCTATATGGAAAGCCCGCGCATTCCGGCGGCGCTGGCGAGCCTGCGCAAGGCGGGCCTCAAGTTCGACATCATGACGACCTCGTTTTTTGTCGGGCGGCGCAAGGTGAAGCCGGCGCAGAACTCCGGCATGCCGCGCTGGCAGGACCGTCTGTTCATCGTGCTGTACGCGCAATCAGCCAATCCGACCGATTATTTCTCGATTCCCTCCGACCGCGTCGTTGAGCTTGGCGAGCAGCTGACCATTTGAGGTAATCGCGCCTGCCTGTGCGCAAAACTGAAAATGCGTTGGAAAGGGCCGGCGCGAGCCGTGCGCGACGGTGTCGGCTTTGCTAGCGTGCGGCGATGACAGAGCGCGACGCCGATCCGCCGTTCCGCCCGGAACCCGCCGAAGCCGCGAACGGCAGCGGCGCGGTTCGGCGCGAATCCGATTCCGCCGGTGCCGCCAAAGTCTCGCCGATGATCGCCCAATATCGCGACATCAAGGGGGCCAATCCCGGCTCGCTGCTGTTCTATCGGATGGGCGATTTTTACGAATTATTCTTCGATGACGCCGAGATCGCCGCCAAGGCGCTCGGGATTGTCCTCACCAAGCGTGGCAAGCATCAGGGCGACGACATTCCGATGTGCGGCGTGCCCGTCGAACGCGCGCAGGATTATTTGCACCGGCTGATCGGCCTTGGCCATCGCGTCGCCGTCTGCGAGCAGGTCGAGGATCCGGCCGAGGCCCGCAAGCGCGGCGGCAAATCCGTGGTGCGCCGCGAGGTGACGCGACTAGTGACGCCGGGCACGATCACCGAGGACTCGCTGCTTGAACCCGCCCGCGCCAACAGGCTGCTCGCCATCGCCCGCGCGGCGCAATCGGACGGCGCCCCGACTTACGGCCTCGCCGCGCTCGACATATCGACGGGCGAGTTCACCGTCAGCGAGGCGTCCGAGGCCGCGCTCGAAGCCGAAATCGCGCGCATTGAGCCGGCCGAGATCGTCGCGCCCGACGCCCTGATGGATGCGCCCGGCTTCGCCCGCGCCTGCGCGGCGGTGCGGGCGCCGCTGACGCCGCTCGGGCGGCAATCGGGCGAGGGCGCATCCGCCGAGCGGCGCATCCGCGATTATTTCGGGCTGGCGACGCTGGATGGCCTCGGCGGCCTTTCCCGCGCGGAAATCGCCGCCGCCGCCGCCGCGCTTTTCTATATTGAGCGGACGCAATTTTCCGCGCGCCCGGCGCTTGGGCTGCCGGCGCGGCTTGGGCGCGATGCCCATATGACGATCGACGCCGCCACGCGCGCGAATCTCGAATTGACGCGCACCCTTTCCGGCGCCCGCGCCGGCTCGCTGATTGACGCGATCGACCGGACCGTTACGGCGGCGGGCGGACGCCTGCTCACCGAGCGGCTCGCCGCGCCGCTGACCGGCGTCGCGGACATCGCCCGGCGGCAGGACGCGATTGCTTTTTTCATCGATGAGGCCGCCCTACGGCGCGAGGCGCGGATGACGCTCAAGGCGGCGCCGGATCTGACTCGCGCGCTCTCGCGTCTCGCGCTCGATCGCGGCGGGCCGCGCGACCTCGCGGCCGTGCGGGATGGCCTTATCGCAGCCGCCGCGCTTGCCGGCGCACTTGGCCGGGCCTCGGAGCTGCCGCAGGAATTGCGCGCGGCGGGCGCAGCCGCCGGCGGTGTCGACGCCGCAGTCGCCGCCCGGCTCGGTGAGGCGCTGGCCGACAGCCTGCCCTTGCAGCGGCGCGACGGCGGTTTCGTGCGGCCGGGTTTCGATGCCGGCCTCGACGAATCCCGCGCGCTGCGCGACGAAACGCGCACCGTGGTCGCGGCCCTCCAGGCGCGCTATTGCGAGCTCGCCGAGACGCGCCAGCTCAAGCTGAAGCATAATAATTTTCTCGGCTATTTTCTCGAGGTTCCGCAGGCGCAGGGCGAGAAGCTGCTGCGGGCGCCTTTCGATGCGACTTTCATTCATCGCCAGACCATGGCCGGAGCGATGCGCTTCTCGACCGCCGATCTCGCCGAGCTGGAGGTCAGGATTTCCTCCGCCGCCGATGAGGCGCTGGGCCGCGAACAGGGGATTTTCGCCGAGCTTGCGGGCCTCGTTCTGGCGCGGGAGGCGGACATCAGGCGCGCCGCCGAGGGACTTGCGACGATCGATGTCGCGGCCGGCCTCGCTGAGCTGGCGGCTGACGCGGACTGGACGCGGCCCGAGGTCGACGCTTCGCTGGCCTTCGCCATCGAGGCCGGCCGCCATCCGGTCGTCGAGGCGGCGCTGCGGCGCGAGGGGCAGGCCTTTGTCGCCAATGATTGCGCGCTTTCGGGCGTTACGGGGAAGGGCGGCCGGATCGCGATCGTCACCGGGCCGAATATGGCCGGCAAATCAACCTATCTGAGGCAAAACGCGCTGATCGCGGTGCTGGCGCAAATGGGCTCCTTCGTGCCGGCGCGGCGCGCCCATATCGGCGTCGTCGACCGCCTGTTTTCGCGCGTCGGCGCGGCCGACGATCTCGCGCGCGGGCGCTCGACCTTCATGGTTGAAATGGTCGAAACCGCCGCGATCCTCAATTCCGCCCGGGAAAAATCGCTGGTGATTCTGGATGAGATCGGCCGCGGCACCGCGACTTTCGACGGCCTTTCCATCGCCTGGGCGGTGATGGAGCATCTGCATGAGAAAAATCGCAGCCGGGCGCTGTTCGCCACTCATTTTCATGAATTGACGCAGCTCGCCAAGCGGCTCGACCGGATCGACAATCTGACCGTCAGGGTCACCGACTGGAATGGCGAGGTCGTGTTTCTGCATGAAATCATCGCCGGCGCCGCCGACCAGTCCTATGGCGTGCAGGTGGCGAAGCTCGCCGGGTTGCCGGCGCCGGTCGTCGCGCGGGCGAAGCATCTGCTGGCGGAGTTCGAAGCGGCCGACCGGATCAGCCGCAGCGATCGCCTCGTCGCCGATCTGCCTTTGTTTTCAGCCACGAGCCCCGCTGAGCGCGCTTCGGATCCGGTCCCGCCGCTGGCGCTCGCGCACGATCCGCTTGGCGAAGCGATCGACGCCATCGACCCAGATGAATTATCGCCGCGCCGCGCGATGGAGGAACTCTATCGCCTGAAGCGAATCCGCGCCGGACAGGATTGATCGTTCGGCGCATTGCCAAGCAGGCCATTAAATCGTACGAAATTTAAATTCCGCACCTGAAGCGCATCGTCTGTTAACGCCATTTCATCTATTTTAACGAAAGGCGTCGTACGCAAGATGCGGACGTGATGACCGTTCCGGGGGACGCAGCCATGCTCGAAGACGACGTCATGCCGCGGGTCGACCAGCAATTCTGCTTCGCGCTCTACTCAACCTTACATGCGGCGCAAAAAGTCTATGCGCCGATGCTCACGGCGATCGGCCTGACCTATCCGCAATATCTCGTCATGCTGGTTTTGTGGGAGGCCGACGACGTGACCGTCAAGGCCATCGGCGAGCGTCTCCATCTCGATTCCGGCACGCTTACGCCGCTGCTGAAACGGCTTGAGGCGAGCGGTCTCCTTGCGCGGGCGCGCGATCCGAAAGATGAGCGCCAGGTGCGCATCAAGCTGACTGAAAAAGGCCGCGACATGCGCCGGCTCGCGAGGCCGATCCCCGAGCAACTGGCGCGCGCGATGGGGCGTTCGCCGGATGATCTCAAAGCCGTGCGCAAGGAGCTGCGCCGCATCCGCAACGCTTTGCTCGGCAGAAAGCCCGAAAAGAGCGACAAGCCAGAGAAGTTGGAAAAGCAGGAGAAGCAGGAAAAGCCCGAGAGGCTCGACAAGATTGAGAGAGCTGCGATGCAACGGATCGGCTCTTTTTGAGCCGTCGTTGAAGTAGTTTACCGCCGCTGCAGCATGCGCGAGACGACCTTCGAGGTGTAATCCACCATCGGCACGTTGCGCGCGTAATTCAGCCGCGTTGGCCCGATGACGCCGAGCACGCCGACGATGCGCTGCTGCTCGTCATGGAAGGGCGCGGCGATCATCGACGAGCCGGACAGCGAAAACAGCTTGTTCTCGGAGCCGATGAAAATGCGCACGCCCTCGCCCCCGTCGGCGCGATTGAGCAGTTCGATCACGTCCTTCTTGGTCTCGAGATCGGCGAATAGCAGGCGGATGCGTTCGAGATCTTCGATCGCGGTCAGATCCTGCAGGAGGTTGCCCTGGCCCCGGACGATCAACTGCTGGACGCCGCCGGAACTGTCGGCCCAGCAGGCGAGGCCCGCATCGATCAGCCGCGCCGTCAGTTCGCCCAGCTCGCTCTCGGCCGCCTGATGCGAGGCCTCGATCTCGGCTTTCAGCTCCGAGAGGGTGCGGCCGCGAATGCGGGCGTTGAGGAAATTGCCAGCCTCGACCAAGGCCGAGGCGGGCAACCAGGACGCGATATGCAGGATGCGGTTCTCGACCGATCCATCCTCTGAAACGAGGATCGCCAGCGCGCGCTCCGGTTCGATCCGCACGAATTCGATCTGCTTCAGACGGGCGTTCTCCTTGGTCGTCACCACGACGCCGGCGCCGCGCGTCAGCCCGGACAGCATGCTCATGGCGTCGGCAAGCACCCCTTCGAGCGGCTGTTCCTGCGCCGCGACCCTGACCTGCGCCTCGATCTGCTCGCGCTCGCCCGGGCCGATGTCGCCAAGCTCCAGCATGGCGTCGACGAAGAAACGCAGGCCAAGCTCGGTCGGGAGCCGCCCCGCGCTGGTGTGGGGCGCATAGATGAGGCCCAGCTCTTCGAGATCCTGCATCACATTGCGCACGGAGGCGGGCGACAGCGCCATCGGCAGCAGCCGCGCCACATGGCGCGAGCCCACCGCTTCGCCATTGGCGAGGTAGGAATCGACGATCTGGCGGAAGATTTCCCGAGAGCGCTCGTTGAGGCTCGTCAGGCTGCCGCCAGCCGGGCGCGAGGGATCTTTGGGATAGTCCAAAGGCACTGACATGCGGGGAGGATGGCCGTTGGCCGCCGCGGATGCAAGAGGCGCGTGCGCGCGCCAGCCGCCCGGAGGCGCGTCAGGCCCGCGAAAGCTTGCCCCGCTTCAATTCGTTGAAGACCCGCGCGGGGCGGCTTCGACCTCGGTCGGCGATCCCGCGCCGCGATTGCCGCTGCGAAGGACAGGCGTCGATCGGCGATGGCTGTCAGGCGGGGCGCCATTTGCGACGCCCTGGAGTCGCCACGGCCGGCGCGCGTCGCCGGCGCTTTATTGCGAGCGTTTGAATGAGTGTGCAAAATTCCGCGGAAAATGTGCCCGTCCGAGGTTCAGGCGAAATTCGCGACAAGGCGCTCCTTCAGGCGGCGATCGCGGAGGCCTTCGCCTTCCTCAACGCCGGCGAGCCGCGCAAAGCGATCGCTCATCTCGCGCAATATGCCGCCCTCGCCGCCCCGAGCGACATCGCCTGCTACGTATTCGGGCTCGTCTGCTTCAACGGGGAGGATCTGCGCAATGCGCTGACGTGGTTCGACCGCGCGCTCGTTCTGCGGCCCGCCTATCCCGAAGCGCTTGGGGCCCGCGCGATCGTGCTGCAGCGCCTTGGCCAGCCGCGGGACGCGCTCGAGGCGTTCGAGGCTCTTCTCGAGCTGCAGCCGCACGATGCGGACACGTTGTTCAGCATCGGCGTCATCCTGCAGAGTCTCGGGCGCATGCGGGACGCGCTCGCGGCCTATGAGGATGCGCTGCGCCGCCGGCCAAATCATTGCGAGGCGCTGACCAATCGCGGCGCCCTGCTTGAGCGCTTCGGGCGGTTCGACGAATCGCTCGCCTGTTTCGAGTCGATTGTCGCGCTGCGGCCCGTCGATTGTGGGGCGTTGTTCAACAAGGGCTCCGTTCTGCAAAAGCTCGGCCGCAACGAAGACGCGCTCGCCGCCTATGAGGAGGCCGCGCGGCTGGGTCCGATCGACGCCGAGACCGAGCTCAATCGCGGCAATGTGCTGCAAAAACTTGGACGGCTCGAAGAAGCGCTGATCTGCTACGATCGATCGTCGCTCTGTCGCGACGGCTATCCGCAGGCGCTCTATAACAAGGGCATCGCGCTGCAGGCGCTGGGCCGGCCGACCGAAGCCCTCGACGCCTATGATTCGGCGCTCGCCCTCGATCCGCGCTATTGCGAGGCGGTCTGCAACCGCGGCAATGTCCTGTACGAACTCGGCCGCCTCGACGACGCCTTCGCCGCTTACGCCGACGCCTTGAAGATCCGGCCGGGATTCGCGCCCGCGCTGACCAATCGCGCCAACATATTCCTGCAATGGGGCCGCGCCGACGAGGCGCTGCGCTGCTGCGACGAAGCGCTGCGCCACGACGCCCGGCATCCGCAGGCGCTCGGCATGCGCGGCGCGGCCTTGCAGAAGCTGGGGCGGCTGGAAGAAGCCCTGACGTCCCTCGATCGCGCCGTGGAGCTGAACGCGCTGGGCCCTGAGGTCTGGCTCAATCGCGGTAACGTCCTGCAGGAGCTGGACCGGCTGCCGGACGCGATCGCCTCGTATCAAGACGCCTTGCGCATTCGTTCCAACTATCCCGAAGCCTTGTCGGGCCTTGGCGTCGCGCTGAAGGAATCCGGCGAGATCGATCAGGCGCTCGTCTGCTTCAATCAGGCTCTGGCGCAAAAGCCCGCCTTCGCCGATGCGCGGAACAATCGCGCTGGTGCGTTGCTCCTGAAAGGCCTGCTGAGACAGGGCTTTGAGGATTTCGAAAGCCGCTGGGAGCGCTCCAACGCGCCGCCGAAATCAATCGTCGCGACCGCGGCGAGCTGGACCGGCGAGGATCTGAAGGGCCGCCGCATCCTTGTTTTCGACGAGCAGGGTCTTGGCGACCTCATCCAGTTTTCCCGTTACCTTTCGCCTTTGGCGGAAGCCGGCGCCGAGGTCACCTTGCTGTGCCGGAAAAACATGCAGCGGCTGCTGCGCACATTGCCGGCCAGTGTGCGCTTCGTCGAGACGCTGGAGCCGGGCGCGAGTTTCGACTTTGAAAGCGCATTGCTCAGTCTGCCGCGCGGCTTCAGGACGACGCTCGAGACGATACCGGCGCTGACGCCCTACCTTCATCCAGAGCCGGGCGCCGTCGCCAAATGGACGGCGCGGATCGGCGCGAACGGATTTCGCATCGGCGTCTGCTGGCGCGGCAACGCCTCCATCAACCTGAAGAGGAGCATTCCCCTCAGCGCTTTCGGCGCCCTCGCGGCGATCGAGGGCGTGCGCCTCATCAGCCTCGTCAAGGATCAGGCGCCGATCGATATCGTGACGCCGCAAGGTCCATTTGCGATCGAAAGCCTTGGCGCGGATTTCGACGCCGGTCCCGATTCATTCATCGACTGCGCGGCGGCGATGGCGGGGCTCGATCTCATCATCACGTCGGACACCGCGATCGCCCACCTTGCCGGCGCTCTTGGCCGGCCGGTCTTCGTCGCCCTGAAGCACGCGCCCGACTGGCGCTGGCTGCTGGAGCGCGCCGACTCGCCCTGGTATCCCACAATGCGGCTGTTTCGCCAGCCGAGCCGGGACGCCTGGGCCCCCGCCTTCGACGCCATCGCGGCCGAGGTCGGAGCGCGCATAGGCGCAAGCACGCCAAGCGGCGATGCCGACGCCGGATCAGCCGCGGCGCGTTTGATTGCGCCAGCCCGGCGCGATGAGGCGGCGCCGATCGCCATTCCCGGCGCGATCGGCGAACTCATCGACAAGATCACAATTCTGGAAATCAAGGAGAGTCGGGTTGCCGAGCCGGCGAAGCTCCGCAACATCCGCTACGAGTTGGCGTTGCTGCGTAAAATGAAAGCCGAAGCGGGTCTTTCGGACGCGAAGCTTGATCAAATGGAAGCCGAACTGAAACGCGCCAACGAAATTCTCTGGAACGCCGAGGACGCGTTGAGGCGCTGCGAGGCGCGTCGTCAGTTCGACGCGGAATTCATCTCGCTCGCGCGGCTCGTCTACACCTCCAACGATCAACGCGCCGCGCTTAAAAAGCGGATCAATCTCCTGTTCAACTCAGCCATCGTCGAGGAGAAATCCTACGCGAGCGCATCGTGAAGTCATGGTGGCGGGTTCACGAAATAGCGCCGCATGCGAGAGAGGCCCTTGCCTCTCTGATTGCGTTCTCCATCGCCGTCATTGGCCGCGGCGGCGCCCTTCGCTTTCCTCTCCGCGCGCCAGGAGCATATCCCGACACGATTGAATCGATCTGATCGTAAACAGGCTCAAGCTTTTGAGGCCGGACCGATTTCTTTTCGATCGAAAGATCAATTCGGTCGGCAAGCGCGCTACACGTACAGCTTGCCGCCCTTCTCCATGAATTCGGCGCTCTTGTCGGCCATTCCCTTCTCTCGCTCCTCCATCGCCGCGACCTCTTCGCGGATATCCTGCGTGATCTTCATCGAGCAGAACTGCGGCCCGCACATCGAGCAGAAATGCGCGCTCTTGTGAGCGTCTTTCGGCAGCGTTTCGTCGTGGAAATGCCGCGCCGTCTCGGGATCAAGGCCAAGATTGAACTGGTCCTGCCAGCGGAAATCGAATCGCGCGCGCGATAGCGCGTCATCGCGCAGCTGCGCCGCGGGATGGCCCTTGGCGAGATCGCCCGCATGAGCCGCGATGCGATAGGTGATGACGCCCGTCTTCACATCGTCGCGGTCGGGCAAGCCGAGATGCTCTTTCGGCGTCACATAGCAGAGCATGGCGCAGCCGAACCAACCGATCATCGCGGCGCCTATGCCCGACGTAATATGATCATAGCCGGGCGCAATGTCGGTGGTCAGCGGCCCAAGCGTATAGAACGGCGCCTCGTGGCATTCTTTCAGCTGTTTCTCCATATTGACCTTGATCTTGTGCATCGGCACATGGCCTGGGCCTTCGATCATGACCTGGCAGCCTTTCGCCCAGGCGATCTTGGTGAGTTCGCCAAGCGTTTCGAGTTCGGCGAATTGCGCGCGATCATTGGCGTCGGCGATCGAGCCCGGCCGCAGTCCGTCGCCGAGCGAGAAGGACACGTCATAGGCGCGCATGATGTCGCATAGTTCGTCGAACCGTTCGTAGAGGAAGCTCTCCTTGTGATGCGCGAGACACCAGCGCGCCATGATCGAGCCGCCGCGCGAAACGATGCCAGTCGTGCGCCGCGCCGTGAGCGGCACATAGCTGAGCCGGACGCCGGCGTGGATCGTGAAATAGTCGACGCCCTGCTCGGCCTGCTCGATCAATGTGTCGCGGAAAATCTCGAAGGTTAGCTTGGTCGGATCGCCGTCGACCTTTTCGAGCGCCTGATAGATCGGAACCGTGCCGATCGGCACCGGCGAATTGCGCATGATCCAGTCGCGGATGTTGTGGATGTTGCGACCGGTCGAAAGATCCATCACCGTGTCCGCACCCCAGCGAATCGCCCACACCATTTTCTCGACCTCTTCGGCGACCGAAGAGGTGACGGCGGAATTGCCGATATTGGCGTTGACCTTGACGAGAAAATTGCGTCCGATGACCATCGGCTCAAGTTCGGGGTGGTTGATGTTGGCGGGGATGATGGCGCGGCCGCGCGCGATCTCGTCGCGCACGAATTCCGGCGTGATGAAGGCGGGAATCGAGGCGCCGAAGCTTTCGCCGTCGGCGATCCGCGCTTCGGCGCCCTCCAGCATCGTCTCGCGGCCAAGGTTCTCCCGCGCCGCCGCGTAGATCATTTCCTGCGTGACGACGCCAGCGCGGGCGAATTCATATTGCGTGACCATCGCGTCCGCGCGGCCCTTGCGCGGCGAAGCATTGGCCGGGCAGGGCGGCACGAGCCGGTCGGGCGAAACGGCGCCATTGTCCTCCGGTCGGACAGCGCGGCCGTCGTAGAAATCGAGGCCCGCGCGCTGCGCCAGCCAGGGCTCGCGGATGCGGGGAAGCCCAGCGGACAGGTCGATTGCGGCGTCGGTTTCAGTGTAGGGTCCCGAGGCGTCATAGACGCGAACCGGCGGCTCCTTGGCTGAGGGGTCGAGCGCGATCTCGCGCAGCGGCACGGCGATATCCGCGCCGCCCTGAGGGCGATAATAGATTTTTCGCGAGCCGGGCAGCGGGCCGGACGTCACCGATTGTGGCGCGATATGTTGCGGCTTGTCGTGAATGTTCATCAGATCCTCCGCACAAGAGCGCCCGCCATATCAGGCGAGGCCGCTGTCATTCCGCATTGCAGGAGGCGGTTGGCGGGAGACGGACGGACTCCACCGATCGTCTTTGCCGTCACGCCGATCCCTGCGCTGGCATTACCCAGGTTCAGGTTCAATGGGTGTGATCTCAGCCGCCGTCGCCGGCAGCACCCCAAGGCGAACTTTCAGCATAGTGCGGGGACGGCAAGCGGGCAAGAGGGCAAGCGGGCAAGAGGGCAAGCGGGACGTGAAGAAAGGGCGAGGCGCGAAGCCCCGCCCTCTTCCAGCGGCTGGCGGAGCGAGGGCGGGGGCGTCCTGTCCGGGTCGAACCCGGATTGCGGCTAGGATCCCGCCAGAAAATTGATGTTCAATATATTTCCGCCGAGGCAGCCGGCGTTCGGCTGATACGCGTTCTCGGGCGGATCATACATCGGGAAGAAATAGGCCTGCGGAACGACGGGCGGCACGGCCATCCACGAATTCGGATTGCCGCAATTGCTTGGATAGTTCTGCGGCCCGTAAAGCGTGCTCGTCGGTCCTTGACACGTGTAGGTCGGTTGATTCGAGCAGGTCAATTGAACCGGCAGATTATAGGATGCGCCGCCCGTTCCGGCGCATTGATTGAGTTTCCACAACGCGTCCGTGCAGTAATGGGGTATCACGCTGATGTCATACCATACGCAGACCCCTTTGCCGAAACAGCCGGGCGCGCTGGCCGGCTGGAATGTGGTTTCGACCATGGTCCAGTTATAAAGCTGTGCGCTGGCGCAATTCGGGATGACCGCCCCGGGGGAAGCCACCACCGCGCAGAACCGCGTCGACGCGTTATTATAGGCGGCGGTAGCGGCGCAAGTCGCGCCGGCGGCGATCCGGAGGCCCGTGCCGACAAGGGAACAGCCCGTCGAGCTGACCCAGGTAATTGAGCCGGTGAAGCCGATATAAAGCGCAGCGGCGCCGGAGTTGATGATGTTGACGTTTGTCGGCACGGGAGGGGGCGGATTTTTGCAAGGCCGCATCCCACACATTGTCAGCGCATCAGCGTCTCCTGCGAAAAAGAAGGAGAAAAGCGGGAATGAAAGAAAAAACAAAAACGCCGCCGATAGAGCCGTAACCGTCGCGCCGATCCGACGCCGCGGCTTTTGCAGTGCACCCTGTTGCATTGATGAATCCTCCGAAAATGATTTGAAACCGTTTCGGGACGGGACGTTCCAGATCGCCCGAACGCGGCGACGACAATTCGTAAAACAACGACATTAAAGGTGCTCAAACTTGAGCGGCGCATTCGCCGCCCACTTTTATATTATATGCTAAAATTATTTATTATCGATCAAAAATAACTTGCCCGTCCCGTTGTTACCAACACCCGCTAAATGTGGGGTGGAGCGATTCTCCGAAGTGCAGGGCTCTGGTGCAAACCGCTGAGACGAGGCATGTTCGCCGCAAACTGGCCTTTGGAGCAAGCGAACCTCGATGCTGAGCATGGAGGATCTTCTCAAGGGCCGCCATTTCGACCGGGAGATCATCATTCTCTGCGTCCGATGGTATCTTCGGTTCAAGCTTAGCTTTCGAGATCTCGTGGAAATGATGGCTGAGCGCGGAATGTCCCTGGCGCATACGACCATCATAGCCGGCATCGAACTGATGCATCGGATCAGAAAAGGTCAGTTCAAACTCGGCAAGCGTCTCGTCAAAGGCAAAACCGCACCCGGAATCTGGAATGCGGTTCTCGCCGCATGAGCCAACTCAGGCTCCCTATCGATTCGTTGCGTTGATTCCGAAAGTTTGCACCAGAGCCCTCGTGCGCAGCGACCTCGCCCACGCTGTTCAGGGGGTAAGGGGTTTTTCGAATACAACGCGCTCCGCCTCCGCCACGCCCAACGCAAAGAATGCCCCCGGCGCCAGATCGCCGGGCAAGTCCAGCCCGCCAAGCCGATCGCGATGCAGCGCGACGACATGGTTGCCGACGGCCGCGAACATGCGGCGCACCTGATGATAGCGCCCTTCGGTCACGGTCAAATGGGCGCTGGTCGACGTGAGCGCCTTCAGCGCGGCGGGGAGAAGGGGCTTCTCCTCGCCTTCGAGCATCAATGTTCCAGACGTAAAAATCGCCGCCTCGTCGCCGCGCAGCGGCTGCTCCAGCGTGGCGAGATAGCGTTTGGGGACGTGGTTCTTCGGCGAGATGATCCTGTGCAGCAGCGCGCCATCGTCGGTGATGAGCAGCAGGCCGGAGGTGTCCTTGTCGAGACGGCCGATGGTCGAGAGAGCGGGCTCGCGCAGCGGAAAGCGCGGCGGCAGCAGATCATAGACGAGCGGCCCTGCCTCCTTATGCGA
>Ga0224559_1001454_pt1 | contig 12993 bp, 12 predicted proteins | sample 714S33034metaG_FD_180676 | JGI IMG/M metagenome (GOLD analysis project Ga0224559, IMG submission 180676) | Peat soil microbial communities from Stordalen Mire, Sweden - 717 S3 30-34 | ecosystem: Environmental > Terrestrial > Soil > Wetlands > Peat | place: Sweden: Norrbotten County, Stordalen... | reverse complement strand
ACGATGTTGCAGCCCGCGGCCGAGGCGCCGAAGGAAGCGAAGTAGGCGACGACCGGACGAAGAACCGTGCATGGTTCGAGGCGTGGTGGTCGTGGCGTACCTTGGCGGCCATGCGGGCGGAGGTCACAGACAATCCAGGTTCGCTGCGGCTACGGACCAGCGGTCTCTTGCGATCGGCTCCATGGCGAATAGTTTCCATTCTTCGCCTTGCCGGTTGTGACCTCGCTTGCCTTTGCCTCGACGGTTTCGAGGCGACCCTTCCTTCGCGTGCGAGCAATCGGGCTCTGGACGACAAGGATATCGTCCACGCGTCGGCTTCTATCGGCCGATGGACCTCGGGGCTTGCCGGCGACACGTGTCGGCCGAGGGCTGTCCTTGAGAGATCCCTTGGCGCCTCTGCCAGTGTGACGCGACCGAGTGCCGCTGCCGGGAGATCCCGCGGCTGGCGTCGGTGAAACTGCACCGCGCGTAATCGGCGCATCGATTCTGGTTACCGTGGCGTGAACAAGATACGGGCCCGTCAAGCCACTGACCACATCGCCTTCCACACGCACAGAATCCCCAGGGCGGAGCAGGACGGCCTGCGTGGTGCGCTTGAACGGTGCCAATCGCGCCACCGTGCCGTCTTCTAGCACGATGCCATCAATGTCCCCACTCAGCGATTCCAAGTAGCGTTCGAACTTGCCATCCAGGTTCGTGTGCGTCGGGACCTCGGACTTGGATTCGGCGGATTGAGCAGCGCTCGGCATGCTACGCACACCACCGGCCGAAATCAGAACAGCGAAAAGAACAAAGCGAGCGAAGCTGGGCATGAAATCTTCTCCAGGGACAATTACAGACCGGGGGACGCCTGAGTTGTGGCCAACATTTCACACATAACGACAGAGAAGCACTGCACGACGTGTGCCGCCGAGCGAGTATCACCTCGTCTGCTGTGGTTCTCGGTCGAAACGACGCAGGTCGACTCGCCAGGACCAAGGCGCACGGCCAAGATGAAGGATCGCCTCATTCAATTCGATTGAGTTGAAAGCGCCAGTGCCCCGAACGTCGCGCGCGACCCGAATGAATGCAGTGGCACGCATCATGCGTACATCGGTGCTGATGTGACAATCACAATTGAAAAGGGGGAAATGGTTGCCATCATGGGGCCGTCCGGCTCCGGAAAATCGACGCTGATGAATGTGCTCGGTTGCCTCGCCACTATGGATTTCCGTCGCCTTCGGTATCTCCATGGCTATCGGCGTGGTCTTTGGTTTCTATCCCGCGCGCAAAGCCGCACGGATGAATCCCATCGATGCTCTACGCTTTGAGTGGACTGCTTGCTCTTCCGGTCCCAGGTTGATGTCCGGCGCTGTCCCGGTCTCTCCGCTTCGCTCTCCTGCTCTTTGGCTCTCCCGCTCCCAGGTTGATCAACCTGGGAGCGGGGGAGAAGTTTCCTACAGGTTGATCACGCCTTGCTTAAGGGCGAACTTCACCAGCTCGGTGCGGTTGTGGATTTCGAGCTTCTGCATGACCCGCTCGCGGTGGGACATGGCGGTCTTGACGCTGATGCCGAGAACTTGGGCGACTTCCTTGTTCGAGTTGCCCTCGGCCACGAGCTTGAGCACTTGTTTCTCGCGGTCGGTGAGGCTTTGGTAGCGGTCGTCGCCGCTGCCCGCGCTCGCGTGTCCTTCCACGGATGAAAGCAGGCCGCGTGCAAGGGCGGGATCCACGACCAAGCCGCCGCGGTGGACGGCACGCACCGCCGAGGCCAGCTCCGAGCCGGCGGCTTTCTTGAGGATGTAGCCCGAGGCGCCGCTCTTCAAGAAGCGCGACACATATTCTCGGTCGTCGTATTGGGTGAGCACCAGGATCTTCACGCGCTGATTCTCGCGCCGGATAGCCAGCGTCGCTTCCAGGCCGCCGAGGCCCGGCATGTTGATGTCCATCAGCACGACATCGGGATCGAGGCTGCGCGTGGCTCCGATGGCTTCTTGCCCATCGGAGGCTTCGCCCACCACCTCTAGATCGTCGCACAAGGAGAGCAAGGCGTGGATGCCCTCGCGAACCAGCGCGTGATCGTCAGCCACGAGAATGCGGATTTTAGCCACGGCTCTCCCCGTTCAAGGGTACGCGCAGAACCACGCGCGTGCCCGCCTCGGCCGAGGAAATGATCTCCACGGAACCACCGATGGCGGACATGCGCTCGCGCATGCCGAGCAACCCCAATCCCCGGCCGCTGGGACCGGGCACGTTCACGCTGGCCGGGTCGAAACCATGGCCGTCGTCCTCGATTTCGACTTGCAGCGCGCGTTCGCGCTCTTCGACCTGGATCAGGACTTGGGTCGCGCCGGCGTGACGGGCGATGTTGCGAATGGCTTCTTGAATGGCCCGGAAGAGGGTGGTCTGGTGCTCGCTCGGTAGACCGCTTTCGGGCACGCTGAACTCGCAACGGAAGCCGATGCCCGCAGGCGTGAGATGGTGGTCGGCCAGCCAGCGAATGGCTGGGAAAAGGCCGAGGTCGTCGAGCACCGAGGGGCGCAGTTCGTAGATAAGCGCGTGGATTTCCGCAAGGGTGCGACTGGCGAAGGCGCGCGCTTCCTTGAGCTGCTCGCGCACGTCCGCGAAGGTGGGCGCCGCGGCCGCGGCATCGAGCTTCATGCCCAGCGCCGCCACGGTTTGGCAGGCTTCATCGTGCAACTCGCGGGCGATGCGACGGCGTTCGTCTTCTTGCGCGGACACAAACTTGGTCAGAAGCAGTCGCAGCTCATGCGTGCGATCCTCCACGCGCTGTTCGAGGACGGCATGGCTTTGGGTCAGTTCGTCCATCGATTTCTTGAGGGCCACGCGCATGGTTTCGAGCGAGCGGCCAAGGCGGCCGACCTCGTCGTCGGGCTGGGGCGGCACCGCGACTTCCAGGTTGCCGTCGGCGATGCGGCGGGCGGCCACGTTCAGCGCGCTCAGAGGTTCGGTCACGCTGTGGGCCGCGCCCCACGAGAAGAGCACGGCCAACACGATCAGCAGCGGTGAGAGTACGAGGAGGCGGGTGCGTTGGGTGTCGAGAGGGCCGAGGGCCTCCTTGCGCGGCTGGCGCAGAAGAACCTGCCAGGGAACCACGGCAAGCGGGGCCGCTGCGACGATATCGTCGCGGCTTTCCGGCGCGGCGCCGCCGAGGCTGGCCAGTACCCGGCCCTGGTCGTCGAGCAAGCTGGCAGTGCCGCTGCCGAGAGCCCCCTGGCCGAGTACGGCGAGCCAGGGCGCCACTGTCGGATTCGCGATCGCCACCACCAGGTTCGTCACCTGCCCGTCAGGGTCGCGCAAGGGCAGAAGAAGGGCAAAACGCTGCGTTCCGCCCAGACGGATGACGTCCTGCCGACCCGAAACGAAGGCCGCTCCAATTTCGGGCAGCGCCAGCAAGGTCGTTTCATCGACGGTCTGGTGCCGCAGTTCTTGCCAGAGCACCTTGTGGCCTTGGCCTGTGTCGCGTGCAATGACCACCACGGCTTCGAGGATCGGCGAGCGCAAAAGCAGTACACGCAGGGCCCGACGCGCGCTGCCCGCGGCCCAATCCTCGAGCGTGCCGGTGGCCGAAAGAAGGCCAGCTTGGCTCTCGCGCAGATCGTAGTCGAAGTGCAAGGCCAAGCTGTGCGCGAGAAGCTGGTGCTCGTGGAGGAGATGCAGGGAAACATCCTCGAAGGCGGAATGCATGGCCAGGAGCGCGGCTAGCGTCGGCGCCAGCGCTCCAAATCCAACCAGCAAGGCCACGCGCCGCCGGATGCTATAGGGCCGCCGCGGACTCGGATTCATGGCGAGCCCTCGACGATCCGCCGTGCCAGGCGCAGCAATTCCACGGTGCGGCCTCGGCTGCGCAGGGCCGCGCGGCCGTTGCCGTCCGTCCATTCCACATCTTGCCAGACCGAGCCGTCGGCCAGCGCGGCGGCCTTGAGGGATGCCGTCCGGTCCGGGCCGAGCGATACGGCGATTTCATGGAAGGCGGGAAGAGGCGAACGCAGCACATCCGGGATCTCCCCCGTGGCGCTGTGGAAGTAGGAGATTGGGTCCTGCGCCTTCTCGCTTCGGTGCAAGGTTATGGCGACTGCGGGCAGGTCGGTTCGGAGGATCTCTTGCGCCGCCAGGTGCTGGTCGTCGAGAGCACGGCGGAGCGGATCGAGACGAATGCCCGTGCGGGCTTCGGCTTGAGCCAGGGAGGTGCACGGATGAACGCCTCGGGGGATCCCCGCGGCCATGCTCGCGAGAGCGTCGGCTGTTCGCAGCGCCAGAGCCGTACCCGCGAGCACCCACAGCACCACCCAGCTGGCGCGGCAATGCCGACCGCGGTGGTCCGAATTTGGGGCTAATGGCGACGCCATGAAGCTCATGCCACCGTGAAGAAGAGGACAAGGGCCAGTCCGACCGTCGCCGCGGCCAAGGTCCAGCGCGGCGCCGGATCGCTCGGATGTGTGCCCTGCAGCGATTGACAGCGCTGTTCGATGGCCGCCAATCGGAAACCGTGCCAGGCGCGCAGGTGGGGTGCGCGCGCGGCATCGCGGCTCGCATCGGCCAGCTTGCGCAGGCTGCGCGCGACGGACTCTCGGCTGCTGGCGGCACGAGCAGCCGACTCGTCGGCTCGGCGCTCGATTTCGTGCGCGGCCGCGCGCGCACACAGTTGCACCGATGGATTGAAGCAGAAGATCCCGCGCACCAGCATCAGGACCCAGCCGAGGGCAGGATCATGCAGTTTGGCGTGTGCGATTTCGTGCGCGATGGCCGCGTCGAGTTCGCCCTTCGACAGGATATTCAAGAGCCCGGTCGATGCGACGATGATCGGCCGACGCAAACCGCGGCAGACCAAAACGGGGTGCCGGGTGGCGAGTACGCGCAGTCGGGGGATTGGCATTGCGCAGGCGGCGGCTGCCTTTGCCACCGAGGCGGAGAGGCCAGCAGGAACCGTGGTGGTATCGCACGCCCATTTCTGTCCGCGTCCGATGTCGAGAAGGAAGGGCACGAGGTCGCGCAGGTAGACGAGAAATCCGACGAGGGCCAAGAGGAGCGCGCAGGCAGGACCGGCAGATATTCCGTGCCAGACGAGAAGGGAGAGGCGGTCGCCGGAAAACAATGCCCACTGGTCACGGAAGGCCTCGCTTTGGCGGGCTGGAACAAGCAGGCCAAGGAGCGGGGCAAGGACGGCCGAACAGCCCACCGCGAGCAACCAGAAACGCAAGCGCGTATCGGGAGCGCGCAAGCGTCCGGCGCTGAGCATCGCCATGACGGCGAGGGCGGCCACCAGCCCGTGCAGAATGCTCTCTGCCGCCGCCCTGCCCATGCTATTCCCGCGAAGGATCTTTCTGGCCGAGGATCTCGTTGGCTTCCTCGGGGAACATGCGCGCGTACTCGAGCGGATGCTCATGGCGCATGCGCTCGCGCGAGATCTTGCCGGTGAAGATGGTGGTGCTGCCCGGGAAAATCTCGGGCGCGAAAACGACATTGTAAATGTGCCAGAGAATGACGACCAAGAAGGCCATCAGCCCCTCGCTGCCATGGGCGACCTTGGCCGCCGGGATGATTTGGCCGGGCAGGCGGCGCGTGACCGCGATGGGGTAGAGCAGGGCGAAGCCGGTGCCAATCATGATGAGGCCGCCGAAGACGATGCCCCAGTATTCGAATTTCTCCTTGTAGTCGAAGCGGTCGAATTGCGCCCGCACGTCGGAGATGCGCAAGTAGTAGCGCAAAGTCGTGATCGCGTCGCGGAAGTCCTTGATTCCCGGCACCATGGACAGCGACGAGCGGCCTGTTGCGACGGCACCCAGCACGGTGGCCAGGTGAAGGAATGTCATGCCGGCGAAGAGCACGCCGGTCATGCGGTGCAGGTAGCGCACCTGCGCGATTCCGCCGAGGACGTCCACGATGTTTCTCGAAATGGCCGAGTCGTGGAACTTCTGCGGCAGGCCGGTGAGGGCGAGCAGGAAGAAGATCACCATGACAAGCAGGTGCTCGACGCGATCGCGCGGTCCAAAGCGGACGACGTCATCGTTGTTGTGGGTCATCGGTTCACCACCGTTCGCCAGAGGTGCAAGAGGATTTGCAAGATGAGGCCCCCCACGATGAAGGGAATGATGAGTTTGTAAAAGAGCTTAACCAGAAAAACGAGCGGCGCCCGTTGCAGCGACGGCTCGTAGTGCGAAAGCCAGGCGGCCGGGAAGTTGTCCGAGGCGCCTGGGTGGCACTTGCGGCAGGTCTTGACTAGATTGGCGCGGAAGACGGGCGCGCTGTCGCCGGTGACTTTGGCAATGTCGTGGATGCCGTGGCAGTCCACGCACAACGCCACCACGGGTTCGTTGTCGGTCTTTTTGCCTTTGCCGCCGAAGCTGGCGGTGGTGCCGTGGAAATCGGAAAGGTAGGTGCCGAGCACGTTGGTGGACAGGCCGTACTTGCCCATGCGCTTGGGGTCGGCGTGGCAGCGGCCACACAGCGCCGGCGTGCTCATCAGCCAAGCCCGACTCTTGGGGTCCGCGATGTTGTGCGAGCGATGGCAATCGGTGCATACCGGCACGTCGGGGTTGTTGTCGGCGAGCAGCGCTTTGCCGTGCACGCTTTTGGCGTAGGTTTCCGAAATGGGGCGGTGGCAGGTGGCGCAGGTCTGCGAGATGCGCGAGCGTGGCTCGGCGGGCTTGGCGATATCGTGCGAGCCGTGGCATTTCACGCAGGTCGGGGCGAAGACATCGCCGCGCGCCTGCAGGCCGTAGTGAACGCTATCCAGGGTCTTGGTGTAGTTCTCGAAGTGGCAGGTCTTGCAGGACTCGGCCAGGCTAGTGCGGAAGTGGTTCAGGTCCTTGTAGTGGCGTTCGGGGTGGGGCATCCGATCGAAGCCCGCGTGGCAATCGGTGCAGCGCAGGTTCTTGTGTACGGATGCGGCGAGCAGCTCGCGTTTCATGAAAAGAGGAGCGGATTCACCGTTTTCGAGCGCAAGCGTGGCCTTCTCGTCCGCGTGACATTGCAGACAGGCGTCGGCCTCGTCGGAAGCCGCGCCCCGTGCGGAGGTGCTTGTGGCCAGTAGAACAAGGGCGGCAACTAAGCCGAGTGCAAGCAGGCGTCTCCTCGCTCCGGCTCTCGAAAGAAGGTCCCAGATAATCGTCGGATGTGGCGCAGACACGCGCACTAAAATATGCCGCCGGGTGGCCGCAGCGGTAGTGCTTTTTGCAGCGAGGTCCGGCGGAAACACAAAAAAGAGGATGCGCGTCATCTCGATTCAACGCTCGGCACTAGGGTGTTTTCCCTAGTCGGAATCGGGACAAGTACCCCGAAAAACCAGGGCTTGCATGTATTGGAAGAAGTGAAGTCATGGCCTATGTTAGATAGTGGAAACAGGGAAAAAGAACATTGAGGACCTGAAAGGACAATATTATGACAACTGCGGGATCGACGGTCAAAGGTGGCTTCTACTTCAACCGTGACCACTGGAATCTGATTACAGTGAGCGGCAAAACCGGCATGCTCCCTGGCGCGGGCGGACAGCGCTATCTGCGCGTTCCGGTCCTGGCCATGCTCCTCTTGGCGCCGGTACTCGGAGGGCTCTTTGTCATGTTCCTGCCCTTCATCGGCTTCGCCCTGGTATTGCAGCATCTCGGCCGACTATCCCTGTCGGGCATGAAGCGTGCGGGACATGGTCTGCTCGCCACGGTGACGCCCACCTGGCGCCCGGGCGAGTCCTATTTCGCCGGTAAGGAGGGCGAGAAACGGCAGGCGAAGGAAGAGGCGGCCGAAGAGGTGGCCAAGGACGCCGGCCCAGACGAGCCGAAAGCGAACTAGCGCAAGAGTGCGTAGATGGCCATCGCGGCCACGCTCAATCCGATGAACACCGCGATGGTGCCGACGAGTCGTCCGAAATTGATGAGTCCGCCCGAAGGCGATTGGGTGAGAACCTTGTCGAGATCGTTCTCCGCCACCAGGCGCGCGTACTCGGCCGGCCGTTCGTGCTTGAGCTCCTCCACGGAGACGCGGCCTGTGAAGATGACGAGATCCATCGGGAACTTGTCGGGCCGGAGGTGTCCGTTGAAGAAGTGCACGGTGAAGATGAAGACCACGGCCATCAGCGCCTCTTCGCCATGGATGACCAGCGCGATATTGAAGATCCAGCCAGGGACGAAGTGGGCAAAAAAGGCGGGGAACCACAATAGAAGTCCCGACGAGCCGATGATCGCCATGCCCCAGAAAACCGCCCAGTAGTCGAACTTCTCCCAGTACGAATAGCGGTCGAAGCGCGGTCGCGGCCCCATACCGACGAACCAGCGAAAGTGCTGCAGGAGCTGAATCAAATCGACGGGCTGGGGCACCAGCGAGCGCGGTCCCCACAACATGCCGTAGTCCTTCTTGACGAACAGCCGGTGCCCCAAACGGACCAAATGGGTCAGGAAGACCAGCATCAGGGTTACGGCGGCGATACGGTGCAAGACCCCTGTCACGCGGTAGCCGCCGAACGAGCCGGCCAGCCTGGCGGCCCAAGGCGCTTCGGGGAAGAGCAGAGGCATGCCGGTCAACGCCAGGGTCAGGAAGCTGGCCATGAGCATTCCGTGTAGCAGCCGGTCGTTGCGGTGAAAGCGCAGGACGAATTGCAGTCCGCCCGTCGACGGCGAGGCCGGGCTTTGGTTGGCGTCTGGCTTACTTTCGCTCATCGATCTTGCCCTCTGCTTGCAGTCGGCGCACGAGCACCAGCGACCGTCCCAACCACAGCGCTGTGTGCAGCCCGAAGAAGGCGAAGACGCTGACAAGCAGCAGCTTCATCGCCCGCGAAATATAGAAGAGAACCGGGTTGCGTTCCTTGCTGTGCGCGTCCGCGTGCGGATCGTAGCGCGCGAATTGATCGGTCGCGGCGGCGTGGCACTTGCGGCAGGTCGCGGTGCGGTTACCGTCGGAAATCGTGGAGCGGGTATCCTTCTGGGGCAGGATGGCGTGGGCGCCGTGGCAGTCGGCGCAAGTCGCGGCGCGCGTGAAGCCGAGCGTGGTGACCTTGCCGTGGAAGGTGTCGCGGAAGGTGCGGATGGATTCCTGGTGGCAGGTGCCGCATTCCTTGACCAGATTCGCCTTCCAGGCCGCGTCCACCACCGTGGTGTCGTGGGCAGTGTGGCAGTCGATGCACACCGCCGCGCGCGGGTTGCCTTCGCGCAGGGCCGCGGCGTGCACGCTGGTTTCGTAGGCGGCGAGGATACCGGCGTGGCAAGAGCCGCAGGTCTTGGGCACGTTGGCGCGGTTGACCCGGCTCTTCTCGTCGGAGGCGCGGCGGATTTCGTGGTTGCCGTGGCAAGTGGCGCAGTTGGGCGCAACCACCAGGCCACTCTTGTTCAGCGCGCGGCCGTGGATGCTGTCTTGGAAGTGGGCCGGGACATTGCCGGCTTCGATGTGCGCCTTGGCGATAATCGCCTCGTTGGCGTGGCATTTGCTGCACGTCGCGGGAAGGTTGAAGTGATAGGTCTTCGATTCCGGATCCTTGGACGCGAGAATATCGTGGACGCCGTGGCAGTCGCTGCACCAGGCGGCTTCGCTGTCGCCGGACTTACGCCGCGAACTCGCGTGCACGCTTTGGTCGTAGGCCTTGACCGCGTCTTCGTGGCACTGCGAACAGTTGGGTTTGGCCAGCTTTTCGGCGTGCGGCAGCTCCTTGCCTTGCAGGTCGGTGTGGCAGTCTACGCAGGCCATGTCCATCTGGCCGTGGACGGAAGCGGCAAAGGTCTTGTCGATGGGCGGGATGGCGCGACCCTTGCTGCGGTCGAGATTGCTGCTGTGGCAGCCCAGGCAGTCTTCGTTGGTGGGGGTGGATGCGGCTGTGGTGGCGGGCGCCACCGTCTCGGCCCTGCCGGCGGCAACCCACACCACCGACGTCAGAATGATACCCAGCCGAGTCTGAATTTGGGAGGGACGCGTGCTCATGGTTGGCGGCCTCGCTGGCCGGTCAGAGCGCGCAATATAGTACGCTAGAGCAGGGGGGACAAGGCCAAGACGGCGTGAATTCGGACCCTAGATGCCAAAATCATACTGCGACAATCTCTTTTGTGCCTTCCTTGAAGGGGGAAAGGTCTCCCGCCAGGGGCAGCTCCACGGCGAAACACGCGCCACCAGTCGGGGAGGGGCCGACGCTGACGTCACCGCCGTGATCGATGACGATCTTGCGCACGATGGCCAGGCCCAGCCCAGTCCCGCCCTCGCGGTGCGTGACGTAGGGATCGAAGATGCGCTGCCGATCCGCCTCGGGCACGCCGGGCCCATTGTCGGCGACCAGGATGGCCGCACGACGGCCGCGGACCTCGGTCTGAATGAGGACTGCGGGAGTCCTACCCATGGCTTGCGCGGCCTGCACCGCGTTCTCGACCAGATTGGCCACTACCCGCCGGAAAAGTGTCTTGTCGCACATCGCCGGCACCGGCGATGTGCTCGGCGCGAAGGTCACCACATTCTGCCAGTCCGGTTGCAATCGCACGATCTCGGCGAGCAGCTGATTGAGGTCGATGGCCGCGGGCTCCACCTTGGGCAGCTTGGCGAAGGCCGAGAAATCGTCGACCAGGCGGCGCAGTCCGGTGATTTCCTCGCGCAAGATCTCGCTGGCCGTGTCGAGCAGCCGCTGGTACGAGGCATCGTCGCCCTTGTACTTGCTGGCCAGCTCTTGCACGGCGAGCTGGATGGGCGTGAGCGGATTCTTGATCTCGTGGGCCAGGCGGCGCGCCACCTCCTGCCAGGCCGAAACCTTTTGCAGATACTCGAGGCGCGAGCGGGTTTGCGCCAGCTCGGCCACCATGCCGTCGAAGGCGCGTCCGAGTTCGTCGAGTTCGTCCTTGCCCTTGGGGCCCACGCGCACTTGCAGATCGCCGGCGCCCACGCGGCGGGCAGCGTCGTGCAGGCGCGCCACCCGGCGGGTCACCTGGCGCGCGAAGAGCCAGCCAATGAGCGGCGCCGCGGCCAGCATGAGCAGGACCATCATGATGTACTGGCGCACGAAATGCGGCAGGATCGAGTCGTAGACGCGGTCGAGCTGCTGCTGCTTGTCCATGGCATCGCGCAGGGAGAGGAAATTCTCGTACATCTCCAGCGGAATGCCGAAGGTCAGCTCCAGCACGCGCGCGGGCTGTTCGCCGCTCTCACCAGGCAGGGCCAACACGATGGGCGGTGCTTCCCGCGAATGGGCCAGGGTTTCGGGATCGGCCTCCCAGGATTGAACTTCCTCGCCGCCCTCGAGCATGCGGGCGCGCAGCAGGCCCTCGGTCGCCGCCAGGTCGGCCACCTCGGGCACGCCATGCTCTGCGATGATTTGCGCGCGCCGCCGGAAGGCGTCCTTGCGATCCGCGAAGTAGGAACGAAAAACCTCGGCCGCGTGTTTCGACGCCGTGGCGACCCGTTCCGACTGCTCGACCGAAAAATCGGCGAATCGGTGTACGACGAAATAGAAGGCATAGGCCGAGAGCAGCGCCGAGAGCAGCGCCACCAGCAGCATTTCACCCAGCATCTTGAGGGCGAAGCGGCCGGGCCATCTCATGGCGCACGTTCCTGTCGGTGGCTCGCCAGTCGGTGGCTCGCGATTTCGCCGAACACCGGGTCGGCCAACGCCAGCGCAAAGAACTGAAAGGTAGCGCGCATGCTTGGCGCCGATTGTAGCGGCGATCCGCCGCGGAAGGCGATCAGTTCACGCTGATGCGCGGGGCGAGGGCGACAGCATGCACCACCGTGTCGAGGCGGCGCTGGACCTCTTCCGACGGGTTGAGCAGGGCCATGCGTTCGAGCACGAAGCGCAGCCGATCCTGGTCGCCACGCAATTCATAAATGGCGCGCAAATTGTTCAGCATGCGCAGGACGATCTGTCGCGGCGAGGCGGGCGCGAGAAACTGGTCGTCGATGTCGCCTGGATCCCCGGTTGCCGATTCGTAGATCGCATGCAGCGACGAAGGGTTGAGGACGCGGCCGTCGAACGGATCGATGGTGGCGAAGTCGCCCGAGGCCTTGGTCGCGCGCACGAGGAAATGGCCGGGGAAGGATAGGCCTTCGACGGGCACGCCGGCGCGCCGGCAAACCGCCAACAGCACCACGGCCAGCGACAGGGGATTTCCCGTGCGGCGATCGATGACGTGATTGAGGAAGCTGTTCTGTGGGTCGTAGAAATCGGCCACGTTGCCGCGAAACCCGAGTTCGCCATAGAGCAAGCGCAAGATGGGCGCGACGCGATCGGCGGGGGCGGAGCCGCAGCTCGGACACGACCGGAGCTTGATGCGGGCCAGCTGGCCCATCACGTTGAGCTTGTTCAGGTAGGCCTGGATATCGAGTCCGGGGTGCTCGGGCTCCGCCAGCAGCAGCGCCAGATGTTCAACTTCCAGCCTGTCGTCCGACCTCGTCATGAGGTGCGCGAACAGCAGGAGATCGGCCGGACCTCTCATCGGATATGCAGGAACATAGCAGAGCATGCGGCCGAGGCACTGGCTTTCTCGCGAAAACGTACCAAACTATGCCGAGTGGAATAGCGAGCGGAAGCTTCGTCCATCCATGACGCCCGGCGATGGTGAATTCGCTGGAACGATTACGGTTTTCCCGCTAGGCGCGCTTCCAGTTCGGCCAGCTTGGCTTCCAGCTCGGGCACGCGGGCCGCGGCTATGGTCGCGGCCTGGTACTGGGTTTCCAAGTCGAACAGGCGTTCGTAGACTTCCTCGGGATCGGGCGCTTCCGCGCGCAGCTCGGCCAGCCTGCGCTCGCGCTCGTCGACCTCGGCCAAACGCTTCTCCAGCTCGGCCAAGCGGCCGTTGTTGGCGCTGGCCTCGGCCTGGCACGCCGTCAGACGCCCGCGCAAGGCATCCACCTCGGCCTGTTCCTGTCGCCTGGCCTCGCTGCTTTCGGCTGACGCACGTTCCGCGCGCAACATCAGGCCTTCCAACTCCGCCAGTCGCGAGCGGCGCACGCGATCCGCGTTTTCGCTCTCGGCCAGTGCCTTCTGCGACTGCGCCGCCACGGCGATCGCCGCGGAAAGCCGGACTTCGCTGGCGCGGA
>Ga0224559_1001453_pt1 | contig 13012 bp, 15 predicted proteins | sample 714S33034metaG_FD_180676 | JGI IMG/M metagenome (GOLD analysis project Ga0224559, IMG submission 180676) | Peat soil microbial communities from Stordalen Mire, Sweden - 717 S3 30-34 | ecosystem: Environmental > Terrestrial > Soil > Wetlands > Peat | place: Sweden: Norrbotten County, Stordalen... | reverse complement strand
TCACATGGGGCGTGTCTCCCCCGGATCCGCCGAAGATGGCGCCAACGTCCAGGACGAAGCCGGCCATGCTGCCCAGCAGCTTCACTACCTTCTCAAGCGGCTCTATCCACTCCCTGGCGCGCTCGACAACGGACGCGAATCCATCGGCCACGCTCTTCCAGTCGATCTCTTTGATCTCCTTGCCGACGAAGTTGACCAGGTCGCCCAAGGCCGCCCGCACGGCCTTGCCGGATGCGGAACTTGGCCCGAACGCTTCGAGGATTTCCCCGAGCGCATCGTTGAGCATCGCGAAGCCAGGCGTGTCTTTCACGGACTTGAATATCTCGTCTGGGATCTCCTTGAGCTTTTCGAGCCTGGCCCCCATGTTGTCGGCCATGTCCTGGCCGAGCCCGCCGAGCTGCTTGCCGGTCTTCCGCTCCATGACAGTGAAGATCGACTGCATGGCCTTGACACCATCGAGGGTCCCCTCGGTGAGCTGTTTCTTGATCGTCTCCTTGGAGAGTCCGAGATCCTTTGAAAGCTGGTCCGCGACGGCGTGCGGGTCTAGCCGAAGACCTCGGAGCGTGCGAGCGTCCACCTTGCCCATGAGGGCAATGCGGGAGAACGATGCTACCGCCTCCTGCAAGCCTTCCATCTTGTCGGGCGCCTGGGCTGCAACGTCAACCGCCGCCCCCATGGCGTTGCGGAAGTCTGCCCCACGCAGACCTGCGCGCAGCAATTCGTTCCCGGCCCCCTTGACCGCTGCGCCGGTGAACTCGGACAACTCGGCGAACTTCTCTAGGTAGTCGAGCGTCTCTTTGCCTTCGGACTTGCCGAGCATGTTTTCGAAGACCTTGCTGGTCCGCTCTGCACCGACCGCCACCTTGATCATGTCAGCGCCGGTCTCGACGACTTTCTTGATGGACTCCCACGCCAACTCGGCACCCTTTTCGAGCGCCTTCATGGCCAACTCGCCCTTCATGATCTCCTTCCACATGTGCTGGGAAGGATGATCCATCTTCTTGAGCGCACGATCGGCATCGTCAGCGGCTTTCTCGGTAGCCGTCAGCTCTTTGATCATGGCCTTCGCGCCGTCGAGCTTGGCGTCGAGCTCCATCATCCATTGAATGCCGTTGCCGTGTGCCATGGCTTATCGCTTCTTGTGGACAGCGCAGTAGCCATCCAGCAATCCCCGTATGTCGCCGAGCGCTTGCGCCAGGATCATGGCACCAGAGAAACCGGCCCCGCCGCTATCGAGGTCTTCACCTTTCCTGAAAGCGACCAGGGCTTCGGCCATTTCAACCAGATCCTTCCGGGTGGCCTGCCACCCAGCTACAGCTTGTGAACTTTTTTTGCGCGGTTCGCGCCGGCGTGTTCGAGCAGCTCGCCGATGTAGGTCTCGACCAATCCAGGGTGCGCGTCGACCGCCGCTTCGAACACCGCTGGCTCCGGGTACACGCAGCACGAGAAGACGAGCGGCTTAGCCGCGGTGGCGACCTGCTCGGGCGTTCCCTTGCTGCCGATGCGGTAGCGTGTCCACTCGGCCGATGCGGGCACGCGGAAAGCCGCCACTTCCGCACCTGACACGTCGGTCTCGACGATCATGATCTCGCCCTTGCCGGCCGTTGCCGCCCTGATCTTGTCCTCAGTGTTCTTGTTCATCGTTCTTTGTCCTCAATCGATTGATGGTTGTGGTGTTACCCGGTGATGACCGGGAACATCGAAAGCGCGGTCTTGGGAGTGGTGCGGCCGTGCCAGAGAATCTGGCCAATCATGTGCATCTGGAGCTTGACCGTCACGGCTTCGACTCCTTCCGAGCTGGAGGTTTCCATCGAATGAAAGCGCACCGCAGGCAGAACGTCGGACGTGGTCAGGGTGGCGCCGAGCTCGGCATACCCAACCGTGAAGGTGTAGCGCTTCTCGCTGTAGCCGCCTTGGCCAGTTTCCGCCAGAAAGTCCAGCAGTGCGTCGGACTGGTCGCGGTACATCTCTATGCTGCCCGTGCATTCGACCCGGCCGCGGGTGGTTCCCTGCAAAGTCGAATGATTGCCCCACACCTTGCCGAATTCGTGCCCGTCCTTGTAGTCGATAGCCTTGATGCCCGTGAACGAAAATCCGTTCTCGAGCTTGAACTCCATCGAACAAAACGACACCTTGGCGCCGTTCACTTGGGGGTACTGAAGAACTGGTGACGACATGGTGGCTCCTTACCCCTGCTGAAGGGCGGGGTTGACGAATCCGATGGTGGCGGCGATGTAGTTCACGTAGTCCTTGGGCAGGATGAAGACCGTCGCGGTCATGGTCTCGGTTGACGACAGGTTATCCTGGCGACCGACCTGAGCATTGATGTCGCTGCACTCGTCGGTCTGGGTGCCGCGCTCACCCATGAGCTGCGCCTTGAGTTGGCCGGTCACGCTGTTGTCGATCGATTGAGCGTCGCGCTCATCGATAAAGCCGGTCGTCTTGTCGGCGCGGAAGTCTCCGCCGATCTCATCCGTGTAGGCCGCAACCGCAATAGTGGCCGCCCTGTTGACGACTCGAACATTTGGGATCCGCGAGTAGTCGCTCCCGAGCGATGCCATGGTCGGATGCTTCTCGAACCAGAAGCCGTTCTTGCCCTCGCGGGTCCGCATGCAGACGAAGCGAGCGTCGGCCATGCCGGGATTCGCGGCCTCGTCGCGGTAGATGTTCCGCACGTTGGGCAGGTTCCCAAGGGCAACCTTGCCGGGCGACTCGGACAGCTTCGAGGAGGCCAGCCGCGGCGACAGCACCCACGCGATGCTGCGCTGGAGGGTGAGACCGGTAAGAGGCGAGACCAGGTCGCACCAATCGAGGCCGACGAACAGCCGCCCCTTCACGCTGGCGAAGTTGAGAAATTGCCCCGCGACCACGGCATCGGTGTTCACGGTATCGGTCACGCCCGGGCACTCGATGATGCCGAAGCGGTACTTCTGCGCGGTCGCAAGAGAGACAAGGCTGGAATCAACCACCGTGGCCAGGGTTGCGGCGTTCACGGCACTCGTTGGGGTACCGACCACGTGGATGCCTTCGTACTGCAAGCTCGACGCCTGCAACGCGGTGATGGCCAGGCCGATCTGAGTGTTGGTGGTGGCCGGGGGCGTGCACAGCGCTTCGAAGGTGTCGCCGAGTACGTAAGCCGCATCGGTGAAGGCCAGCACGATGCCGGTGCCGGGGATCACGTAGGTGGCGGCGCCCGAGATGGGCGAGCTGGTGACCGCGCCACCGTCGAGCGAGTAAGTGAACTGCATGGCTGCGCGTCCGCTCGCCGCGGTCGTGATGGTCAGCAGCACATCGTAAGCGTCGACCGGGGACGAAGTTGGGGTCAAGTCTGACGACGGGTTGGTGCCCGCCACCGACTTGGTGCCGTCGGTATTGAGCGTGTAGACGTCGTTCAGCGTATAGGTGGTGGCCGCGAAGGCGATCACGCAGAAGGTTCCCGGCACGCGGTAGGACCACGCGGAGGCTGTCGACGTGACCGGGGCACCATAGGCGCCGCCGTTGACCGCGAACTGGAACTTAGCCGTGCCGAGTGCGCCGCCAGCCGAGCACTTGACCAGGACGGTCTGGTGAGGAGCGACGGTCGCAGTGGGGACGCCCGTGCTGGTGCCGGTATGGGTGAAGGCGCCCGCGCTTCCAGCCAGAGATTTGATTGCTCCGGCCGTGGTGATTCCGCACGGGACAGCAACGCACGCGACGCCGGCAACCGAGGTCAGCTGCGCGGCTGCATCGCAGAGGGGGCCGCCCAGTAGAGTGTTGCCCACAACGGTCGTGTTGCCGAGCGAGATTGGGGAAAGCTCGGTCCCGCCGAGTGAAACGCCGATCTTGGCCTGTGCGCCTCCGGGCCCAGGAACCGCGACCCCAAGGTTGCCGTCTGCGAAAGTGACTGAAACGCCAGAGAGTGACATGGGATCTCCTATCGCAAAGTGATTTCACTGACGGTCGCAACCGCAGAGTCAAATGCCTCTTGGGTGACCAAAGTGTGCTCGGTCCAAGTCATGCGGAGGCAGATGGCCCGGTAGAGCCAGTGCTTGGGATTGACGCCAACTCGCTTGCCGCCGATGCCCACCATCTCGGGCAGCATCCCAGCTTCCTTGGCCAGCACATCGACGCGCGCCAAGACTTCGATGGTCGGCTCGGTTCCTTGAGTGATTTCAGCTTCCGACATGTTCGATCTCCACATCCGGATTGATGGCCGTGACGGTGACGGTGGGGTTGTCCTCGCGTACCAGTGGAAGCCGGAGTGCAATCGTCAGCACGTAGGCAAGGCCCTTGCCGCTCCTGGGCGCCTTTGACCATCCTCCGCTCACAACGCGATAGCCGAATTGAGTCAGACGGCGGTGGAAGGCGTTGATGAGATTCGAGAGCAGAGCTTCGCTCAAGTCCGTATCGGTGAGGTAAGTGCTCGGGACATCCGGAACCGTCGCGGGCGGGGTTTGGGCCGCCGCTACCGCGATGAGGTCCGCGCGCTCGGCGTCGTACTGGGACTGATCGATGAGCCCGCCGAAAATTCCGAACGTGAACGGGATCTCGCGGATGAACAAGTCGCACGGGCTGCCAGGTCCGCCGCGGTGGACTCCGGCTGTGAAAGTCTCATTGCCGGGTGCCCACTGGATCGCCGGAGGATCCGGGTTGACGTCACCATCCTGCGGGCCGTAGATTTTCACCGCCTGGTCCGTCGTGCCGGCCACTGCGGAGGCGAATTCCGCCAGCACGTCATTCTGCACGATGCTGATGGCCGACGGTGCGCGCGGAGAGACGCTCATCGGATCTCCATCTTCTGCGCCAGCAAGAGGTTCGACTCTTTCTGAAAAACGCGCTGCCAGCGATCGGGAAGGTCGCCGTTTGGCAACATCATACGCTGGGGGATGACCGTGGTGTGGGACGTGCGAGCGGCGCGGCCGGCCATGCTGCGCGTGACCTGCTCCCTAAAGCTGGGATGGGTGGTGAACGTCGCGCCGTTCTGGTGCACGGCCGCGTACCAGGTCGGGATCGTCAGTCGCGCCGTGAACCCACGTGGCGCCGCTCCGACAGAATTCTTCATGCGCCCGGTGTCTTGGAGGATCTTCTGGCCCTTGGCCTTGCGCCCGGCAGCGACCGCACGCAGGCGCGCGCGTCGGTTGCGCGTTCGCTCCCGCTTGAGCGGCGCCCACGGCTTCCCGTAGGGGTCGGTCTCGGTCTTGAACTCGTCCGCCACCAGCTTCATGCCCGCGGCAGAGATGCGCATCGCCAGCTCGCCCAGCCAGCCCTTCGAGATGATGACGCCCATGACCCTCTCGACTTGCGACAGCTGCGCGTGGTTGACCGAGCAGCCCATCAGCGTCGGCCTCCCGTGAAGGCGCCGCCACAGTGGACGCCGTCGCCTTGATAGCCGCGCTGGCGGTTCGACGAAAGCTGGTAGCCGCCCGCAACGAAGCCGGGGCCTTGCTGGCTCGAATCGGTGACCGTCAGGGCGAGGCTGCCATCGGAAACGCGTTTCAGCCACCGCTCGGCCATATCGTGCGCGTCGAGTAGCTGCACATCGCCGGGATTGTCGGGGTTGAAACCACGGGCTGCGATGAGGGTGTAGATGGCAAGACGCGCGCACATGAGCCGCACGTCTTGCCCCCACGCCACCAGCGGGAGCTTGTACTGGGAACCGAGGTACCCGTCCATCTCGTCGCTGACGGCAGATATGACCGCGTTCATCTGATCTTCCGTGATCGAACGAAGCGCATCGGGGGAAATCCCGAGGTTCGTCAGGTCAGATGGTGAGCAGTACGCGGCCATTCACCGTTATCCAGTCGCTCGGCGCCCGCTGACTTTGCGGACCAATTCTTGGGCGGGCTTGGTTGCCTGCTCGAGGAGGGCGTTGGTTTCTGCGAGGTTATTCTTCAGGCGCTCGTTCTCGCCCTTGAGCTTGACGATCTCCGCCGCCTGGTCGGCGTTCTTCTTGAGAAGATCTGGGACATTGATTCCGGCATCCTTGGCCTCGCCGGTTCCCTCGTCGAGGTGCCGCACGACGATGTTCCCATCGTCAGCCTGCAACAGCGCCAGCTGGGCCTCGGTGATCATGTCGAGGATGATGCGGGTCAGCTTTTGTCCGGTCGGCTTGCCGTCCACGATCTCTTCGCTCTCCTCGACCGGGTCTTTGTCGCCGTCGACGACGCTGACCTGCTTCCAGTTCTTTGACCAGCCTCGGCCGGCGCAGAAGTAGAACGCATGACCGGATGAACTCCGGTCTGGTCCGCGCACAAGGTAGTGCGCCTTCACTTTGTAATCTCTTCTCTGCATGATGGGTCCTTTCGTTGGTCCTCAAGGCGAAGTCGCCGGGCCACATTGAGGACCCGAGTAGCCCAGCGACCTCGCAACGAACTGTTGACTAGGCTGCCGCGACCCGAACCGCGAGGAACGGGAGCGAGTAGCCGCCGGCGCCGCGGGCTTCGACGCCGAAGACGAATTCCTGGTTGTAGAACGGCTGCGACAGGCTGGGGTCGGTCTGCGGAATGAAGACCGGGGCCTGGCGAAGCTGCCAGATGAACGGGTTGATCCCAGCCTTCGAGCACATCACGATCCCGTAGGGGTTCGTCTGCTCGATGTAGGGATTGACGATGATGGTGAAGTCTCCAACGTAGACGTTGGACTTCGCTCCAACGGCCACGATCGCGGATGAGGCGGGGCCGGTGGCCGCAAACGTCTGCGGAACGATCTCGGCCTTCGCGGCTTCGACGGCCCACCGACGAAGCGACGGGGGCACCATGAGGGTGTCGGCGATCAGGTTGAGGGGCGCCCCGCCGGCACCCGTGAACCCAGCCATGGCCTGACTGGCGCGCTGCCACACGCCCGTCGGGTCGGCAGATAGGTCGTAACTGGCTCCCGTCAGCAGGTTGCTGTAGGTGCCGCCGCCGGCGTTGTCCATGTTGATCGGGTGCGTGGCGTAGAAGAACGGGTGACCGTCGAAACAGTTCGCCGTGGTGCCCGCCTTGACGACGGCCGCCATCTGCACGTCGGGCCAGCGCACCGCCGCAGCTCCCTGAGCCTGCACCCAGGCGCCGTAGGCACCGTGGATGTCGTCGGACAGGTCGAACTTGTTGAACGCGAGCGTGTGCTCGAAGTTCTTGTTGGGCAGCGTGTAGTCACGCAGGGCCGCGTTGTTCACCGTTCTGGACCCGATCCACTCGCGCAGATCAGGCAACTGATCCACCCAGTGGTACAGGGCGTTCTTGGTGTTGGACGGCATCAGCGTCGCATAGTCTGGCCAGAACGACGGAGCCGGCTTGTTGAGGGCGTTTTGGAATTGAGCATTGAACCCGTAGAAGAGGGCGGATGCTTGGTCTCGCGTGAGGAACATGTTCTTTTCTTCCCTTCTTTGTTCGGGTGCGGGTTAGGACTGACGACCGTCGGGATCGATTTCGACCCAGACGCCTTCGCTGGTCAGATCCGCCACGATGCCGGCCACGGAGGCGCTCGAGCTGTTCATGGTGATCGTGTTGTCGTCGAGGAGGTAGCAGACCTTGGTCTTGTCCGTGGCTGCCACCGCGATTCCGGTGTCGTTGGCGAAGGGCCCGAAGATGCCACCGCTCTTGACCGGGCAGCTGAAGCCGTCCGCGTTGGAGCCCGGCAGCGTGCCGGTGCTGGAATTGTCGACCGTCTTTTGGGCAACGCCCATCGCGACGCAGCCGGTTCCCGAGAATGCCGGGCGGCCGTATCCGGTGGACTGTTGGATGACGACGATCGCGCCCGCGTACACCTTGTACCCGGACTTGAGGGGAACGTCGCGAAGGCAGGGCTGTTTGCCAACCCGGCTTCGAATGTCTGCGTTTGCTGATAGTGCGGCCATGATGATCCTTTCCTTCCGTTGCTGGTCGGCGTTACTTGTCGGCCCGCGCGGCCAGGACCGTGGGCAGGCTCTTTTGCCAAGTGGACTTTCCCTTGGCGGCGTCTTCGATCGAGAGACTGGGGAACAGCTTCGCGAGCTGCGCCTGCTCACCGGCGCTCAGGGTGGCGAGGGCCATCGCGGCCTCCTGGCTGGGCGGGGTGGTGACGGTCGTATTCACGACCGGGGCCGTGGTGGCTCCGAGGCGCGCGCTCAGGAACTCCATGACGTACTCGACGCCCTTGGTCTCGGTGAGCTTGACGTAGTGATCGCGTTCCGCCGGCGGCAGTTTGCCATCCGAGACGGCCTTGTCCGTGAGGGTCTTGAAGTTCGCGGCAAGCGTGACCTTGGCCAGCTTGTCCTGCTCGGCCTTGAGCGTGACGAGTTCGCCCGCTCCGGTCTTCCACGCCGTGGCCTTGCCCAGCATGGCGCCGCTCTTCTTCTCGCCCGTGAGGGTGACGAAGTCCTTGCGGAACGCGCGCAGGTCGGCGATCCGCTTCGCGCAGAGGCTGGCCTTCGCGGTGGTGGTGGCCGTGGCGGCCGTTGCTTCCTGGTGCTCGGGCTCGTCCGCTTCCTCGGCGGCCCAGTCCTCGAAGGACTTCAGCATCGCACCGTGGGCGGCGCTCAGCTCTTGGTGCTGCCCGACCAGGGTCTGGTGGGCGGTACCGAGTTCTTGATGCTTCCCAATCAGCGCCTTGTGGGCGGTGTCGAGCGTCGAGAGCTGATCCTTGAGCGTGTTGAGATGAGCGTCGGTGGCGGCGCACTTGGCGCAGGTAGCTGCTTCGGTTCCCATGGGGGTCTCCTCTTCGGTGGTGCCGGCGGTTGCGGCCACCAGCGGTTCAAGGTCATCGATCGCGGGGTCGTTCGTCAGAGCGATCCGCAGTATGGCTAGGACTTCCTTCGTCTCTGGGTCGTGTAGGAACGTCGGGCTGAAGAAGCGGTATTCGCCCGCCTCCAGCATTTTGCGAGCCGCCTTGGTCCACTTGACGTTCTCGACCCAAAGCTCGGGGCCGCCGGCGGCGTTCATCCGGATGACCGGGGTCATCTCGGTGATGGACGCGCGGGCAATCATGGGCGGGCGCCCGACCGCTGGTTCGTCGGTCTGGTGCTCGTAGTCGCCCATCAGGGGCAGCTGGCGCTTCTCGTACCAGGCCATCACGGACGCAGCTGACCGCGGCGTGAAGACAAACGTGCCCTTGGTGGTGGTGAACGAGCCGGCCGGGAAGACGCGGAACTCCGCGGGGGCCTCTCGCTTGCCATCGTTGCCAAGAGCAAAGTCGAAATAGGCGGTCGCACGAACGGCGCTGAGTTCACCCAGCTTGAGTTGCGCTCTCTGCGGACCCCATTGGCTCACATGCCAATGGTGCAGTTCGGCAGCGGTATTGCTTGCCAGAGGCTAAGCGAGTGCCTGACGACGTTGTAAGCTGGTCGTCAATGATTGATTATCAGCCGCTACCAGAGGCGCAGCAGAAACGGATCGCAGCCGTCATCGCCGACAAAAAGCGCGGAACTTCAGGTGGCGTGTCGCACGCATCACGAATATTCAAATGCGCACGGCAGACCATCAAGGCAGCGGCGGCCGGGCAGCCGGTGCACCCGTACATCGCAGGGAAACTGGCTGAGGCAATAGCAGCGAGGGACAAGGAAGGAAAGGTCCCGTGACGACTCTGTCAGCTAAAGCAAACAGCTTCTCGGACCAGAGATGGGCACGTGGGCTAGCTAGTCGCCTGACTCAATCGCCCGCTCTACCATCGCCCGCAGCTCACTCGGCATGTTGGACAGGTCGAAGTCCCAGTCGTCACCGTGCTTGCTGGGGGCGTCGCCGAAGCCTTCGTCGGGCTCGACGTCGGGCATCTCGTCGTCGATGCCTTCTTCTTCGGCTTCCTCCTGCGAGAGCGGAGTGAGCTGATGGCGGCACCCCCCGAAGTGAAATGGAGGGGTGGCTAAGGCCCAGTCCTCTTGCGGTCGCACCACGCTGTCGTATGGCAGGCACGTGTCGCACTCGCGATCATCCTCGACACCATCGCAGCGTAGATACGGCCGCGCCTCTTTGACCGTGGGACTGCTGTAGATGGCATACCGCCCCTCGGAATACGCTTGTCCGAGATTTTCGCGAAAAATTCCCTCTAGGCGATTGGGATTGGCCCCACCCCACTCCTCGATCAGGTCCAGCGCCACGTCATCCTTGAACTGCGCAAAGTCCGTCCCCTGTTCGACCGCCTTGTCGATGGCGTCGCACACGTCCTGCAACACGCGCCCATTCGTGACATTCGCCACCGTGAAGGCGTTCTCGCGCTCGAAGGCGTCCAGCTTGAGCCACTCGTCCTTGGTGATTGGAACGCGCTTGCGGAAGGCGTCGACCGCGCCATCGAAGCGGTCCTGCGAGTCGATGACGTGCGGCTTGGGCCAGCCCTGCTCCGCCACGGTCAACTCCTCGGCGTCACACTGTCGCGGCCGGCGAGGTGCCAGTATTCACTGAGGCGCTTTACCAGCCCAGCCAGGGGGGCGGCGGGCATCTTCGGATAGCGGCGAATGACCCGCTTCTTGAGTTCGCGCAGCTTCTGCTCGTCCGGGATGTTCAGTCTGCCCACGGTCTCGAGATCTTCGCGGATCATCTCAAGGCTTGGACCGAGTGCCTGCGCGGCCAGGCCTGCCGCCCGTTGGGCCATGATGTCCTGGTACTTGGCCACGCGCTTGCGGCCGGCGCTGCCTGGCTTGAAGGTGGCGGCACGGGTTAGGTAGGCGCGCGCGGCGGTGCCGGGGGGCAGGTACTCACCAGCTGCCGAGAGGGTCGCGAGCGCGGCGGATGCGGTCTCGGTCGCCTGCTGGCCGTCGTCCTCGGTTGCGTTTTCTCCAGGCGTTGCGCCCGCGGCGTGAGCACCTGACGGGACAGGAGGAAGCGCTTTGACCGTTGGGGCCGGCGGTGCCGGCGGAAGCGCAGGGGCCGCCGGCGGCTGCGCGCGCGGGTCGTCGACGTCCAGCATTGGGATCCCCTGCGCTTCGAGCATCGTCTCGACGTCCACCCGGGAGCTCGCCAGCTTGAGTTGCTGGAGGCCCTGGCCGAGCTTCAGGAATGCGCCGGCGATTATGTCCTCGTCCTCGGCTGGTTCGATCTGCGGTTCCGGGTAGGGGGCCACTTCGTCGCCTTGGCCGAAGTTCTCCTCTGCCCATGGGATCAGCACTTGGGCGCGCAGGTGGCGGTACATCTCCGCGTCCTGCCGCTTCTTGTCCATCCGAATGTTCTCGTGAACACTCCCTGCGAGAGTTCCGGATCCGCTGGTGCTTTGGGTGGTGAGGTTCTGGCCGAGCAAATCGATCGCAATGTCGGCGTCGAGCGATTCCTTGCGCGCCTTGAAGGTCTGCCAGGTCTGGGCCGAGGCTTCGTGAAGCTCAATCCCGTAGCCGGGCATGCCCTCCGGGGCCTGCGGGGTGACAATCGTCGCCTCGTTGCCGATGTTGGCGAGGTCGGCCATGAACTTCGCCTTTTCACCGTCATCGGTTCCGCTCGGCACCTTGCCCTCGATGATGGCCATGCCGTGCTTCTCGCAGTAGCGAGCCCAGTCGCGCTCGGTCCACTGCCGGTCGATGAACTTCATGCCCAACGAGCGGATTGCCCCGTCCATCCACGAATACGGCCGCCCCCACACGAACCATTTGCCGCGAGGTTGGATCTCCACATCGACGCGCGGAAGGTCGACCAGGTAGGCATTCGCGCCGCGCATCTTCTGTTGCAGCTCTGGCGCGATGATTGGGTCAGGGCCCTGGGTGGCGAGCTGGAACTTTCGGTTGCCCCAGTTCCACCATAGGTGGCGCGGGTGGTAGACCACCAACCGAGGGATCCAAGCGTCAGCCGATGTCTTCCAGACGATCTCGGCTACCGCTATCCCGAGCATGATCTTCCACTTCAACAGCGCATAGGCGGTGTCATAGTCGAGCATTTGCATCCACACCTGGTCATCGTCCAGCAGGTGGGCCAGCTTCTGCGACTTGCGGCGATCGTCGGCCGGCGCGAATACCAAGGGGGCCGAGAGAAGGCCGCCGATTCTGGTATCAAGCACGCCGCGGATGCGATCGTCGGTAAGCATCTCGTCGACCAGCAACGCGCTCTGCTGGAACATCCCGCGCTCATGTCCAACCATGATGTCGCGCAGCTTCGCGACGCTGTCTGTGCTGCGCCAGTCGGTCAGGACCGGGTTGTCGAGGTACTGGCCCTGCGGTGGACCGCTCGTGCCCATGTAGGCGTGGCCGGTCTCTGGCTCGCGCACGGGAGGCGGTACCACGCTGGGGTGGGGCTGCAAGGCGGATGGCATCTACCCCAAGTCTAGGGCTTGGCTTGCCCGTAGCTTGGCGACACGAACTTGCGCCCGTACAGGGCCGCGACCTGCTCCCTGGTCAGAATCTTCACCGGCGGGGTGTTGACCTTGGGGCGCTCGGGCATCTTGGCCACCAGCTCGGCCAGGCCGTCGCAGTCTCCGCTTTGGATCTTGAAGCCTCGGTTTTGCGGGGGCCACTGGACGTCTTCCAGGCCCAGCCCACGCTTGAGGGCAGCTCGTGCCCGGCGAAGCCATTCCTCGGTAGTGGACTCACATAATCCCGTGATCTGCGCCACCTCGACGCTGGAATGGCGCCGGCGGCTCGCCACCGCCAGGCTGCACGTCTCCACGGTCCATGGGTCGACGTCAGCCCTGGTCTCGCCCATGAGCTCGTCTGACAACAGCGAATGGCGGCAGCTGGCGAAAGCGCACGGGAAGGCCTCGCCAAGGCCCAGCGACTGGCAGTAAGCGAACGTTCGCGGCCGGCGCTCCGGGTATGACCATAGCCAGAGCTGCTTGCCGTCGCGCCAGTCGAGGCGCGGGCGGGGTAGCTCGGGGATGGCCGCGGGTTCCGGTTCGACTCTCGCGCCGTGAGGGCTGGCCAGGTAGCGCGGCCTGCTCTCGCAGCGGCCACGCTTGAAGTAGACGTCCTCGGCGAACACTCGGAACGGTGCCATGCCAGGAAGCGCAAGTTGCACACGTCGGGCCGGGGGCGGCTCAACGTGCGGCTCAAGCAGCGCGGAGCATGTGCTCACGCACTACGAATGTCCCAAAACGCCACGAATGTCAAGAAGTTGTGAGGAGCGTGCCCTAGTGAGTTCGAGAGGTCAAGAAGTTTTTTATTGAC
>Ga0224559_1001452_pt1 | contig 13015 bp, 12 predicted proteins | sample 714S33034metaG_FD_180676 | JGI IMG/M metagenome (GOLD analysis project Ga0224559, IMG submission 180676) | Peat soil microbial communities from Stordalen Mire, Sweden - 717 S3 30-34 | ecosystem: Environmental > Terrestrial > Soil > Wetlands > Peat | place: Sweden: Norrbotten County, Stordalen... | reverse complement strand
GATGGCTAGGACTTCGGCGTTGTTTGCGGTGAGTTGCTTGTAGCCTAAGAAGTCGGTTTTCGGCAGCTCGCGATAGGCCGGGCTGGCGGATTTTTGGCTGCCGCCTTTCCAACTGGCGCGGGCGCGGGCTTGTTCTTCGGCGCGGGCGGCTTCGAAGCCTGGTTCGTCGAACAGCATCCCACGGTCTCTGGCAGCGTCAATCATGAAGTCAAGCGGCAAGCCGTAGGTCTCATAAAGATGAAATGCAACATCACCTCTGAATACGCATTCGGCCATGACTCTCTCGTAGAGCTCCCGCCAAAGGATCGGTCCGAGCGTTAAGCCATAGAAATCGACGAGCAACTCCCTAGCACGCTCTGGTGATGGAATCTCATCTGCCCGTAGCTTCCCTAAGATGAACGCTCCGAAGCCGGGTCTTGTTGCGTTCTCAATTTCTCTCAGAAACTGGTTGACCCGAATCTCGCTGGCGTGCTGCTCCCTCGCCAATGCTGACTCCATTTCTCCAACAGCGGTCGCGAGCACGCGATCGAACTGCTTCTCCTCGGCTTCGATGACCTTGGCGACGCGCGCTGCTGAGTCGGACAGCTCGGGGTATGCGTCTTGCATCAGATCGCGGACGGCGAAGACCATCGCAAAGAGAAATGGCTGCTCCTGTCCGAGCAGGCGGCCGTGACGGATGCCGCGGCGAAGGATTTTGCGCAGTACGTAACCACGGCCTTCGTTCGAAGGCAGGACGCCATCGTTGATCAGAAATGTTGCGGCACGGGCGTGATCGGAGATGATGCGGAGGCTGGCGTTGGCTACGAGAACATCAAGAGAGGCCGACCTTCCCTCAGGGGCTAAAGCCCGGTCCTCTTTTTTGGCCTCTTCGGCACGACTGAAGTCGTGCCCTTTCAAAGCGTCGGCTTCGCGCGCAGGGGCTAAAGCCCCGTCGGCGCTATTGGTCCTTTTGTCCGGGCTGAAGCCCGGACCTACCGCGAGCCCGGTCAATTCTGCGGCTCGCTGAATCAGCGGAGTGAACAGATCCGTTTCGAAGTTGCTGATTTTGTTTTGCAGCACGGCGGCGACGCGCTCCAAACCCATGCCGGTGTCGATGGAGGGCTTGGGCAGAGGCGTGAGCGTGTAGCTGGTGGCCTTGGTGGCGGGGTCGACGATGGCGGCGCGGTCGAACTGCATGAAGACGAGGTTCCAGATTTCGACGTAGCGGGCGTCGTCTTGGCCGAAGGGCTTGTCGACGCCCGGTGTTTCGGCAGCCTCGATGCCCATGTCATAAAAGATCTCGGAGCAGGGGCCGCAGGGGCCGGTTTCGCCCATCTGCCAGAAGTTGTCCTTCAATCCGTATTGATGGATGCGCTCCTTGGGGACGCCGGCTTCGATCCAGTAGCCCTCGGCTTCGTCATCGCGCGGAACGCCGTCTGCGCCCTCAAAAATCGTCACGTACAAACGGTCTTTGGGGATGCCGAACCACTCCTCGCTGGTCACCAGCTCCCAGGCAAAGGCGATGGCGTCGCGCTTGAAGTAGTCGCCAAAGCTGAAGTTGCCCAGCATCTCAAAAAACGTGTGGTGGCGGCGGGTGAAGCCGACGTTTTCAAGGTCGTTGTGCTTGCCGCCGGCGCGGACGCACTTCTGCGACGTGGTCGCGCGGGAGTAGTCGCGCTTCTCCGCGCCAAGGAAGAGGTCCTTGAACTGGTTCATGCCGGCGTTGGTGAACAGCAGCGTCGGATCGTTGGCAGGCACCAGCGAGGAAGAGTGCACACGGCGGTGGCCCTTCGACTCAAAAAAGCGCAGGAATAGTTCGCGTATCTCGTTCCCGGATCGGAATTGCATGGCTTCTTTAGTGTAATGGGCAGCGGCTATCCCACCCTAGCCGCAAAAACAAAAACGCGGCGAGGATGGGGCACCCAGGCTTCATTCGTCGTGCGGCGCTTCGTCGAGGTTTTCGAGAGCGGCCAGGGCTTCGTCGGGCACGTCCCACTGGCGGAGGATTTTGTAAATCACGCCGGTAGAGAAGCCGGCGGTGACCAGGCGGCGCATGACGCGGGCGGTCTCCTTGGGGTTCTCGGGCTTGGGGATGCGCTTGCGCTCGAGGTGCTCGCGGGCCAGGGCTTCTTCGTTGGTTTGGCTGTAGCGGGATTCAAGGGTTTCGGCAATGAGGTCTTTGGCTACGCCCTTCTGCTGCAGGTCCTGGCGGACGCGGCGCTGACCCAGCTTCTCGTCTTCGTGGCGCAGGCGGGCGTAGGTCTCGGCGAAGGCGGCGTCGTTAAGGTAGCCATGCGCGCGGAGGCGGATGAGGACCGCCGTGATGACGGCTTCTCCGCGCTCGCCCGGTTCCACGCGGGGCTGCATAAGACGGCGCAGCTCGGCTTCGGTGCGCATGTGGCGGCCGAGGGCTTTCACGGCGTAGTCGTAGAGGCCGGCTTCGTTGAGGAAGGCGCGGGGCTTGGCCGGTTTGCGGGCGAAGGGCATGATTTCAGTCCAGCGGGACCAGCATGTTGAACCGTCGATTGCGGCGCCAGCGATAGTGGGCGAAATCGCTGTCGAGGGTGAGAATATCGCCGGTGTCGAGCGCGTCTGCCATGGCGATCAGGCAGGCATCGGCAAAGTCGCATGGCGTGTCACGATATTTCGTGTAGTAGGCGAGAACTTCGTCCACCTCGTGGGCCAACTGAAAGGGAATCTCCAGTTGACCTTCCTTAATGCTGGCCAGAATCGACTGAGGCGCGCCTGGAAGTCGTCGAAGAAGATAAATTGCCTCCGTGACGACCGGCTCGCAGGTGACAAGCGGTTGATTGACCTGATCAAGCACCGCCATGCACTGCCGATGGTGTGGCTCCTGCTTGTTGTATACGGAAACCAGGAAGCTGGTATCCACGAGGATGGGCAGAGACGACGAGGAGAACTTTACCAATCCCATCTGCCCTTGCCCTGTTTATCCACGCGCCATTTCTTTCCGAAGCCTTCCATGTGCTTTTTGTTCGTGGCCAAATCGGTGACGCCACTGTCAAAGCAGCCTGCGCCGATAAGGCGGGGACGCGGCTTGGATGCGCGACGCTCCGCACCCTCGAGAATGCACTCGCGGATGACCTCGGAAGTCGTCCACCCTTCGATGCGCGCAATATGTCGCAGCGCCGCCTCCGCCTTCTCATCCAACCGTGCTTGTACCGTAGCGCCCATGTCCTCATTGTAGTACAAATCTTCGTCTTGTACTACACCCTATTCCCTGTTCCCTGTCTTCGCCGTCCACTGGTCTACCCAATCGTTCACTGTCTTCCACCAGAGCTGCGCGTTCTGCGGCTTGAGGACCCAGTGGCCTTCGTCGGGGAAGTAGAGCATCTTGCTGGGGACCTTGAGGCGCTGCAATGTGGTGAAAAGCTGGAAGCCCTCGCTTACATCCAGTCTGTAGTCAAGCTGGCCGTGGACGACAAGCGTCGGCGTCTTGAAGTTTTTGGCGGAGAGCGCTGGGGACCACTTGCGGTAGGGGTTCTCGGAGTCTGGTTTGCCGTAGTAGTCCCAGGGTTTGCCTTTGAACTCCCACTCGTTGAACCATAGTTCTTCGGTGGTGCCGTAGGCGGATTCGGGGTTGAACATGCCGTCGTGGCTCACGATGCACTTGAAGCGGTTGGTGTGGCCGAGGACCCAGTTGGCCATGTATCCGCCGTAGCTTGCGCCGAGGGCGCACTCGCGCGTCTTGTCGATGAAGGGGTATTGCTGCTCGGCGTAGTCGAGGCCGGTCATCAGGTCGGTGAAGGGCTTGCCGCCCCAGTCGCCGTTGACGCCGTCGACAATGGCTTGGCCGTAGCCGGTTGAGCCGCGGAAATTGATCATGACGACGACGAAGCCGTTGGCGGCGAAGAGCTCGGCGTTCCAGCGGTAGCTCCATGAATCGCCCCACGCGCCCTGCGGGCCACCGTGGATGAGGAATTTGACCGGGTATTTCTTGGCGGGGTCGAAGGCTGGCGGCTTGATGAGGAAGCCTTGGAGTTTGGTTTTGTCGGCGGCGGTGAACCAGAAGGATTCGAGCGGAGCGAGATCGAGTTGGGCGAGGAGAGTGTCGTTGAGGCGGGTGACGACCCAAGGGCCTGACGCATCGCGGTGGAAATCATTCGGATGCGGAGGGCAGGTTATCGCTTTCTTGCCTAGCACTGGGTCACAAGTGGTTTCTGTTCCCACCATTCCTTCCAACTCATCGAATTGGACCACTTCGCCGGGGTGGTCAACCGTCTGTTTTACAGCGAACAGGCTTTTGCCATCGGGGTGGACATGCAAATCCGAGAATCCTCCAAGTGCTGAATACTGATTAGGGATGCTCCCTACCCTTGCAACTCCCAGACCCACCCCAACGCTGTAGACAGGTGCCTCTCCTTTGTCTCCAGATGTGAAATAGATGATCCTGGAATCTGGGCTCCACGCAAACTCGTCCACCCAGTTCTCGAACTTCGGCAATAAATCCTTGGTCGTTTTTGCTGCGCGGTCGTAGAGGACGAGGCGGAATTTGTCGCCTTCATAGCCGGCGCGGGCTTGCGAGCGCCAGGCGAGGTACTTGCCATCGGGCGAGTAGGCGGGGTTGAAGTCGCCGCCTTCCGAGGTGCTCACCTTCACCGGCTTCGCCGAGGGGTTGGTCAGGTCGAGGGTGAAGATGTCGGCGTTGGTGCTGATGGCGGGCTCTTCGTCGAGGTTTTCGGTGAAGGCCAGTTCCTTGGAGTCGGGTGCGAAGGCGCAGCCGCAGCCACCGCCATCGAGCGAAAACGGCGGAACGTCGTGGGTGTCGTTGGGCGTCAAATCGCGGAGTGAACCGGTGTCGATTGAGGCCAGAAACAGATGGCTGCGCTTGTCGCCGGTGTAGCGGTTCCAGTGGCGATAGAGGAGGTGGGTGAAGGTCTGCGCCTTGACTTTGCTGGATGCGAGAGCGGCGTCGCGGCCGGAGTTGCATTTATCTCCAGTGCCGGAATCGGCAGTCGTGATGGCAGCGCAGTCTGGATAAACTGCGGAAGTGAAAAGAACGGAGTTCCCGTCGGGGGACCAGATGGCGTTGTCGGCTTCGGTGGAGATTTGGGTCAGCCGCTTTGGGTTGCCGGTTGCGCCGGTGGCGGGGTCGAAGTCGGCGATCCATACTTGCTGGCCGCCGTTGCGGCTGCTTTCAAAGAGAATGCGCTTGCCATCGGGGGCAAACTGCGGGCCGCTGTCGCCTGGCTGCGCGACGGCCAGCTTCTGCGGAGTGCCACCGGCTATCGCCTGCAGCCAAAGCTCGGCGGTCTTGGTGTTCTGCTCGAGATTGACGGTGGTCACAGAGTAGGCCAGCCATTTGCCGTCGGGCGAGACGGCGGTTTCGCCCAGGCGCTTCATCTGCATCATGTCGGCGAAGGTCATGGGGCGGGGTTTGGTGTCAGCGATGGCGTGTTCGATCATCTGGAAGAGCTGGCCGCGATCGACGACTTCGATGAAGGGCGCGCCTTTGCCAAAGGCGGTGACCACCCAGATGGTGGGCGTGTGCTGGAGGCCGATGCTCCGGCCGAGGTCGACATCGGCTTTGACCAAGGCAGTGAGCGTGCCGTCGGGGTCGATGGCAGCGGGCAGGACGATTTTGTGGCTGTCCGCGAACTTCTGCGTGAACTGTTGCAGGGAGTCGAGGTTGGCGATGGTGGGCTGGGCGGCGAAGATGGCGTCGCGATACTCATTGCCCAGGGCTTCGCCCTTGCCGTCGAACCAGCGGGCGTTGACGGCGGCTTGCATGGCCCATGCGTGACGGGGGAGCGGGAAGTCGTGTCGGACGACGGGGATCTTGTATTTGGCGGCGGCTTCTTCGAGCAGCGGGTTGGCGTTGGCGCAGTCGGGGCATTGCAGGTCTTCGAAATCGATGATGGCGACGCGTGCGCCTGACGGCGGTTGGAGGGCGGAGGAGTCGTGAACGGGAGTTGAAGCCGGCGGCGGCGCGAACTGTGCGTGGAGCGCAACGGCTGTGAATAGGAGAACGGAAAATGCGAGAAAAAGAGTGGATTTGCGCATGATTTTGCCTGTCCGCGGAAGAGAAGAGATCGCTTTCGCGTGAAGGAGAAGTGTACACCGGTCAGGACTGCGGGCTCAGTGCCGCGCCACAATCCACCGTAACCTATTTGAATTCAATGGAATAGCGTTCAGCTTCCGGCGAATGGAGCCTTTTCTGGCAGGGGAAAAGAATGTAACATGCGCATTTTCAGTATCTTGCGTTGAAATGGGGGGGGGGGGGGGTGTCCGCAAGGGATGCTTCTCGTGAGCTCGCAGGCGGGTGGCGTGGCTTCACGACGCTTCCTTTACCTTCCCATTGTGCACCAGCGACAGGTAATTTTCTGCAAGGTTTCGAACGAATGGCAAGCCACGAAGAAACAAGATTTGGATTGCGGTGCAAGTTGGACAATCCAAGAGGCAACAGCGTGTTCAGGCCATGTTAGCGAGTTAGCGCCCGCTGAAGCGGGCATAGCGGGTTGGCAAGTTAGCGGGTTGGCGAGGGAGGCTGCCGGTTATTTGTTTTCGTTGCCGGTGAGGCGGAAGGTAATTGTTCCCCAGAATAAGCGGGCGCGCATCTGCACCGGTAGGTGTCGATCGTCGTCGGTGTACCAGATCCAGATGTTGCCGCGGTTCTTGACCACGCCGGCGTCGGCGGTGGGCTGCACGCGCAGGGTTTTGAAGGTTCCGAGGATGGTCTTGACCTCTTCGCGGCCCTCGACCTTCATGGTCACGGGCACGGTGTGCAGGGCATCGACGACGGGGATCACAAACGTGTGGCCCAGCTCCATGGGCTGCGACGAGGCGTAGTAAACCCCTGTCAGCAGGTCGGTAAGGCAGCCGGAGATGGGCATTTCAACGTGCTTGGTCTGGCCGGTGACCATATTCTTTTCGTCGAGGATGGATTTCCCCTGGGCGTAATCCAATCTGAGGGTGGAGTTGATCTGGCGGCGCCCCTCGACGGTCTGCTTGTCGAACTCGTAGGTGCAGCCCTTTTCGCGGTCAAAGGTGGACTGAAAGCGGTCGCCCACGTGAAACAGCAGGTTGATTGCGCCGATGGTGTCTGCATTGGCGGTGATGCGCTCGCGATCGCCGGTTGCGTCAAAGTGCAGAACGGCGGTTCCGGCGGGAAAGACTCGCCAGTCGACGGAGTAGGTGAGGGTCTGCTTCTGGGGAAAGCTGAAGCCGGCGCGGGGCGGGGTGAGCGGGGCCACCTGCTGGCCGTGAGCCATGGCGGCCAGGGCAAGGGCGCATAAAACGGTTGCTGCGGTGGTGCGCGTCTTCACCTTCAGGCAGGGCTCCTTGATAGTTGGAGAGGTTGGAGGATTTGAAAATCCTGGTGCGGAAAACCCTCACCGCAGGCCACGCACGAAACCGCCAAGAGCCGGCCTCAAGAAAAGCAAACTGAGGTAAAGCAGTGCGGTCCCTATTGCAGCATTGTACTCGCGGTGGTGGAGATAAAGCATCAAGGAGAAGCGTCCAGCGTTGGATTCGCCGGCTGGATCGCGGGCAGGGGTAAGGCGCGGAACCAATCTGGGAACGCGGCGGCAATAGGCCTCGAATGCGGGGAAAGTGGCGCGCAGGAAGCGTTCTTCGGACGCGATGACCGGGATATAGATGACGGCGAACCCGGCGGCCAGCAGCAGCGCCACCGGCCAACTGAGCAGGGCCAGCGCAAAGCCGGCGGCGATGAGCATCGAGCCCAGGTAAAGGGGGTTGCGGGTGTGGGCGTAGGGGCCAGTGACGGTGAGTTCACGGTTCTTTTTGACGTAGCCGGCGGCATATCCGCGCAGCCAGAGACCGGGCAGAACCAGCGCCAGGCTCCAGGCGACGGCGGCCGGAAGGGGCGGGCGCCGCCAGAGCTCGAACAAGTAAAGAGCGGCGGCAAGAAAGCCCAACGGCACACGGATTCGGCGGGCAAGGCGCTGCCAGCGGGCGATCCAGTCTTCGCTCGCTGGTCCGGGGCTGGATTTGCCGGGCTGAATCATGGGGTGGTCTCCGGGGCGAGGAGTTCGCCGGCGGCTCTCAGAACATCTTCGGGCTGGATGGTCAGCAAGCCGGCTTCGGGCTCTGTGTAGCGGGTGTGGTCACAGCGGCTTTTGGGGCTGCGCAGCACCTTGAACCGGGTGCCGAAGGGACCGTTGCGGCTGGGGTCGGTGGGTCCATAGATGCCAACGACGGGGCGGGCGAGGGCGCAGGCGAGGTGGAGCGGGCCGGTGTCTCCCGCGATGACAAGCGCAGCGCGGCGGGTGAGGGCGATGAGCTGTTCAAGGGAGCAGGTGAGGGGAGCGGCCACGCCACCGGTGGCTCGGGAGATGGCTTCTGCGAGCGGCTCTTCGCCGGGGCCGGCGTTGACCAGCACACGCAGGCCGCGGTCAATGAGGCCCCGGGCAACCGCCGCATATCGATCGGTTGGCCAGCGTTTGGCGCCCCAGCCGGCGCCGGGGTTGATTATTACGGCATTTTGATTGGCGGAGGGAGGCAGAACTTCTTCAGCCCAGGTTTCGGCACCGGAGTCGACGGGGAGCCAGGGTTGGACGGGGCTGAGGTCGTCGCCTGCGATTGCGGAGGCCAGTTCGACATCCTGCTCGATGACGTGTGCGCCGTGGGTTGCGACATGCTCAGTAAACAGCCAGCGGGCTGGACGCTCGCGCGGTTCGGCCTCGCCGATCAGACGGCGGCAACCTGCCAACCGCCCCAGAACCGCGGACCGGATGGCCCCTTGCACGTCGAGCACGGCGTCATAGGCGCCTTCCCGAAGTGTCTGCCGCAGAAGTTTGATTTCATGGCAGGTTTTCTGACTGAACGGCGTGCATCGCCACTCTTTGGTGGGGGCGAAAAGGAGCCGGTTGACGAGCGGGCAAGAGGTAACGCGGCCAAGGCTGTCTTCCGCTGCAAAAAGCGGACGCCAGCGGGGTTCGACAACCCAGTCGATGACCCAGCCGGGATGGGCCAGGCGCAGCGCCGTGACTGCGGGCAGCGCGTGCAGAATGTCGCCCATGGCGCCCAGCCGGACCACAAGCAAGCGGAACTTGGATTGCGTTTGCAAACTTTGATTTTCTCACAATGCGGTTCGAGGCTGAGGGGACTCCAGCAAGTCGAGGAGACAATCGACGGCTTCGCTCTCGTGCTCGATCTCGATGCGCAGGTGAGCTGTCTTGAGCGGGAGTGATTCAGGGAAGGCGGAGGTCAGCTTGCCAAGGCGAACGAGATCCTTGTCAGTGGTGATCAGGGCTGTGGCTCCGGTCTGCCTGGCCGCGGTGACGAGGCGAGCTACGTCGGCTGGCGAGAAGCGGTGGTGGTCGGGAAAGGCGATGCGAGCGGCGATGCGCTGGCCGGCGGCTTCGAGACCGGCGAAAAACTGCTCGGGTCGGGCGATGCCGCAGAAGGCGGCTACTAGGCCATCGAGCGCGGGAACGTCCATCTTGCGGTGCAGCCGCCAGATGGGACCTTCCCAGCCCCATTTGCGGAGTGCGGCCTCAAGCTCCGGGGCTTTGTCAGGCGCGGGAATGGCAATGATGGTGGCGCGGAGGGCAGCTTTGCGCGGTTCGCGCAGATTGCCGGCCGGCAGCAGGCCTTCGGCCAGCCAGTCGCGTTGATCGAGAAGCAGAATGTCCACGTCGCGGTGGAGCTGGCGGTGCTGAAAACCGTCGTCGAGAATGTGAACGGCGGGCAGGTGGGGAGAAGAGACGCCGGGGGGCGCTTCGGCCTCGGCGAGCTGGCCGGCTGCGAAACGCTGTCCGGCCACGTAGACAGGGACGCCGGTTTCGCGCGCGATCAGGAGGGGCTCATCGCCAAAGTCTTCAGCGGTGCCGTCGGGGTCGACGCGGGCCGCGCGCTGGGCTGGATTGGAGCGCGCGCGGCCAAAGCCACGGGAGAGAACGTCTACGCGGAGGCCGCGCGTTTCGAGGGCCTTTGCGAGCGCGATGGTGAGCGGCGTTTTGCCAGCGCCGCCAGCGGAGAGATTGCCGATGCTGACGACCGGAAAACGCAGGCGCCTGACTGGCTCGATTCCGGCGCGCAGGCTCAGCTCACGCAGCAGCAAGGCCAGGCGGTAGGCGGGAACCAGCGGGAGCAGCAGTTTGCGCGACGAAGAGGGCTTGGTCATGCGAGACGCTCCGGAATCGTGAAGGGAGAGAGAAGCTCCCGCAGCGCGTCCACGCATCGGCCGGTGGCGCCGGCTTGCTGGTTGAAGACTTGCCTGGCTCGCTCGCCCATTGCAGTTGCGGCAGCAGAGTCGCGGAGCAATTCGATCAGAGTTCCGGCCAGGTCTTCCTTGGTTGCAATGCGGAGGGCATCATGCGCAAGCAGGTCTTCCGTGATGGCGCGGAAGTTGGCGTAGTGCGGGCCGATCACGATGGGAACGCCGAACTGGGCCGGCTCGAGGGGGTTGTGGCCGCCGGTTGGAAACAGGCTGCCGCCGACGAATGCTACAGAGGCAAGGGAGTAGACCGAGGCCAATTCGCCGATGGTGTCGAGAAGGACAATCTCGCCGGGCCGGAGCGGCTTGGGCGGGGCGAGTGGATTCGAGCTCCAATCGGTGCGCTTGACCCAGAGGACGCCGAAGTTGTCGAGCAACGCTGCCACTGCGGCGAATCGTTCGGGATGGCGTGGAGCAAGGACCATGGCAAGATGCGGATCGGACGCGAGGAGGCGGGGCCAGGCTTGGAGCAGCGCGGATTCTTCACCGTCGAGCGTGCTGCCGGCCACGATGAGGCGCAGATCGGGAACCAAGATCTTGAGGAGCCGCGTGGCTTCGGCTTCCTGGGCGGCGCGGACATCGAATTTGAGGTTTCCGGCGACCGTGACCCGGTCGGGTTGGCAGCCGATGGCTTTGAGGCGGTCGGCGTCCGTCTCGCTCTGGGCAAGGACGCGCGAAAGCTGTTCCAGCAGGGGCCGGAAAAAGCCGCGCACCATTCGATAGCGCGGCCAGGAGCGGTCGGAGATGCGGGCATTGACGACGGCTACGGGGATTCCGCGGCGGAAACAGCCAGTGAGGAGGTTGGGCCAGAATTCGGTTTCGGCAAGGATGAGAAGGCGGGGTTCGAAGGCGTTGAGATACGCGCGAACCGCCCAGGGCAGATCGAGCGGACAGTAGAAGACGCGGTTGCTGCCGAAGCGCTCGCGGGCCAAGGCCTGGCCGGTGCGGGTGGTGGTGGAGATGGCTACGAAGTATTCCGGCAGGACGGCGTCGAGGGTCTTGACCAGCCGCGTGACTGCGAGCACTTCGCCAACCGAAACGGCATGGACCCAGATGAGGGGCCGGTCGCCCTTGTCCTTTAAGAACCGTACACGCCCCAGACGCGCAAGGAGGCCCTCGCGGTACTTGTGAGTGGTGGCCATTCGCCACAGCCACCAGGGGGATCCGGCTACGAGGACCGCCAGCAACACGAGATTGTAAAAAAGCAGAATCATGAGAAACGGAAAAAGTCTTCCCCCAGTCTAACCTTCAAATGATACAGTCGAGCACGATGAGAAGCTTGCGGGCAATTCCGCCGTTCTTGCTTTGGCTGGCTCTGCCGGCCGTTGCCAGCGACCACACCCCGCCTCCCGTTCAACCGGCGACGACGTTTGCCGCGGTTGAAGTACACGGGGACGAGAAGGTGGCCATCGCTGTGGAACCCTACGATACGCGGATGCGGGAGTCCATTTTTCGCATCGATTATCTGAGCCACGGGGTGATGCCGGTGCGGCTGATCGTGACCAACAACGGGGATCGGCCCATCTCTCTGCGCGATGCGCGGATTCTGTTCCTCACGGCGGCGGGCGAGAAGATTCCGGCCGCGGAGCCGGAGGATGTGGAACGGCTGATGAGCCAGAAGGAGCGGCAGGGCAGCAAGATTCCAATGCCGGGGCCGATCCCGAGCATCAAGCTGAAGCCGAAGGCGAGCGATAAAGAGGTCGAGGCGGACTTCGATACATTCGAGTACCAGGCCCTGGTGGTTGAGCCGCATACGACGAGAGCCGGCTTCCTGTTTTACGACGTGTCGGGGCTGGGCAACGCGCTCGAGGGCGCCAAACTGCACATCGTCAAACTGCGCGATGCCGATGGCAACGAGCTTTATTACTTTGAGATTCCATTCGACAAGTACCTGAGATCGAAGTCGAGCCAGATGAATTAGTGATATTGCATGTGATATGATTGCCAATGCGTTTAGTCCTCGACACATCGGTTCTGGTTGCGGCTATTCGCAGTCCCACTGGTGCATCGATGGCGCTTCTCGATGCGGCCCTACGTGGGGAAACTGAAACTCTGATCTCGACGGCACTTGTGTTGGAGTACGAGGCCGTCATGACCCGACCCGAGCATTTGCTTGTTGCGGAGTATACGCTTGTTGAAATACAAGAATTGCTGGATGCGGTCTGTGAAGCAGGCACAAAAGTGACTGTCCATTGGCATTGGCGGCCACAGTTGCACGATCCGGACGATGAAATGGTGCTCGAAACCGCAATCAACGGCTACGCGGACGCGATCGTTACATTCAATCGGGCCGACTTTATTTTTGGCGCGAAACGCTTCGGTTTGAAATTGCTCACTCCGAGTGAGGCGCTTGAAAGGGTGGTCATACTATGAAACGAAGCAACTTTGCGCTGCGTCTTCAACCGTCCCTGATGGAGGCATCTCGTAAGCTGGCGGAATCGGAGGGAGTGGCGCTCAACCAATTGTTCAACGTGGCGGTGGCTCAGATGATCGCATCGCACGACACAATGGACTACATAGCCGAAAGGGCAAAACGCGCGAATATACAACGTGCGCTTGAGATCCTGCGGAAACCCAGAATAGGCGAGCCGCCCCGCGAAGGCGATGAACTGCCTGAGTCGTGGAAGAACCGCAGATCTGCCACCGTGCCTAAGCCGCGGGCGAAAGCGCCTACTCGTAGTAAGTAGCCGTGGTGGTGTCTGTCTCCCAGATGGTGCAGTCTTTTACGCTCACACGGCCTTTGGTCATCTCGGCTAGCTGTTCGCGGGTCTGGTCGTAAAAATATTTGGCGATGTTCTCGGCGGAGGGGTTGAGCACCGTAAACGGCTCAAGGTC
>Ga0224559_1001451_pt1 | contig 13018 bp, 14 predicted proteins | sample 714S33034metaG_FD_180676 | JGI IMG/M metagenome (GOLD analysis project Ga0224559, IMG submission 180676) | Peat soil microbial communities from Stordalen Mire, Sweden - 717 S3 30-34 | ecosystem: Environmental > Terrestrial > Soil > Wetlands > Peat | place: Sweden: Norrbotten County, Stordalen... | reverse complement strand
TACACACAGATAGAGGATGGTTTTTTAAGTTCAATATTTTTATGGATTTAAATTGAATTACTTTCAGAGATTTTTTTTGTTCTCTGGAATTTCTTAAAAAATTGAATGAATATTATTATAAAAAAATGAATAATAAATTAAATTTCTTTAAGTTTTTGATGGAAAAAATCTGCAAAATTTTGTTTAGTTTCCTCTATTAACCTATTTACCACTACTTTATTTAGGTATGTTGGGTAATTGAATTCAATTGTTACAGCGAAATAAGTTTTATCATCCCGTTCTACTGCTTTATTATAGTAAGCTTTTGCATCAGGATGTTCAAAATTCCAAACTTTTAAATGTTTCTCAAGTTTTGAAAGATTTTCACCTAATTTACTTTCTATTGAAAAATATAGAAACCATCTAGCTTCAAAAGGCACATTTTTAACTAATTCCTTATGCTCAAATTTTAATTCACTGTCAACCATTTTATCACTTCTTCCTTTTTAAAAACAATATATATAATATACTATTAATTTTGTAGATGTTAAACTTGCTTATAGATTTCCTAAAGGTTCCTACCCATATCAAATATCTCATAAGTACAATTTTATATAAATAAATTCATTTATTCATATTATACAGGCATCTATTCATATATTGATAAAGTTACTATGTCATTTAATTATAGCTTGCGGGTAATTTAAAGAGATTTAATATGTTAAGTTCCATTTCCAAAGTTGAATTTTTCTTATGTAATTTTGATACTAGTGTAAGTTCTAAAAAATTTCTTTTCCTGATGGTATTCTCTATGTATGAATATTCATTTTGAATCATAAACCGCTATTAATAATAATTAGAATGTTCTATACACTAATTGATGGGTAAAAGTAATGAAGCTTTAAATGGAAAACCTATTGGCATCTGGTCTGCCGTTGCTATTGGGATAGGTGGTATGATAGGGGCAGGTATTTTTTCTATTTTGGGTATTGCAACTACAATAGCTGGTAATGTAGTTTATATCTCTTTTATTATTGGGGGTGCAATTGCACTTCTAAGTACTTATTCCTACGCAAAATTATCTACTAAATATCCCTCTGCAGGAGGGCCTGTAGAATTTTTAGTCAGAGGATTTGGTGATGGTGTCCTAAGTGGTGGATTCAATTTTCTTCTGTGGATTGGCTTCATCTTTGCTCTGAGTGTTTATGCAGAGGCATTTGGAAGTTATGCGGCTATTTTCCTACATATGGGTCAATCAGGACTCTCTGTTACTATTTTAGCGATTTTAATTATCCTTATCTTCACAGGCATCAATTTTTTGGGACCTAAAGTTGTGGGAAGATCAGAGGTAATAATTGTGGGAATAAAAGTAGGTATATTGTTAACTTTTGCATTAGTGGGATTGTTTTTTATAAAACCTTCCTTATTAACCATTTCACAATTTCCTCATGTTAATAATATATTAACGGCGTCTGCATTATTATTTTTAGGATATCAAGGTTTTGGTTTAATAACCAATACTGCGGAGGATATAAAAAATCCCGGAAAGAACATAGCTCGAGCACTGTACATCGCAGTTGCACTTGTAATGCTCATATACGTACTGGTTTCTTTAGTTGTGGTTGGAAATCTTCCCATTCCTGAGGTTGCTAAAACAGCGAATTATGCACTGGCAGTGGCAGCAGAACCATTTGCAGGATCAATAGGATTTACTATAATGGCCATAGCAGCTATAATTTCTACTTCATCTGCAATTAATGCCACACTTTACGGAGGGGCTAATGTAAGTTATCTAATGGCAAAAAAAGGTGAACTACCTAAAATTTTCAATAGAACCGCATGGAGAGATGGTAAAGAAGGTTTAATTATCACCAGCGCCATTGTTATACTCTTTACAATATTCCTGAACTTGAGCAGCGTAGCAATGATGGGAAGTGCATTATTCCTAATAATCTATGCAGGAGTAAACTTCGCTCACCTCAAAGTACATAAACAAACCAACGCTAACAAATACATCATATGGCTGGCCATAATAGGCTGCCTATTCGCATTAACTGTACTAATCTACTACCAAATCTATAACTCACTATTAACCCTTGAACTATTAATAACAGTAACAACTGCAGCATTTTTAGTAGAATTTATTTATCGTAAATACAGTAAAAGAGTTTTAAAGCAAAGGAAAATTAACACTTGAAAATTAATTATAGATTTTCGATGAGTTATAATTTTCAAGGAATTTATAATAATTATTTCAGAATTTGTTTTTGAATTTTTTATTCCATGAAATATCTTTGTACTATACTTATGCCCACTATTACAGCTAATGTTGTGATTTGATGGGGTGTTGGTTTGGTGATAATTTTTATAAGGATCCAATATAAAAAATTCCAATTCAACCGCAATTTTTGAAGTAAATTCGAATAGAATCTCAGATAATAAAATACTGATAAATAGCTACATGACACCATAGATGATTATTATCATACTTGGAATGGAAGCATCAAAAACCTCTGCCTATCATGACTCCATTTCAAATTTAAAACTGTTTTATGGGTTTTTGAAAAATACTATATACTTTATGATCATATTATAATTATACATAATATTTTTGATTAGAAATAAGTTAACAGTTGAGATTTATAGATACTACAGCATATTAAAATCGAGGAGAAACATATGAAAAACAACGAGATAATAATACAGGAAATAGATATTGGGATAAAGTTTTTAGCCAATATTAATGTTTATCTTCCCGATACTGAAATTACAGAATATACATTTGCAATATCTCATCTTAAAAATGCTAAAAAGAGATTACTGAAAAAGCTATTGGAACCCGTGTTATAATCCACATACCAATTAATGGTCTCTGTCACATATTAACAAATTGAAGCTTAAATTATACTTTATTATTATATAATAACAACTTTCTACCTTTTAAATCTCATTTACTATAAAAGTGAGAATATAATTACAGTTAAATAGATGTAATTTTTTTTGTTTTACTATAAAATTCATCTAATTAATGGATAATCCCAAACTAGGGTTTCCACTAAAAATTTGTAATTATTTTCAAAATGTAAATATCTAAAATGGTTTCTTTAACCATATCTGGATTTTAAGGGTAGGAATTATAATAACTACTAAAGATCCTTTACTTGCCATTATACCTTTATTATTTGTGATTAATTGGTTATCATAAATTGTTAAGGATTTTATGAGATGATCAATATAACCAACACTATGCAATCCACTTTAAAGAAAAGAGATTAAAAGTACTACTGAAATTCCTTTCTCTAAGAGCGAAAGTTTACTATTAATCAGTATAGGATAAAAATTTGATGATAAAAACATTAAAATTGTGATAAACATAATTAAAGAAAAAAGAGTTATTATTAATTTAAATTATTTTTAATTCTGAGAAATAAGTTGATACGATATTTATCATAGATAAATGATCTTATAATATATATTATTCTTTGCACTATACATTTTTATCTATTATTTTAAAAAGTTATAGAGCGTTAAAAATTTATTATAATCCTTTTATTTGACAATCGAGGTTTATAAATCAGTAATTCATTTCATTCAATTTTCATTTTTTATACCATATTTCCCATTTTATTTCGCTTTCTAAATGTTCGTTAACTTTGTCGAATGAATCATTCCAATGACCTCATTGATTGTTTAATAATGGAAAAGTTAATAAAATATCCTAATGTATATATGATAAGTTTTCTCCTTTTGATTTTCCTACAGAATCATAAATAGCCTTTTTATGTAATAGTTCTACTATCATGTTAGAGTTATCTTGATATTCTAGAGATTTGCCACATTGAGGACATGCAAAATTGTATTCTGATGCTTTTTCTAATATGTATCTGTGACTATTGGCTTTACAGGCAAAGAACATATTATTTTCTTCATATTTGAGTGATTTTTCATTTTCTGTCGATAAATCTTCATATTTATTGTTAATTATATCAGATATCTTTGTTTGATTAAATTTCCAATTATATATCTCCCAATTAGTTTCAGGATCTTTGGATCTTTTATATGAAGCCACTCCTGCATCGTGTAATTTATAAAGAATATTTCGTACTTTATTCAATTTGATTTTTATCTCTTCTGAAATTTCTACATCAGAAGTTTTACCTTGCAATATACATTCAATTATTAAAATACTGCTTTCATCATTATCAGTTATGTCAATTAAAATTTCTTGAACCAGTGGATTGGTTAATAACATCAAATCACCCTCAATATTTATTAAAAATTATTAATATCAACAAACTATTTCAAAACAACTTATAAAATACTAAATTTTAAAAAAAATTAGCAATAATTGTTAGGTAGAAACAATATAGTCGACTTTGCATATAAATTAATCAATTTTTTGAAACTTCAATTAAAATTATAATAACCATTTTTGGATTGTGCAATAAGTAAAGAACCTTAATTGTTGTTAGAATGATATATGATATCAAAGATATTTACTTAAAAAAATTATTTAATATCAAACCAAATCGTGATGAATGTATGAAAACATATTACAATCCATAAAAAATTTAGTTTGTAATATGGCATTCAACTCAAATTAATAAATATATAAAACTATTTAATATCACTGAGTTGTGATTACAGAATAGCATAAATGGAATTTAGATAAATTACTCCTTGCTTTTTCTTATTATAAGTTTATGAAAATCTTTATCATCAATTTCTAAAGTTACATGATCTCCTTTATGTATTTCTACAGCTTTTACCCATTTATTTGGTAATATTACATGGAATTGATCGTTGCAATATACAAGTCTTCGTGTGCATTTCATATAATCGCCTCTTTAAACTCAAATTTTATATTATTTAATATTAATATTCATAAAATTTTAATTTTTTTCTATATTTAACTACTAAAAGTTGAATTATATATACGCTTCAACATATCGAAAGAAATTAGTTCTTAACCTAAAATTATTATAATACAAAATTGCAGTATCAAATGCGTAAATCCATTATAAAAAAAAGAAACAATGTATAATTAAACACGTAAATCAAGTTTAAGCGACCCATTATAAAAAAATTTGAAACTATTACAAGTTAAATCCTTTAATTTTAATTTATCACCCAATATGTTATTAAATTTGAATTGAATTAGGAATGATTCTAATATGGTTAAAAATATGACTAATAAATCCATAATATCTTTTAAGAATATCTTAATAATAGCCATGTTTATATTAATCAGTTTTATATCCATTAAAATACTTACAATAAATATTTCAACATTTAACACGGCGTTTGGAGATATTTTCCCTATCATAATCAATATTCTGGTTGTTTTAGCCTTATTGTATGCAACTAAATGGTCTGTCAATTCTGGTAGGCGAGTACAGATAGCTTGGATGTTTATAACATTAGCATTTGCTTTTTTTTACAGTTGGAAACATATTAAAAATTGGAATTCATCTAAAACCCTTCGCAACATTATTTAACATTTTTTATTTAATATTCTATCCACTTTTCATAATTGGAATATATTATTTGTCCACATTTTCTTTTACTTGAAATGAAAAAATTAAAATATTTTTGGATATGGGAATAATAATTATTACAGTAGGACTCATATTTTGGATCTTTTTAATAATACCAAATCTCTTAAGTCAACATAACTCATTTACAAGTAATTTCTAGACAAATATAAAGATTAATTCTTAAAATGAATCACAAGTATAATTATATTATTTAGTTTTTTTTTCTTTCGATTTCTGTATACTTGTAAAATCTTGAGCTATTTGATTTACTAGTTCCATCATATGAGTATATTTCAGCCAAGGTGTTACTTTTGGTTTAACAGGGATTTTAATGTCACATCTTCTCATATCATTAGTGTAATAATTTCCTTTTTGTTTCTTGTACTTTTCATCCAAAGTTGATATGTACTGATATGAAAAATCAGATATCTTTTCTGGGTCAAACATTTGTTCAAGATCTTCTTTGATATTATTAATCACTCCTAACACTAGGTTAAACTCGGTTATATTGATGGATTTGGGTTTCTCTATATTGTTGGAATTGATTTGGTATAAACCATCTATATACTCTTTTATATCACCTTGCCATTTATGAAAATCTTTAGTGGGGAAGACCAGAAGGTTGTCTCCACTTAAAAATAGATGTGGCCTGTACAATAATATCTTTCTTTGATCCATGATACCGTAACTGTAACGCATAACATACCATCCATTAAAATAAACAATTAAATTGGAAGATTTAATTGTACCGATACTTTCTTTTTAGATACTACGGCATTGTTATGTGAACTTCCAACGATATTAAACAGGCATGCATCAAGATAACATTGTAATGGTTCTTTTTAGAATAATGAATCCAAATTCCTATTTAATAGATATATTCTTCCCATAATTTTTGGCCAATACCCTATTAACTTCCATTCTTCGCTTCTGTTAAAAAACAAATCAGTATTGTTAATATAGTCTATCTGTTCTTTCATAGAAGTGTAACTATGACTGAATTCATTTCTAGTAAATACAATGACTTCGTCGCGTTTTTGGAACATTTCAGGATTATATAATTCTTCTTCAGGGTACTCCTTCACTAACTCTCATATCATCTTTACCGTCTTTTTCCGGATGGATATTATATCATTCAAAGGTCATGGAAATTGAGGTAGAGAGCATATGGGAAGTAATAATGATTTAAAAAGTATTTAACCCACGGATAATAAACTAAATCTCATATGGAGACTAAAAAATTCGTTCTCTTAGACATTGATTACATTACCAAGAATCGTATTCCAGTGATAAGATTATTCGGCAAACTCATTGGAGAAACTGGTGGAGGATCAAAAATAATAGCTCTAGATAAAAGATTCAAACCCTACATGTATATCCTTCCCAGCGATGCTGATGTATGTATAAATGAATTAAATTTATTAGGACTCGAAGTAGAAAAACTTCGAAGGAAAGATAACGGAAAACTAAAAGATTTTCTAAAGGTAACTCTAAACCATCCACAGGAGGTATATAAATTAAGAGATAAAATACTGGATTTAAAATCTGTAAAAGAGATTAGGGAATATGATATACCTTTTTACCGCAGATATCTTATAAATAAAGGTTTGTTTCCCATGAACATTGTGGAAGTGCAGGGAAAAGTACTTAATTTTAATCGATTTTCACCCAATGAAAAATGCATATTTGAAATACATAACGGACCAAAGAATTTAGGATCCAGTATGGAAGAACTCAACATGCTGAGTTTTAATATTGAAGCTTGTAATCCCGATGGAATGCCGAAGGTGAAGGAAGATCCCATAATCATGATAAGCTTTTCAAGTAACCAGGGCTTTGAGAAAGTATTTACAACCAAACTATCATCATCAGACTCTGTAGAAACATATCCTAACGAGAAAGAATTAATAAAAAAATATGTTGAGACAATACAGTATAAAGACCCTGATATTATTTTAGGATATAATTCAGACCGTTTTGACTTTCCCTATTTGAAAGAACGGGCAGAAAAATTAGATGTACCACTTAAATTAGGAGTTGATGGATCACCCCTTAAAATTATGAATAATGGTATTAGAAATTCTTCAGTGATAAAAGGAAGAATCCATATCGATCTGTATTCTAACATGCGTCGTAATTTGCCATTAGAACACCACACTCTAAAAAGAGTATATAAAGAGCTTTTTGGGGCGGATAAAATTGATATTCCTAGGCATGAGGTTTACACCTTGTGGAATGATGGTGGAAAATTAGAGAAGCTCTTTAAATATGCATTGGAAGATGTAATGGCTGTAACCAAGATCGGAAAGAAAATTTTGCCATTAAGTATTGAGTTAACACGAATTGTTGGTCAACCCCTGTTTGATGTGGTTCGTATGGGCTCAGGTAAGCAAGTAGAGTGGTATTTATTAAGAGAGGCCTTTGAATATGGGAATATGGCTCCCAACAAATTTGGTAGTTATTTACGAGATGTGGTGGGTGGCCATGTTAAAGAACCGGTTAAGGGTTTACACACCAATATATATTACTTCGACTTTAGGAGTTTATATCCTAGCATAATAGTGGCTAAAAATATTTCACCTGACACACTCGTTGAAGATGGTGTTGAAAACTGTCACATTTCACCTGAATTGGGTTATAAATTTAGGAAAACTCCACAGGGATTTATTCCATCTGTTGTTGGCAAACTCCTAGAAAACAGAATCCAAAAAAAATCTATGATGAAAAAATCCAAGGATCCTAGAGAATTTCAAATCCTAAATCTTCAGCAAGAAGCATTAAAAAGACTTACCAATACTATATATGGACTTTATAATCACAGCACATTCAGATGGTACAGTATTGAATGTTCAGAAGCCATAACAGCATGGGGAAGAGATTTTCTCCAAAAGACTATGGAAAAATCCGAAGAACATGGTTTTAGACCAATATATGCGGATACTGATGGATTTTATGCTGTGCTTGAACATAAATGAGTTATAAATGAGATTTAAAATCTTAACTTTGTTGCAAATGATTAAATATTGGAGTTATAATATTCATATAATCAAGATTTAAATTTTGATTTAAATCATCAAAAATAACTGAATTTAGAATTCTTCGATTATTTAGATATTATAAGGTGGTAATGTAAGTGTTTAAAACGATAATTATTATTTTAGTTGTAATCTTATTGGCGGGTGGTGTTGTGGCCTATGGAGCATATCAAAGTGCACAACCTTCATCAACCAATATTATGAAGGGTGATCATAATGTTCTTATTTTGTTAACTAACGATGAACAAAATCCCGGTACACAAGTTGTTGATATGGCATTTTCAATAAAACTTGTAAATGGTAATATTGGTAATATTACGCCTATATATCCTCTTGGACTTAGATCAACCACTTTAAAGGAACCATCATCCTATGGAACAGGGAAGTTACTGCTTAAGGATACATTCTGGAACAATGACACGACACAGGATGCTGCTGATGCACAGAAAATTGTCCAGGAAAATACGGCTATAAAAACTGATGCAGTGGTAATTATAAAATATCCAGCAGCCAATGCATTTTTAAATGCTATAAGCCCGGTAAACATACCAGGTTATGGTGAGGTTAGTTCTAATAACTCTGAAGCTTTCCTGAAATACATGACCTTCGATGTACCTACCAGTACTTTAAGGGCTGGTGAAACCGAAATTGTTTTACCTCCAATTTATAGAGCTGCAACTAATTCAAGCAAACAAAAAGCACTGGTCGAAGCAGGAATCCAACAATATATTGAAGGAAACATAATAGTCATACCCCAAAATATTATACCTCAAATTGTAATATATAAGGCTATGAACTTCCTATAAACTAGTTAGAGGGACAAAACCCCTATCACATCTTTTTTAAATTTGAATTATGTCAGTATATATGGACATTTCAAATGGACTATTTTGAAAATCCAATTCCAATTATATCTGAATAATTCATTATTCTAAAAGAATAATACAAAACTAATGTCTTAGAAGTTACATTAAAATATAGATATATCGAAAATTTTAGAATTGTATATTATTCCCTTTGATTTAATATAAATAATATTAATCCTATAGAAAAGGTGTTGATTATATGAATATTTTAATAGTTGAAACTGAAGACAACACTATTTCGGATTTAAAAACTATCTTAAATATTTTAGGACATAAAGTGGTTGGTTTAGCTTCAAATGGAAAAGAAGCAATAAAAATAGCTGGTGAATTAAATCCAGATCTGATTTTAATAAATATAAAATTAAATGGTGAAATGAGCGGTGTGGAATCTGCAAAGGTACTAACGAGTCGTTATAAAATTCCAATTATATTTATAACCGTATTTACTAAAAACTGTTTAACTAAATCGTTACAGCTACCTGAAGATGCTATTACCCTTAGTAAACCAATAAAAAAAGAACATTTAGAATATTGTATCTCAAGAGTAATTTAAAATCTTGAGAATAAAAATAAATATCTAATTTTTTTCCAAATATTCAAAATAAACTAGAAAACTAATGAATACCTACAAAAAATCAGTAATTATCCTCTAAAATTACCATGTGACAACTATGAAAGACTATAAAACCCATTATAACCTCAGTAAAAATATAATTATCCTGATAATGGCCGGATTAATGATAGGGCTCCTTGTTGCTGCTCTTGATAATTCTATTATTGGTACTGCAATGCCTAAAATTATAGGCAACTTGCAAGGTATGGAATATTATGTTTGGCCATTTACGGCTTATCTTTTATCTTCCACAATTGCCATAATTCTCTTTGGAAAATTATCAGATATTTATGGAAGAAAACATATTCTCCTTGTTGGAATTGTTGTATTTGTTATAGCTTCAGTTATGTGTGGTTTTGCATCAAACATGTTTGAATTGATTCTATTTAGAACTATCCAAGGACTTGGTGGTGGAATATTAATATCTCTTCCATTTATTGTGGTTGGGGAAATTTTTGGTAACAGAGACACAGCAAAATATATGGGATTACTTTCAGCTGTTTTTGGATTTGCAAATGTTTTAGGGCCAATCCTAGGGGGATTCATTACAGATACTCTAGGTTGGAGATGGATCTTTTTTGTAAATGTTCCAATTGGAATTATCGCCGTATCCCTGATACTTTATTCACTACCCAATTTCAAACTACCAGATGTAAAGAAGGTTATAGACTATTCTGGAATTATTACATTTACTTTGTGTTTAAGTTCATTATTCCTTGCATTAACATTTGCAAGAGATTTGAACACCTATCCTTTAACTGATATTGTTGGACTCCTTATTTTCTCGGTATTTATGTTAATATTATTTATTATAGCTGAGAAAAGATCGGTGGAACCGATTTTACCACCGCATCTATTTAAAAATTCAATATTTACAATTTCAGCTGTTGAAAGTTTTTTAGCAAGCGCACTTTTATTTTGTGGGATAATTTATGTTCCATTATTTGCACAGAATGTTTTAGGTTTTAGTGCCACAAATGCGGGATTCATGATGATTCCTATGCTTTTAAGTGTTGCTGTTGCTTCGATAATTACTGGTCAGACCATATCAAGGACTGGAAAATATAAAAAGCTTGCCATTACAGAATTTATAATAACATTTATTGGTGTGTTGCTGTTGGCAACCATGAATGTTAATACTCCTTATTATATGTTAATTGTTTATTCCACTGTTCTTGGTCTTGGTTCAGGAATGACATACACAATATTCAATACAGCGGTTCAGAATGCATTTACGTTTAGGGAAATAGGAATTGTAACAGCTTCTATGCAGTTTTTTAGAAATGTTGGTGCTACAATAATAATCCCAATATTTGGATTTATCATGAATTTTATATTAGGAAGTTCAGCTTCAGTTAATTTAGGTAAAACCGAAGTTTTAGCACTGTCTATCCATAATATCTTCCTTGCATCAGTATTAATAGCATTTGTGGGTTTAGTTCTTGTATTCTTCTTTAAAGAGTTACCTTTAGGTGGTGATGATTCAATGGTTCAAGAATTAGTGCCTGATGGGTTTGAAGACACAGCTAAAACTAATTGAGTCTGTATTTTTATGATTATTACTTTTCATATGCTCTAGGATTACTGTGAAGTATATAAAGGCACTATTTAATATTAGGTGATAAAAATGGAGTCGTTCAAAGGGCATAAAAAAAATAATCAACAAGCATCAATCGATTATTCACTTCAAGCTATAAAGTTTTTAGATCCGAATATAAAGTCATTAGAAAGTGAAAATGATGGATTATTGGATTTTGAAGTACAAACAACTTTAGAAGCATTCCAAAAACTTAGAAAATACTGATTTACAAAATTCCAAACATTAAAATGAAAATGTTGTCTAATCAGGGTTTTAATTCTTTAAATTGGATTATAACCCTTAAATATTCTTATTATCTGGTAATTTAGATCATATATAATTAATATTATTTAGAAAAAGTTATCCATATCTATTTTTTAGATTTGCTTGTACGAATTCCATTACCAAGCTTCCATTAATGGTTAATCCATTTTCAATTAAAGTATGCTTCTCTAACCCCATGACCACAACATGCAGCTATAAATTATGGAAGAGTCCCTAAACCTGCATAATGATCCTCATTTGTTTATAATTTCCCATATTTGACATTGTATATTATAGTCAGATGTTTCTATAAATTTTATATATTGTATTGTTAATCCCTTTCGGATTATCTACGATAACACCTTCAATCTTTTCTTTTTCATCCATAATTAAAGTGATTAACAGTATTAATCTAATAAGCATTATCTTATTATATGGACTGATTTTTTAAAGATGAACAAAAAGATAACAATTATTAAACTAGTAAATATATTCATTACTAAATCTTTCATTATTATCTTAAATAGTATAATTTTTTAAAAAAAAATATGGAATATATATAAGTTATTTACAAAAAAAATATCGTTTGATTATGAATTCAATTTTTTTAACAAGTTAAGGAGTTATTTTTTAACTCCATAAACTTCTTATTTTATTAAAAATCTGATTCAGTTCTGAAGTTGAGGTTTGTTTTATGAATATGGGTCTTGGGTCCTGTCCTGTCACTTGATCCGGAAACTCGGAAAATAGGGAATAACCTGGTTCATAGGCTGCTGAATGGAATAAGATAGCGCGATGATTTGGATTAGCTTTAAGCCAAGCTTCAACGGGTTTTTTATCTGTACTGGTTTCAACTCTTACCCCTATTACATTGGCTCCTGTTTTTTCAGCTTCAGCGACAATTAAATTTGTTTGATTTATATTAGCATTTACAACATCCAGGTTAAGTGTTACATTGTAAACCTTTTCTAGGTCGGTGAAATATCTTTTAGGTGTGTCGCAGTACTGATCGGGATAGGTTTCATTGGTTGTTTGAACGACAATTTTCTCAGTTTTGTTGATTGCAACAGGTTGAGCTCCTATAACAGCTCCAGTTCCATTAATAATGGGTCTTATAGGTTCTCCACCAAGTATAATACCTGAGA
>Ga0224559_1001450_pt1 | contig 13023 bp, 13 predicted proteins | sample 714S33034metaG_FD_180676 | JGI IMG/M metagenome (GOLD analysis project Ga0224559, IMG submission 180676) | Peat soil microbial communities from Stordalen Mire, Sweden - 717 S3 30-34 | ecosystem: Environmental > Terrestrial > Soil > Wetlands > Peat | place: Sweden: Norrbotten County, Stordalen... | reverse complement strand
CACGGGCGAATCTCCTCGTCGCGTCCAATCACCGGGTCCAGCTTGCCCCGCCGCGCCAGCTCGGTCAAATCCTTGGCGTACTTTTCCAGCGCCTGGAACTTACCTTCGGGATTCTGATCCGTCACCCGCTGCGTCCCGCGCACCGCCGTCAGCGCCTTCAGAATCGCCTCATGCGTCGCGCCCAGCGCCACCAGCGCCTCACGCGCCGGCTCACCCTTGGCGTGCGCCGCGCCCAGCAGCAAGTGCTCGGTCGAAACGTATTCGTCTTTGAAGTTGCTGGCCTCGCGGAAGGCCTGGTCGAGGACTTTATTCAGCGCCGCGCTCACCCCCGGCTGGCTCGCCGCACCCGCCACACGAGGCAGTTTCTCCTCGATCTGGTGCAGCTCATGCTCCAGCCGCTCGGTCAGCACGCCGATCTTTTCCAGCACCGAAGGAATCACCCCCTCGCGGTCCTCAATCAGCGCCAGCAGCAAGTGAACCGGCAGAACCTCCGGGTTTCCCAATTCAGTAGCCCGCGCCTGCGCCTGCTCCATCGCCTGCTGCGACTTGACCGTCAACTTCTCCCAACGAATTGCCATGTTTTCTCCAGTTCACAGTTGTCAATTCTCAGTTGTCAGAAATTTCGTTATCGTAGTTCACTGCTGGAAAATCCCCTGTATCTGTTTTTCCCAACGCTTCTCTCGCTGAAAGAATTACTGCGTTGTGCCGCTTCGCGAGTTCTTTAAGTAAAGCCGGTCTATCAGAATCAGAAACCGATCGCATTCTACCTGCAAATGTAAGAGCAAATTGGAAATATTCTGACATATTTGTTGATAACTCCCCACCAATCACAACATCCGCTACGATGTGTGCGCGCTGGTACGAAGAACTGCATTGTGCAAACCGCTTCGACGCATCATTCAGCGCATCAATTCTCTTATTAATGACTGCGTCATCAAACGTTGGATTTCCAGAAAACTCCGAGCAAGCAACGCAAGTATCCATAATAGCTACTTTGAGATCTGCGAGGGTGCGAACGACATCAAGGACACCATCACGTTTCAATTCCCACTGCTTTTGCCGGTCCCAGATTTCATCAGAGATTTTGGCTTTGATATTCTCGATCTCCGCCGTTTGAGTTTTCATTTGCTCCAGAACCTTCTCAAAGTTCTGGTTGTTTGCGTCATTGGCGGCCTTTGTTTTTATGAACGCGCCAAAATAGGCGGCCAAGCCCGAGACGAATATCGTGGCGATTGGAATTCCAATTTCAATCGCGTTATTTGGCATAAGCATTTTCGCTCTAACCTCGCAGTGAATTCGCCGACGGGACGATCTTCAAAACAATGTTCCTCGTTGTGTTTCACAGCGCCCCTACTGGGCGCGGGCCAATCCAACTCATCCGTACCCAGGGTTTCACCCTGGGCTATTATCGCGCCGCCCCTGCCGGGGCATAAGCACGGTTCCCGCCCTTCATAAACCAACAACCCGCAAACCCGGCAGCCCCTCAAAATCCTTGAGATTCGTCGTCCAAAGAGCAAAATCATTTTCAATTGCCTGCGCGGCGATCCAGAGATCGTTGACCCGGGTTCTCGGCGACCGGCCCGACTGCTTCATGAATGCCGCAAGCATACCGAAAGCGTTGGCCGTTTGCGCGGTCACATCGAGAACGGGCATCTCTTCGAAAGTATTCAGGGCTCTCCTTCGATGCATCCGGATAGCCATGTCACTCACCGATTCGACGCCAAAGTTCAATTCCCCCAGAGAAATCACCGAGATAAAGACCTGTTGTTCCCCAGCGGCCCCAGATGCAACCTCTTCGGATATTTTCTCTTCAGTCAGACCAATCCAGATCGAGGTGTCGAAGATTATTCCCATGGGTCGTGAACCTCTTGGTCGAAATCTCCACGGCTGTCTCTCAGCCAAGCTTCACCCTGGGCTGGCGTCAGCAATCCTCTGATCCGAGCAATGGCTTGCGCCGCAGTCATCGTTCTCCTGGCGGGCACGATATGCGCAATTTCGGTGCGATTCCTCATCACGCTGACCGATTCACCCATAAGAATCCGCTCCAGTATCGCGCTCGTGTTACGCGCCAGATCGGAAGCACTAATCGTTTGCATCTTCATCCCTCAAGCCAAAAGATACATACCGTTACATACGAATACATACTATTCGCATTTTCGGCAAAAAGAAAGTGCCAACCGACCGTCCGCGACAAAATCAGTCATCAGTTCCCAATTCTCAGGTTTGGAAACTGAGAACTGAGAACTGTGAACTGCCGTTACGCGGCGATCTTGATTTCGATCTGCCTCGGCTGAGCCTCTGCCTTCTTTTTCAGCTCCAACTTCAGCACACCCGCATTGTAGCTCGCCGCGACGTTCTCTGTATCGACTGTATTGGGCAGCGTGAATGCGCGGTAGAAGCTACCATAGCGCCGCTCGATGCGATGAAAGTTCTCTTCCTTCTCCTCGGCCTCGAACTTGCGCTCGCCCTTGACGGTCAGGGTGTGGTTCTCCACGCGGACGTCCAAGTCCTTCTGGTCGATGCCCGGAACCTCCAGCTTCAGCATCACCTTCTGCGCGTCTTCATAGATGTCCACCGCCGGCACAAAGCTCGACGCGGCCACCGCATCGTCTCCGCCATTCATGTCCCGGAAGAGCGAGTTGACGCGATTCTGCAATGCCATGACTTCCCGATAGGGATCCCAACGAGTGATTGCCATTTGAGTGTCCTCCTTGTGTATTAGATGTGAGGGGCTTGTAACATGAGTCAAAACCACTCACATAATCTGAAAAAAATATAGCACAAATAAATCATAAAATATGCGCAAAATGCACTCATATTTTTGAATTTTTATATCTCCTTATCTTTCAATGAATTGTGCACGATGGCTGCCGGAGTGCTCCATGTTGCCAGTGGCCAATCCTCCCGCGCCGGGGCTGTGCAAATTCTGCGCATTCAAAGCCTTTGTCGTTTTTACCGCCCGGGTGGGATCAACGAAGCCCGAATTTGCCGTGAAACTGGCTTGGAATCTCTTCCTTCCTGTGATTGTTTTGGCAAATTGAAAGTGACGAAAAGGCCGTTGACTTTGGTTACAATAGAAGCATGACTTCCACACTCGCGGAATCCTCGCTCGATCAACTGTCCATCAACACCCTGCGGTTGCTGGCCGTGGACACTGTGCAAAAGGCCAATAGCGGCCATCCCGGCGCTCCGCTGGGCTGCGCGCCGATCGCTTATCTGCTCTTCCAGAAGCTGATGAAGCACAATCCGGCGAACCCCAAGTGGGCCGACCGGGACCGCTTTGTGCTGTCGAACGGTCACGCCTCGGCGCTGCTCTATGCAACGCTCTTTCTTTCCGGCTACGACGTGACGCTGGACGACCTGAAGAGCTTCCGGCAGTGGGGTTCGCGCACGCCGGGCCACCCGGAACGCGGCCACCTGCCCGGCGTTGAAGTGACCACCGGGCCGCTGGGCCAGGGAATCGCCATGGCCGTGGGTATGGCGATGGCCGAAAAGCATCTGGCAGCCGTCTACAACAAGCCTTCGCACTCCGCGATTGTGGACCACTACACCTACGCTCTTCTGGGCGACGGCGATCTGATGGAAGGCGTCTCGCATGAGGCAGCCTCGCTGGCCGGAACGCTGGGGCTGGGCAAGCTGATCTTCTTCTATGACGACAATTTGATTTCGCTCGACGGGCCGACCAGCCTGAGCTACACCGAAGATGCGCTGGAGCGCTTCGAGGCTTATCACTGGCACGTGCAACGGGTCGAGGATGGCAACGACCTGGCGGCGCTATCCGCGGCGATTGCGGCGGCCAAGGCCGAGACGGAGAAGCCTTCGATCATCGCCGTGCGCACCATCATCGGCTACGGCAGCCCAAAGGCGGGCAGCAACAAGTCGCATGGCGAACCGCTGGGCGTGGAAGGCGTGGCCTCGACCAAGAAGTTCTTCGGCTTCCCGGAGGATCAGAGCTTTTACGTGCCCGAAGAAGCGCTGCAGAATTGGCGTGTCGGGCCTGCTTCCGTTGGCGATTGGACAGAGAAGGAGTGGAAGGCGAACCTGGCAGGCTACGCGGTCTCCTATCCAGAGTTGGCGGCGGAGTTTGAGCGCACGCAGAAGGGCGAGCTGAAGGCCGGCTGGGAGAAGGCGATTCCCAGCTTCCCGGCGGGCAAGCCGCAGGCCACGCGCAACGCCGGCGGCGTCATTTTGAACGCGATTGCCGAAGCGGTGCCGGAGCTTTTTGGCGGCGCGGCGGACCTGACCTCTTCCACCAAGACGATCTTCAAGCCGGGAGCGAACTTCCATGAGGATCCGGCCGGACGCAACGTCTTCTTCGGCGTGCGCGAATTCGGAATGGCCGCCTCGGTGAACGGCATCGCCGCGCATGGCGGGCTGATTCCCTTTGGTTCCACCTTCTTTGTCTTCTCGGATTACGCTAAGCCGGCCATGCGGCTGGCGGCGTTGATGCAATTGCACTCGCTCTTCGTCTATACCCATGACTCCATCGCCGTGGGCGAAGACGGGCCGACCCATGAACCCATCGAGCAGTTGCTCGGCCTGCGCGCCATTCCCGGCATGACCGACTTCCGGCCCGCGGACGCCAACGAGACGGCGGCGGCTTGGCGGCTAGCCGTCGAACGCCAGGGACCGAGCTTCTTTGCGCTCAGCCGTCAGGATTTACCGGTGATCGATCCAGCGTCGATCGACATTTACGCCGGGGTGAGCAAGGGTGCCTACATCCTGCAAGAGGCAGAGAATCCATCGGTAGTCTTGATTGGCGCGGGCAGCGAGCTTTGGCCCTGCCTGGATGCCGCCAAGCTACTGGCAGCAGAGGGGATTCAGGCGCGCGTGGTCAGCTTCCCCAGTTGGAAGCTCTTTGAGGAGCAGACGGCCGCGTACAAGGCCAGCGTACTGCCGGCAGGCGTGCCCAAACTGGCTGTCGAGGCCGGTTCCACGCTGGGCTGGTGGAAGTATGTCGGCTCGGATGGCGACGTGATCGGCCTCGACCGCTTTGGTGCCTCCGCGCCGGGGCCGAAGGTCTTGGCCGAGTATGGCTTCACTGCGGCGAATGTGGCGGAGCGGGCGAAGAAGCTATTAGGGACTAGGGACTAAGGGACTAGGGACTGGAAGTTAGCCGAACCAAGTAAATCAGCGATTTTCTAGTCCCTCAGTCCCTAGTCCCTCAGTCCCTCAGTCCCTAGTCCCTGAACTCCGAAGGAGTCAAATTGAAACTCGTCATCGCATCCGACCACGCGGGCTTCCCCTTGAAGGAGGAGGTCCGCGCCTATCTCGGCCAGAATGGCCACGAGATTGTGGATCTTGGCGCTTATAGCGCTGACCTGCCCGACGACTATCCTGACTTTGCGGAAAAAGTTGGCGTAGCGCTCAAGCAGGGCATTGCGCCGCGCGGAATCTTGATCTGCGGTTCCGGCGTGGGCGTCTGCGTGGCGGCCAACAAGATTCCCGGCATTCGCGCCGGAATGTGCCACGACACGTACTCGGCGCACCAAGGCGTGGAGCACGACGATATGAACGTCTGCGTGCTGGGCGCGCGCATCATCGGCTCGGCGCTGGCCTTTGAAGTGGTGGACCGGTTTGTCGCGGCGCGGTTTGTGGCCAGCGAAGAGCGGTTCGTTCGCCGCTTCAAGAAGGTGCTGGCCATCGAAGCCAAGTATCAGCGCGGAGACAGTTCTGCACAATAACCAGTGAAAAGGCCATGGAACGCGCTTTGCCGGCATCAGCGAACCGGAAATAACTTAAAATTGGATTGACAACGGCGTCGAAATCGCTATTCTTTATGTAAATATCCTCAGCCCCGAGAGGAAGATTTTCATGGAATGCCCCAAGTGCAACTACGAAGGAATCGAGCGATCCAAGCGCAGAGGCTTCGCCGAAAAGTGGATCTATAGCTTCTTCGGCTACTATCCCTGGAGATGCGCGGGGTGCAACAGCCGCTTCTTCATCCGCGTCCGATACAAATTCATCAAGAAACCGGCTCAGTCGGGGGACTGACGCGGGAAGCGCCGAGGGCTGCCCAATTCTTTGCGGGCGGATCACGGGCGGATTCCCCGTCAGGCGTGTTGCCGCGCAAAAAGTCGCACAGTCGCACTTGACCGAAAGGCAAATCTGCGTCACAATCTTTTGCGTCCTTCTGAATTCCCACAGTATCTCTTTATGCAGAAGAGCGTCAAAGAAAGCGTATGAACCGTTCCGCGCCGGAATCCGTACCACCATTGATCTGGCTCAGAAATACGGGTGTCCCTTGCCCCATCCTTTTCGCGTTTTTTGCGAAGAGGGTGGGAGTGCGGGGCACGCATTCCTGGCAGATCGATAGCTGCAAGGCAGAGAAAGGCAGGCTCGCGATGCAATCTTCCCCTCAATCCGCATCCGGCTCCATGCACACGTCCCCCGGCGAGATCGAGCGCCCCCTCCACAGCGACGACCTGATCTACCAGATCGTGACGGTTGCCGCCATCCTGCTGGTGCTGGCCAGCCTCTGGGTCTTCTGAAGCCGGATCGGCTCTCGGGCAGCCCTTCCCCGGCAATTTCGTTGTTTTGGCCCAGCGATCTTCCGCTTATGGGCTGTTGCGAAACGAGACATTATCCAATATTGGGGAGAAAAACCGGAAATTGTCGAAAATAACCTAAAGCCAAAAGTGGATCGAAGTGAGACAGGCGCTAAGAATTGAAGATGCAGCTCGCGCCGGTCCAACGCATCCAAACGCGAATCAGACACTTGCAGGCCGGAAATCTTCCGTTTTTGGACTGTCTGGAAACGAGACACTTTCCAGAAAGTGACTAAAGAAACCGAAGATTCAGGAATAAACCCTCAAGTAAAAAGTGTCTCGGAACGAGACAAAAGCAGCTTAGAGAGCCGAAAATTCGTAAAAATTGTCTTGAATCGAGACAAAAGGACTTTAGGCAATTTCTACGCCTTGGTTTCGTGATTTTTTCAGTCCGGGAAAGGCGGCGAAACTGACAACTGCTCACTGACCACTGACGCCTCACCCGAAGCGGGCCTTTTTGACGGTCTGGCGGAAATCTTCACCGGTCATCTCGACGCGGACGCACATCTCGGCCAGGCGCGACCTCATGCGGTCGCCGATGCGGTCGCCCAGCGTCTGCTCGCGGGCGGCGCGCTCAGCGTCAGTCAGGCCGCCGCTCCCCGCCGGCAGATCGGCGTAGTTCGTGGTGATGATGGTGGTCTGGCGATCGTTGTAGCGGGTGTTGAGGATCAGCGCGACGGTGTCCCAGACCCACTCGTTGGGCTTCTGCGCGCCCAAGTCGTCCAGCACCAGCACCTCGGCGGCAAAGACCGGCTTCAGCAGCTCCAGTTCCGTGGTCTGCACCTGCGGGTTGTAGCTGTTCTGGATGCTCTTCAGCAGCTCGCGGTAGTCGCAAAAGAGGCCGCGAACGCCGCGCTCCTGCACCAGCCGACGCAGCACGCCAACGGCCAAGTGCGTCTTGCCCACGCCAATCGAGCCGGTGAAGAGCAGTCCCTTGCCGGCGGTGTCCACCGGATAAGCCTCGACAAACTTGCGGGCGGTCATGTGCGCCCGGCCCAGCGAGGGGTCCGCGCCGCGAAAGGCGGTCTCGTAGCCGTCCAGCGTGTACTGGCGGTAGCGCTCGGGGATGCGGGCCGCAGACAGCCGCCGCTCCTCGCGCTGCATCTCCTGGCACTCGCAGGCGCGCGAGACCCATCGGCCCTGCTCGTTGACCACCCGGACCAGCCCGACTCCATCACAGATTGCGCACGCACTCATCTCTTCAAGCGTAGCGTAACGGGCGGCTCACAACGGCAGTGCATCCCGCGTCCCCGAATGTGGAAAAAGGCCTTGGCGGAAAACCAGCCCGATTGCCAACAATCAATTGCAATAGCCGGAGGGTAGCGCCGGCCTCCTGGCCGGCTGTCGCGTGGACCTCCCGGTCCACGCCGCACTCTCTGTCCACAAGAATAGCGCTATAAAATACGATCAGGGAGAGTTCTAAATGAATCGAATGCTTTTGCGCGTTGCTTTTCTTCTGCTTGCTGCTTGTAGCCTGCTCACCGCCTCCTCGCTTCCGGCGCAAACCGCCGCCGCGCCCGCGCAGACGGTGAAGGCCGAGGCCGCGCCGGTGACAGCGGCTCCCTGCCCAACGCCCAAGACGGAGGAGATCTCCGCGTGGCAGAAGCAGTTCAACGACCGAATGCTCAAGGACTTTCCCTGGCTGGCGAGGTTCAAGGAGGCTGATTTGAAGCTGGGCGCACCCGCCGTCGGCGAGAACCGCGTGGTTTTCATGGGCGATTCCATCACTGAGGGCTGGCACTTTGACGCTCCAGAGACAGGCTTTCCCGCCAAGCCCTACATCAACCGCGGCATCAGCGGCCAGACCACGCCGCAGATGCTGGTGCGCTTCCGCCAGGACGTAATCGCGCTCCAGCCCAAGGTGGTGGTAATTCTGGCCGGCATCAACGACGTTGCCGGCAATACCGGCCCGATGACGCTGGAACAGACCGAGGACAATCTGGCCTCGATGGCCGATCTGGCCGCCGCCAACCATATTCGCGTGGTGCTGTGCTCTGTGCTGCCGGCCTACGATTTTCCCTGGAGTCCGGGCAAGACACCCGCGCCTAAAGTTCTGGCGCTGAATCGGTGGATCAAGGCCTACGCCGCCGAGCACGGTCATGTCTATGTCGATTACCACACGGCGATGAAGGACAGCCGCGACGGCCTGCCCGCCACTCTGAGCCATGACGGCGTCCATCCGCTCGCCGCCGGCTACGCGCTGATGAAGCCGCTGGTGGAGGCTGGGATCGAGGCGGCTTTGAAGGCAGGAAACAGCGAATAGGGATCAACAATTGGCACTGTTGAGGGATTATATGAGAGTGACTCAGCGAAGCATCTGGGCGGGAATTGGCCTCACTTTCTTGACCGTGGCAGGGGTGGTGAGTGTCTACTAGGTCCTGTTCTCGCTATGGATGACTGCTTATCCACAAGCCGACATCAATTTCTGGCGTCCGCATCTCTATCTTCGATTGGCTCAGACACTCCTTGTCGGAATACTCTGGAGTGTTCTGTTGGTTTGGATGTTACGGAGAAGAGATTGAGTTGATCCGCAGGTGCCTCATCCTTTCGCGCACTTCGCTAAAGGGTGGGAACCACCAACCCGTTTGATCCACTGTTACAACTGAATCTTCACCGGCCAGGTCTTCCAAATCTCCGCACAGTAATCCTTGATCGACCGGTCGGAGGAAAACTTGCCAATCCGCGCCACATTCAGAATCGACATCCGCGTCCATAGCTCCTGGTCCTTGTAAGCCGCGCTGACCCGGTCCTGGCAATCCACATACGACTGGTAGTCAGCCAGCAGCATATACTCGTCGCGGTCGAGCAGAGAGTTGATCAGCGGCTCGAAGAGCGTCCGGTCGCCGCGCGAAAATTCGCCGCTCGACAGCGCGACCAGCACCTCGTGCAGCATCGGGTTGGACTCGAAGATGGAGCGGGGATTGTAGCCCTCCGCCTTGCGCTTTTCGACTTCCGGAGTGGTGAGTCCGAACAAAAAGAAGTTCTCCTCTCCCACCTCCTCGCGAATCTCGACGTTGGCTCCATCGAGCGTGCCGATGGTGACCGCGCCGTTCATGGCGAACTTCATATTTCCCGTGCCGGACGCTTCCTTTCCGGCCAGCGAAATCTGCTCGCTCAAATCCGCTGCCGGATAAACCCTCTGCCCCAGCTTCACGCTGTAATCGGGCAAAAAAACCACCTTCAGGCGGCTGCGCACCAGCGGATCGGAGTTGATCGCCTCGCCCACCGAGTGAATCAGCTTGATAATCAGCTTGGCCATGCGGTAGCCCGGCGCAGCTTTGCCGCCAAAAATGAAGGTCCGCGGCACAATCTCCGCATCCGGGTCGCGCTGAATGCGCTTATAGAGCGTGAGAATGTACAGAATCAGCAAATGCTGCCGCTTGTACTCATGCAGCCGCTTCACCAGCACGTCAAACATGGACTCCGGATCGATGGTAATTCCCAATTGCTCTTGAATGTACCCCGACAGATGCAGCTTGTTCTGCCGCTTGATCGCCCGCCACTCTTCTGAGAATTCTGGATCGCCCACCAGCGGCTCCAGCTTGCGCAGCTTCTCCAGGTCGCGCGCCCAGCCCGATCCCAGACGCGCCGTCAGCAACTGCGCCATCCGCGGATTGCTCAGCGCCATCCAGCGCCGCGGCGTCACGCCGTTGGTCTTGTTGCTGAACTTCTCTGGCGTCAGCGCGTAGAAGTCGCTCAGTACATGCGTCTTCAGCAACTCCGTGTGCAGCGCCGCCACGCCGTTGATGGCGTGCGAACCCAGCGCCGCCAAGTGCGCCATGCGCACATACTTCCCGCCCTCCTCGTTAATCAGCGACAGCCGCTGAACGCGCCCATCGTCGCCGGGAAACTTCAGCCGCACACGCTCCAGATGACGCCGGTTGATGTCGTCGATAATCTCCAGATGGCGCGGCAGCAGCGTGCCAAAAAGCCCCACCGGCCACTGCTCCAGCGCCTCCGGCATCAGTGTGTGATTGGTATAGGAGAGCGTGTTCTCGGTTACGTGCCAGGCCGCGTCCCACTCCAGCTCATTCTCGTCGATCAGCAGGCGCATCAGCTCCGCTACGGCAATTGCCGGATGCGTGTCGTTCATCTGAATGGCGAAGTTGCGGTGCAGCTCGGCCAGCGGACGATGCTGCGTGAGCTGAATCTTCAAAATATGCTGCAAGCTGCAACTGACAAAGAAGAACTGCTGCAAGAGGCGCAACTGCTTGCCCTGCACCCCTTCGTCATTCGGATAAAGAATCTTCGAGATATTCTCGCTGGAGACCTTGTCGGCCACCGCGCCCAGAAAATCCCCTTGGTTAAAGCTGCCAAAGTCAAAGCTCTCCACCGCCTGCGCCGCCCACAGCCGCATGGTATTCGCGGTGTTCGTCCGGTAGCCCAGAATCGGCGTATCGTGCGGAACCCCGCGCACCAGCCGCTGCGGAATCCACTTTACCCGCTCCTTGCCTTTGCTGTTGGTATATTTCTCTGTCCGCCCACCGATCTTTACCTCGAAGGCGTCCTCCGGCCGTTCCAGCGCCCAGGGATTGCCCAGCCGCAGCCACTTGTCGGTCGACTCGACCTGCCAGCCGTCGCGAATCTGCTGGTCGAAAATCCCATATTCGTAGCGAATCCCGTAGCCGATCGCCGGAATATCCAGCGTGGCCAGCGAATCCATGAAACACGAGGCCAGCCGGCCCAATCCGCCGTTGCCCAGGCCCGGCTCCTCTTCCTGCTCGATGAGCGTATTCAGATCGATTCCCAACTGCCGCATCGCCTGCTCGGTCTCGTCATAGATGCCCAGATTGATCAGATTGTTGGCCAGGTGCGGCCCGGTCAGGAACTCCGCCGACAAGTAGCAGACCACCCGCACATCCTGCGCCTGGTAGTTCTTTACTGTCGAAATCCACCGCTCCACCAGCCGGTCCCGCACCGTATGCGCCAGCGCCATGTATAGGTCATTCACCGTCGCCCGCTCGGTCGACCGCCCCTGCACAAAAAACAGGTTGTCCAAAAACGATTGCGCCAGCGCCTCGACGCCCAGCGCGGTTCTCTGGCCCTTCTGCGATCCAATCAACGGCAACTTCAGGTTTCCAATCTCGGTCATCGTACCCCTCGTCTCTCCAAAATGGAGGACAGTTCCCAGAAAATGGGAGCGGCTCAATTCAATATAACTGCGGAAATGGCTAATGTTGATGAAAAATCGATCCGGCGCAAGACGCAATCCTATGAATGGTCCAATTTGAAAATTACAATGCCATTTTGGTCAGCAAAACAGGCGAAGCTACGCTCTGTTCTGGACTGGCGCATTGCAATTCTGCCGGCCGGCAGACTGGTATTGGGTGAGTTGGAATTTTCCGATTTTCAGCCCATGCGATGAGTCCGAACAATTGCATCTCTTCAAGCAGATTCGGAAACCTTCGGGAGAGAACCAAAAAATGGAATCACCGCTTCCTCAGTAATGAACGACCTCGCCGCAAGCGGCGAGGTATCCTGCAAAACCCGAGTTGATGTCATGCCACAAGCGGCGGGGAATTAGACCCGGTAGAGATTCAACTCGGTTTGACCCTCGACATGGACGAGCATCCGCAGCTTATTCATTCGCTCACCGGAATTTCTTCCAGTTCGCCCTTCTCCCAAAGCTGGCCCAAGCTGTAATCTTTCAACCATCCGGCAAGACGCTCCGCATTCAGACGGCGGATGACGGTTGCATCCTCAATGAGATCCGCAACCAAAACATCTTCGGGATCAAAATAATCCAGCAATAGCGGTGATTGCGTAGCAACGATGACTTGCGTTTCATGGGAGACTTCTCGAATCAAAGATGCAAGCAGGCAGATCGCATACGGATGCAAGCCTAACTCCGGTTCATCGACGAGGATTACTGAAGGCCGCAACTCCGCCGGCTGCAAAAACAAAGTCGCCAACGCGATGAAACGGAGTGTACCGTCGGAGAGCGCGGATGCATCAAAGTAATCATCAGAATTTTTGTGATTCTTATGCCGCCACTCCAATTTGATCGTGTCAGTATTGCGAACAAGCGGAACAAGTTTAAAATCGTCGAAGAATGGGGCTATCTGTTGTACCGTTTTACGAATTTACTCATACGAATCGGCATATCTCACCTTTAGAAGGTGAAGAAATGCGGCAAGATTAGCCCCATCCGGACGCAACGAACGATTGTCGTCGATCTGATTCGTCTTCTTTATCCTGGAATCGAAACCGGTATCGTGAAATTGAAATCGCGTCCAGGATGGCAGATTCGGCTTCGATTCACCCCACCACGCTCCGGTGGTAACAGCACCAGCTAAACGATCATTTCCCGTACGAAGATAGTGAGCACTCAAATGCAACCCATTCACCGACTCCATGAAAAAGGATATTTGCTTTGTCACTCTTGTCCAAGACAGCATTTTCTGTGAATTGAACGCTTGATTCCACGGGACATAGCAGTCCTTCCCCAGTGATAGCGCCAGGCTGGTTCGATAAC
>Ga0224559_1001449_pt1 | contig 13028 bp, 14 predicted proteins | sample 714S33034metaG_FD_180676 | JGI IMG/M metagenome (GOLD analysis project Ga0224559, IMG submission 180676) | Peat soil microbial communities from Stordalen Mire, Sweden - 717 S3 30-34 | ecosystem: Environmental > Terrestrial > Soil > Wetlands > Peat | place: Sweden: Norrbotten County, Stordalen... | reverse complement strand
AACGGTGAACCCATCACAACCTTCGGGCTCGGCTTCGTCTGGCCCGATTTTCATTCGCAACGCCACCCACGGGGAATTAGATGACAGACCCTAGACCTACCAAAGCGCGCGCGTCGGCGATTCGGCATCCTCCGAGAAACCCTCCAGCCGACATCGGCGTTTACCTGGACCACGGGCGGCGGGTGGCTCAGGTCTCGATCCTGGGATCTGGGAAAGCTGGAAGGCAGAAGCTGGGAGCTGGGGTTTGCGTATAAATACCCTTCCTTGGCGCATCATCACTGACAGAACATCCACACCGAAATGCCCCGGCACGCTGCCAGACCTCCGCAAACCCTCGGGAAAACGCCGTAACTCTTTTGATAAGAAGATTTTGCAAATAACCCCTTTAGAATGGCGATTTTGGAGCGGTACTACCCTCGTATCCTCTTGGAAACAAGAATTTTATTTACAAAATATGGGTGGGGTGGGCAGGTGTCGCGATGAATATCTAACGTCACATCTCCCAGACCGCGATCAGACCTCCTCTGCCAAGGGATACCCCGCAATCGTATACTTGCGCTGGAATTATGCCTGAAGCAGTTTTGCCAGCGCGTGCCTTGAGCGGAGTAGCCAGCGCCGCCCGGCGGCAGCGGCAGCGAGAGTACACGGACGCCCTTATGGAAATCAAAACAGGAGGGATATTTCTGAGAAAAGAGAAGGAATCTGGTAGCGCTACCGGGAATCGAACCCGGGTTTTAAGATTGAGAATCTCACGTCCTAACCCCTAGACGATAGCGCCACACTTTTGCCACAAAACTATAGGAAACGGCCGTAGCCAGCCACTTGTTTACTCTAACAAAAATACAGGCTGCTGCCAAAGACGAACCATGCCCGCGCCGCAGCTTCAGATGCCCAGCTTGCGCACTTCGTCGTTGTAGTACTTGCGGTAGAGGATTTCCCACTCCTGCGAGCCTTCCAGGATGATCTTGCGCTGGTTGGCAATCTTCGTCCGGGCCGCGGTGTCGATTGCGGCCTCCTGAGTGAGCAGGGCAGTCAGCGCCTTGCGCGCCTCCTGGCGAATGGTATTGCGATCCTCCAGGAACCCGATCTCGTCGATCTCGGCCAGGGTGTCGGCCACGGTGTGGGCAAGTTTATTGAGCTTGTCGGGGCTGATCCTCATAGCACCGCCTTGTATTTCTTGCTCAGCTCGGTCTTCACTTTTTTGAACATTTCGGCGTATTGCGCGCCGGATTTTCGCATCTCCTCGGAATACGCCTCGAGAATCACGCGCACCTCCTCGTTGATGCGGTCTTCCAGAGACAATTCCTCGACCATGGCCTCGTTGACACGCGCCTCGGTCGCCTTCAAGTCTGCGGTGGTGATCATCTTGGCATCGATGAGGTGTTTGACAGTCCGACGGGCGAGATACCCGATATAATCGCGCGAAAAGATCATGGATTAGTCCCAAGAATATCGCATGAGACCGCATCCTGTACACCTGACCTCGCAACGCGTTCCGGAACCGCCCTCAAAAAGTCAGGCTGAGATCGAGATTCGCGCTGCCGCCCGCAGCCGGTAATGCCGCGCCGGTGCTCTGCCGCGCACTGCCAGCAAGCACCACTGGGGCGGACCCCGCGGCGCTCGCAGCGTCGATCTCGTAGTTCAGCACAACCCCGCCGCGCGCATTCTCCACCGTCCAGGAAAATGGAATTTCCGCCACACAAGTGGCTGTCGAGCCTGTCACCGTGGCCATCCCCGCAACAGCCAAGGGAAACGCGGCAAGCCGCGAATTCATCAGGTTCAGCCCGCCCTGATCAGGAGCAATCCGCGCACGGCAGGTGATGGTGCTCCCCGCAGGCAACTTGGAAGCGATGTTCAGATGGAAGGTAACCGAGTAGACCCCGCTTACAGCCGTCAATGGGCTGTGCTCTCTCGGAACGCTGGCGGCCAGCCCATCCTGCACCGCAAGCAATGCAAAGCAAAGCAGCAACGAAGTGTAGACACGCGCCATGGTGATCCTCCATGCCGCGGTTATCGGCGCGCTTGAGTAAAGCATGAGGGAGTACGAGTTACGAAAGTCAGCCGAGTCGATCTTCGGCCCCCACTTTCTGGAATCCAGAACTCACCCTTGATGCGGGCAATTCCTGTTATTCAGGCACTCTTCGGCAATGCGCAGCCGCTCCACCGGGCGTCCTGCAACCAGGTGCTCGGCCACAATCTCCGCCGCGTCTTCAGGCCGCACGTTGCCATACCACACAGCCTCGGGATAAACCACCACGGTCGGCCCGTGTTCGCACTGATCCAGGCATCCGGATTTGTTGATGCGCACGCGGCCGCTCAGCCCGGCTTCCTTGGTCAGTCTTTGCAGTTCGGCATGAAGATCGCTCTTGCCGTCGCGTGTGCAGGAGCGTCGCGGCGCACCCTCGGGCCGTGTGTTGTGACAGACAAATACGTGGTGCTCAAATGCGGGCAAAGCTGGTCTCCTTCGGATTCCGGTATGCCTACAGATTAACGTGCCGCTCTTCTCCACGCCGAAGTTTTCATAGCTTGCACAACCCACCCCGCCCGTGTCTGCGAAAATAGATATTGACTATGAGCACAGACAACCTCCTCCCGCTGAAAGACGACATGGTGGCCTTCATCGAAGGCCATGGACTCAAACGCCTGCCCGGTTACGTCACCGAGGATATCCCTTCCATTGTTTGGGAGGGCCAGGAAAACCCCGACGCATGGAAAGACTTTGTCGAGATGGCCAAGCTTGTTGGCGCGCCCTTCGTCACCTTCAGCGAAATGACGCTGGAGGCCGAGGAACTGGACGCGCTGATCGAAGAAGCCGGCGAGATGAATTTCCCCGACGAAGAAGCCACCGAACTGGTCGAGGCGCAATGGCTGCGCAAGTATGCCGGAAATCTCGGCTACATCCAACTGGGCTTTGTCTACCAGGGCCTGGTCTTCCTGCACGAGACCACCACCGAATGGTATGAGCGCTTCCAGACGCTTCTCGAAGACATAGAAACCTTCCAGGAGATCGTCATCGGCGACCACGAGCACGATCACGAAGACGAGGACGAGTAGCCCCGGTGGGCGCGCTGGGCGTTGAAGTCAGCGAGCAGCTTCCGAGGCAAGGCGCGCCGCGGAAGCTACTTCGCCAGCGCTGGACGTTCGCCGAGCCGCATCAGGACGAGGCTGCCGCGCTGGCCAAATCTGCGCGCCTGCCGCAAGTGCTGGCCGAGCTGCTGGTGGCCCGCGGCATCACTCAGCCTTCTGAAGCCTTCGCCTTCCTCAATCCTGAGATCGCCCATCTAAACGATCCCTTTCTCATGCTGGGCATGGATGCCGCTGTCGCGCGGCTGGAGCAAGCCATTGCCGCGCGCGAGCCTGTATTGCTCTACGGCGACTACGATGTGGACGGCACCACCGCCGTTGTCCTGCTCAAGACGGCCATCGAGATGCTCGGCGGAGTCGCGCGCTTCCATGTGCCTCACCGGCTTCTTGAGGGCTACGGACTGCAATCGAGCGTGCTTGAAGCTGCTTACGCCGAGGGCGCGCGGCTCGTCATCACAGTCGATACCGGCATGAGAGCCTTTGCCCAGGCCGAAACCGCTCGCTGCCTTGGCCTGGATCTCATCATCACCGACCATCACCTGCTGGCTGCCGGCGATAGCGTGCCCCCGGCGCTGGCTATTCTCAACCCCAATCAGCCCGCTTGCGCGTACCCGGAAAAATCTCTCTGCGGCGCAGCCATTGCGATGAAATTGGCGCAAGCAATTCTGGAGCGTCGCGACCAGACCCGCACGCGCGAGAAAACCTTGCCCAGTTTTCTCAAGATGGCCGCCATCGCCACCATTGCCGACGCTGTGCCGTTGAAGGGCGAGAACCGCGTCATTGCGGCTTTGGGATTGCGCGAGCTGCGCCGCCCGGCCGGAACCGGCTTGCGCGCTCTTTTCGCAGCCGCGGCACTCGACCCGGCCGCCAAGCCAGTCTCCGCATTCGACGTGGCCTTCCGACTTGCTCCGCGCATCAATGCCGCCGGACGCATGGACGTAGCCACAGAAGTGGTCGAGCTTTTCACCACTCACAACGCGGCCCGCGCCGCTGAACTGGCCGCGAAGCTGGAACGTCTCAATCGAGAGCGCCGCGAGACTGAGGCCACAGCTCTCACCGCCATCGACGCCATGCTCTGTGACGATTCCGAATCAGGAGCCGAGCTTGCAGCCGACCGCCTGCTGGTTATCGACGGCGATGGATGGCACCGCGGCGTCATCGGCATTCTCGCTTCGCGGGTCGTCGAGCGCACTGCCAAACCCGCTCTCGTGGTCAGCGTAGAGGATGGCATCGCTTATGGCTCCGGCCGCTCCGTTGACGGCTTCCACTTGCTCAACGCCATCGAGAGCTGCGCTGATCTTTTCACGCGATTCGGCGGCCACGCTTTCGCCGTAGGCTTTGCTCTGCCCGCCGATTCTTTGCCGGAACTGAAGCGCCGCTTGCGGCTCTATGCAGACGAGCATTTAGCCGCGCGCGAACCGGAGCAACTGCTCCGCATCCACGCCGAACTTCCGCTGGACCGCATCACGCCCGTGCTCGCCGGCTGGCTGCGCAAGCTGGAGCCTTTCGGCCACGGCAACCCCGAGCCGGTCTTCGTCGCCCGCCGCGCGCGCCTGCTCAGCCCGCTGCGTGTGATGAAAGAGCGCCACTTGAGATTGGAATTGGCGCAGGATTCCGTTCAGCCGCGGCCCCGGCCTGGGGCAAGCGGCGCACTGCGCGCCATCGGCTGGGATCAGGCCGCCCGCGCCGCCGCGCTTGGCCTCACGCAGGGAAGCCTCATCGACCTCGCTTACCGCATCCGCGAAAACCAGCACCCAGAGTACGGAGGCCTCGAAGCCGAGATCGCCGGAGTTGAATTGGCGTAAAGATCCAGATGGGATTTTGGCGAGGGACAGCTCGCGGTTGCCAGGATACGCTACATGTCACCAAGAAGAACACGGGTAATAAAGTAGATTGTTACCAAGCAAACACCCAAGAAGACAAGTGCAGGTATTGTCTTGATAATTTTGGCTTCAGTACGACACTCCGGCGGGAAATTTCTAATAGATAGCCATCCACCCCACCAAGCGGTCAGTGCGGCCAAAGGAAAGAACACTGCGCTGCCGATCAATCGGTGCTTTGGCGGCATATAGCCAAGCAGCAGGAAGTTGAAGCCCGCGTAGAGAAAAAATATTTCTCCTGCTAAGGCAAATGCGTACAAGACGCGGCGCTTCGGCTTGAAAGCATTTTGTTTCATTCCTTCCAGCACTTCTCCTCCTTAGTCTCTGCCCCTAGCTCCGCTTGTCGCTACTCCGTTTGCGGAAAACCACCTTCAGCTCCCGCCGCCAATGCTCGGTGAGCGCGATCAACTCCCATTCCACCTGCGGAGAAAAGTAGCGCAGCACTGGCTCGTTGGCGGGATGAATACGCAATGCCGGCGCGGCCAGCAATAGCCGCGGCTCAAGAGGCGAGACCTCCGCCCCCGCAAAGTATCCATGGCGCTCGAAGGCCGTCAGCGGCCTGCCGCCCTCGTTACCCGCCGCGGGCTGGCGGTCGTTGTTCAGCGCGCGCACGCGAATCCAATAGTCCAGCGCCTGCAACGGCAGATGCAAGTCTTCATCAGCTTTCAGCTCGATCACCGCCAGCCGTCCGTTGCGATCCAGCGTCAGCAGGTCAAGCATTCCGCGATCACCGGCCGAGAGCGCCGGAACCTGCGAGTAGAGCAGGTCGCCACGCAACCCCGGAAGCAACTCGGCAATTTCACTGCGCAGCCGCGCCTCCAGCCAGCGCTCCGGTTGCAGGCGGAAGAGCGGGTCGGTGTGCGTGCCGTCGCCGTGGCGGCTCAAAAACAATCGCGAAAACAGATCGCGGCAGAGCGGCTCATTCTCCGCCGTGAGTGGCGTTTCGTTGGCGCCCGCGCCGAAGCTGATCTCGTCCTCGCGCGTGAATGTGTTGGCGGCAAAGCCCTGCCGCACCCGCGCAAATTCGAGCCCATGCAGCAGCAGCCCCACTTCTGTCGCCGAGCTGGGCCGCACCTCGACGCGGTCCCTGGCCGCCGGCGGGACCAGGGAAAGCAGCTTGGCGAGTCCTGAGTTGCAGCGCTCGATGGCCGCCTCGGCGGAAAAGGTGTGCACCAGCCGCGACTCCAGATTGCCGGTGTCGCGAAAGTCTACCGCGGTAATTTCTTCGCTGCGCTCATCGAGCGTGAAAAGCTGAAAATCGGCGGCCGCATGATTCAGCCAGGCCATGCGCTCTGCCGTCGTTCGCCACGCGCCGGCCGACACAATCACTTTGAGCCCGCCGAAGTGCCGCCGCCCGTCGCCGTGCTGGCGGCAGTGGTCCAGCCAGAGAATCCCCAGCGTCAGCACGCCATCCACAGTCGATCCCGACTCGGCCTCGCTGACACCGATTACCGCTTCCGCCGCCGTGCCTTTGAGCAGCCTTCCGCGCACATAAGCCGGCCCAAAGCTATGCTCCAAATCCATCGCCGAGCGGAATCCGTCCACCTTGGAACCAATGAAGCTGCGGGTCAGCACACGCTCCAATAATCGCTGATAATTGCGGCGCGCGGCCTCGCGAGCCGTGGGCGTGCGACGGTCACTGGTGGGCACCAGTTCCAGCGTCTGCGGCCGCGCCGCTCCCATGCGGCGTGTAGCCAGCCGCAGGCATTGCGCGCGTTCCTCAACTCCGGCCACCGTGCGCATCATGTTGCGCTCTTCGCTCCACAGTTGCAGCAGGCAGCGTCCATGCTGTTCGCTCACCGCGTAGTGAGCTGCGCGCATGTCGAACAACACGCGGCCATCCTCCAGCAGCGCGGCTGCGGGGTGGTCGGCGAGATATGTTTCGATTTGCCGGGTCAGCAACTCAGCAGACGCAGCCTCAGCAACGCCGGTCACGGGCTTCTACCAGGCCATGCGCGCGCGCAGGCTGGTAATGTGCGCGGTGTGGTGGCGCGAGTGCCAGTCGTACATGGCCAGCACCTTGGCCAGCATCTCCCTGCCCCGCTCGGGATGAATGTAGCCCCTGCGGAAATCCTCGTCCGTGAGCTTCGCCAGCAGCGTAACCCAGTTGCGATGAATCGCCTCGACGAAAGCCAGCGAGTCCTCTAAAGGCAGCGCGCGGCTATCGGGCAGCCTTTCCCAGGCAGCCTCGTCGTAGGGCTTGATGGTGGGCCAATCTTCGGTCAGCGCCAGCTTGAAGCGGATGTAAGCATTGGCGTGGCTGTCGCCCACATGATGCACCACCTGGCGCACGGTCCAGCCGCCCTCGCGGTAGGGAGTATCGAGCTGAACCTCGTTCAATCCGGCCACAGCGGCCCGTAGGCGCTCGGGCAGCAGGCGCAGCGTCTCAATGTGCGCCGCGCGAATGCCCGGCAGGCTGCTGGCCGGAGGATTGAACGGGCCAACCGGATAGCGGAGGTTGTCCAAGTCTGTCATAGCTCACACCTTACCATGTTCGCTCGCAGGTATGGGACCGCCTCGATTCATCAGGCCACGGCACCGCGCTTCGAGCGGAGTCCGCTCTAGGCGTGGTGATGGTGGTTGGGATGATGATGTTTGGAGGGGTGACCGGAATGATGGAGTCCAGGATGTTTCGTGGCGAAAGCCGGGCTGGCGAACACCATCAACAGCAGTACGGCAGCAAGAATTCTCTTCATGAAAAAAATGTACCACGAAGACCGCTCCAGCGGTAGAGCCGGAATCAAAACAGGAACGCCCCCGGCCCGAACCGGCCAGAGCGTAAACTTGGAGATAAGATGAGCATACCGGCCGTTTCCCCACCTCCGAGTCATCAACGCTACTTTTTTGACAAGTTCGCCATCACCGAGCGGCTTTTAGAGCGCTGCCTGAGCGAAGCGCTCTCAGCCGGCGGCGACTACGCCGACCTCTACTTCGAGTCGATGACGGCCACCGCGCTGGGCGTCGATGAGCAGATAGTCAAATCGGCCTCGCAGGGCGTCAGCGCGGGCTGCGGCATTCGCGTGCTCAGCGGCGAGCGCACCGGCTACGCATACACTGACAATCTCAATCCCGAGCGCCTGCTTCACGCCGCACGCACCGCCGCGCTGATCGCCTCCGGTCCCGCGAAACAGCCCGTGCAGGGCTTCACAGAGCCGTCTGCCGCCAATCTCTACCCCGTTCCGTTGGGCGGTTACGATCTGGATCTGGCCGCGCGGCTCGAGCTGATTTTGCGCGCCGACCGCGCCGCACGCGCCTATGACCCGCGCATCGTCCAGGTCCGCGCCAGCTACTCCGAGGAGCTGCGCCGGATTCTCATCGCCGCTTCCGACGGCGCACTCGCCAGTGACACCCAGCCTCTTTGCCGTCTCAACGTCTTCGTCATCGCGAAGGATGACGCTGTCACCACCAAAGGCTCGGCGGGAGGCGGCGGGAGAGCGGGGCTCGAACAATTTACAGGGAGTAAGAGTGCGGAGCACCTGGCTCGCGAGGCAGCGCGCGGAGCCATTTTGCAGCTCGGCGCCGTGGCCGCTCCCGCCGGCGAAATGGAAGTTGTGCTCGGTCCAGGCTGGCCCGGAATCCTGCTCCATGAAGCCGTGGGCCATGGACTCGAAGCCGACTTCAACCGCAAAAAAACTTCGGCCTTTGCCGGATTGCTCGGCCAGCAGGTCGCCAGTCCGAAAGTCACCGTGGTAGACAACGGCATACTCGCCGGCCGCCGTGGTTCGCTCAACGTAGACGACGAAGGCACGGCGACCCAGGAAACCGTTCTCATCGAAGGCGGCATCCTGCGCGGCTATCTCAGCGACAAGCTCTCGGCCCGGTTGATGGGCGCGGTCAGCACAGGCTCCGGCCGCCGCGAAAATTACCAGTCCATCCCCATGCCGCGCATGACCAACACCTACATGCTCGCCGGCGACGACGCGCCCGAAGACATTTTGCGCGGCGTCAAGCGCGGCCTCTACGCGGTCAACTTCGGCGGCGGGCAGGTGGACATCACCAACGGCAAGTTCGTCTTCTCGGCCTCTGAAGCCTATCTCATCGAAGACGGCAAGATCACTGCCCCTGTACGCGACGCCACGCTGATCGGCAACGGCCCCGAGGCGCTGAAGCACGTCTCCATGGTCGGCCACGACCTCAAGCTCGACGAAGGCATCGGCACTTGCGGCAAAGACGGCCAGAGCGTCCCCGTCGGCGTTGGCATGCCGACGATCAAGCTGGACAAGATGACCGTGGGCGGAACGGGAAGGTAATCCCGCGAAAATATAAGGCCAATTATCTCATATTTGAGATATAATCAACTATGCCTTGGAGCGTGGAAGTTCTGAACGAGACCGTAGCCGAGGAGCTTGCAATTCTTCCAGCGGACATGAAGGCGCGTTACCTTCGGACTGTCAGGCTTATCAGAGAGTTTGGGTTGGAATATCTCAGTGAGCCATACGTCAAGCATCTCGATGGCAAGCTGTGGGAAATGCGGCTTAAGGGGCGAGACGGTATTTCGCGAGCTTTGTACGTGACCGCTTTAGGCAAGCGAGTTGTTGTAGTTCGCGTGTTTGTCAAAAAGACTCAGAAGACGCCGCAGGCAGAGATCAACTTGGCTTTACGGCGTGCCAAGGAGGTTCTATGACCATCCCTTTTGAAGAGATCGAGAAAAGACTGCTTGCCGATCCCGAAGTCAGGCGCGAATACGATGCCCTGGCGCCGGAGTTTGAATTTTCTGCAGAGTTGCTGCGCGCGCGCCTTCGTTCCGGACTGTCGCAGGCCGAGTTAGCCGCGCGCATGGGCACCAGCCAGTCAGCCATTGCTCGTCTCGAAAGCGGCAGAACTCTCCCCAGCACCAAGACGCTGTTGCGCTTTGCCGAAGCCACCAGCTCAAAGGTTAAACTGCGACTTTCCGCCGCTTGAGGGAAATCACTCATCCGCTGGAACAATCACCGCAGCCGTTGCCACGCGATTTCGTCCTTCATGCTTTGCTTTGTACATCGCGCTGTCGGCTGCCTCAAGCAGCGCTTTCGGCATTCCGTCCGCAATCTCGCCGCGCCGCGCAACAGCGGTAGCCACACCCACACTCACAGTGACCCAGCCTTTGCCTTCCGGATTGCCCTCATGGCTCAGCCGCAAAGCCTCGACGGCAGACCGCACCTTTTCTGCCGCTTCCGCCGCGCCGGCGGCAGAGGTCGAAGGAAGAATGACGCTTATTTCCTCTCCGCCATAGCGGGCGACCCGATCGGTGGTGCGGACGGCGTCGCTCACGGCCTCGGCGACCGCCCGCAGGTAGCCATCTCCTGCCTGGTGTCCGTACTGGTCATTGAACCGCTTGAAATGATCGAGATCGAGAAACAATAAAGAAACCTGTGAACCATGTCGGACGGCGCGCTTCCACTCCCGCGTCAGCGATTCGTCAAAGGAGCGGCGATTCATCAGCCCTGTCAGGCTGTCGGTGAGCGCCAATGCCGAGAGTTTTTCTTCCAGCATCTTGCGCTCCGTAATGTCGCGCATGACGAGGACGACTTCTTGAGGCTCTCCCGTGGCGGGATCGCGCACCAAGCGGCCGTTTGCCTCTATCCACGCAGTGGTACCATCCTTTTTTCGCGCTCGGGCGGTCCCCGATACAGCCTGAGCGCCTGGCATGAGAAGGCGGGTATAGGCGGCAGCGAAAACAGGATGGTCCTCAGCAAGAATGAGGTCGTCTATCATTCTGCCGATCCTCTCCTCCGGATTCCAGCCCAGAAGCTGGACGCAAGAGGGAGAAATATACTTGATCACCCGGTCCATCCCCGCGCGGCAGATGATATCGGCGCTATGTTCCGTTAGAAATTGGAAGTTCATCGCGGCTTCTTCGGCTATTTTGCGCTCCGTAATGTCGCGCATGACAATGACGTGTTCTTTTGGCTCCCCGGTCACGGAATCGTGGACCAGGCGGACGTTAATCTCCACCCAGACGACCGACCCATCTTTCCTTTGCATCCGGACAGCCGTCAGGTCTGTCTGATCTTCCGCGGCGAGAATATTGTCGCGGGCAGTATCAAGTAGAGGCAAATCCTCAGCCAGAATGTAGGCTTCTGGCCCCCTGCCTATTAACTCTTCTGGCTTCCATCCAAGCAGGTTAAAACATGAGGGGGAGATATACCTGACTATCCGATCAAAGCCCGAACAGCAGATGACATCCACACTGTTTTCCACCAGGGCTTTGAAGTCGATTCTGTCTCCATTAGATATAGGATCCTCCAACTTCAGCTCCTGGGCGGCTTGCCCGGACTCTTCATTCTTCTTTCCGGTATACGGGGACTATACCACCTGCTGCTTCCACTCGCTATCTCGCTCGAATCGGTTTCAGAACCAAAGTTCCTCGCGTGACAAACGAGCATTTGCCGGAACAAATTGCCGTGATTTGTGCCATTCCGAAAGGACTTTTGACTCCTTCCGCTTGCCTGCCTTCCGTCGTCAAGTCTCATTGAATCTGTCTGCCCGAAGATCCGCTCTTCAAGCGGCCGACCCAGTGCGCGTATTATGGCGGGTATGAACATTCAAGCGATTCAGACGGCAATCCGCGAGGCCGGCTTCGATGGCTGGCTGTTTTATGACCATCATCACCGCGACTCCATCGCCGGGCGCATTCTGGGTCTGGACGAAAAGGCGCACGTCACGCGGCGCTGGTACTACTTTGTGCCTGCCGCGGGAGAGCCGCGCAAGCTGGTGCACCGCATCGAGCAGCCCCGGCTCGACACGCTGCCCGGGACCAAGGCGATGTATTCGAGCTGGCAAGAGCTCGCCGCCGGCCTGGAAGCGATGCTGGCCGGGGCGCGCACGCTGGCCATGCAGTACTCGCCCAACAACGCCATCATGTACGTTTCCATGGTCGATGCGGGCACGGTCGAGTTTCTGCGCGGGCTGGGCAAGCAGATCGTCAGCTCCGCCGACATGGTCAGCCAGTTTGAGGCCACATTGAGCCCCGAGCAAGTCGCCAGCCACGTTACTGCGCAGCGGGCCATTGATGTCATTCTGGCCGAGGGCTGGAAGCAGATTGGCAACCGCTTGCGGCCCGGCTCCGGCAAGGCGGGCGCGTACTCCGAATTCGAGCACATGCAATGGCTCGCCGAGGCCATGCGCCGCGAAGGGCTCATTTGGGACGACGGCCCCAATGTCAGCGTCAACGCCAATTGCTCCGACTCGCACTATGAGCCCACAGCCCAGCGTTCCGCGCCCATCAAAGAAGGCGACTTTCTGCTCATCGACATCTGGGCCCGGCCCAACAAACCCGGCACCATCTTCTACGACATCACATGGACCGGAGTGGTGGGACGCGAGCCATCTGAGCGCGAGCAACTGGTATTCAAAACGGTTGTGAACGCGCGCGACGCGGCCATCCATGCGGTCGAGAGCGCCTTTGCCGAGAACCGCGCTATCTGCGGCTTCGAGGCTGACGACGCGGCTCGGGCAGTCATTAACGCAGCCGGCTTCGGCGAATTCTTCACTCATCGCACCGGCCACAACATCGGCCAGGAGCTGCACGGAGCGGGCGCGCACCTTGACAATCTGGAAACCCACGACGAGCGCCGCCTTCTGCCCAACACGTGCTTCTCGGTCGAGCCGGGCATCTACCTGCCGGAGTTCGGCGTGCGCAGCGAGATCGACATGATCACCGCTCCTGGCAAGGCCTGGGTCACGGGAAAGATTCAGCGCGATCTGGTGAGGATTTGAGCGGAGCCGGGAACTTATAAACGAAAGCAGTTCCAAGGGTAGTATTTGTGAGGAATTTGCGGCGGCGATATGCTGCGCGAAGGAGTATTGCCATGACTGAAGCGACAGCCTTTCCCTATGAAACCCGCCTCAACATACTGCACGGGCCAATGGTGGTCATTGGCGTCAAGGCCCTTGCGGATGCCTGTGAATACAAATGGTTCAATCAAACGCTCTGCAAAGTGAACGAATCGGTCGTCCGCATGGCCGTAATCGAAGGCGAGTACCACTGGCATAAGCACGATGAAGATGACGAGTTCTTCTATGTCGTGGAAGGCAAGCTGCTGATTGATTTTGAGGACCGGGTTGTGGAGCTTGAGCCGGGGC
>Ga0224559_1001448_pt1 | contig 13040 bp, 22 predicted proteins | sample 714S33034metaG_FD_180676 | JGI IMG/M metagenome (GOLD analysis project Ga0224559, IMG submission 180676) | Peat soil microbial communities from Stordalen Mire, Sweden - 717 S3 30-34 | ecosystem: Environmental > Terrestrial > Soil > Wetlands > Peat | place: Sweden: Norrbotten County, Stordalen... | reverse complement strand
TATTACGCCTTAATTCTTTTTTTTTGGACATGAGCATATTTTATAGGATATGCAGTTTTTATCACCCAAAGATAACGCAAATCCAAAGGGGCTCATGGACATTTTTATTTAACAACAACGAACACAAAAGCTTATATCGAGTGAGGTTTCGAATCCTCTAGAGTTTTAGCTCATCATCCGATAATCGATATATGTGGGCTCGTGTTATTTCTTTTATTTAGCCTTTATAACATAAGTCAAAGAATATCTCAAGTAAAATTTTCAACAAATTGGCCTGATAAATCTCTTTTTCTAGTTTTGGCTATATTCTTCATAATTAATATTCTTGCTTCATTAGAATTTAGTTTTTCTTCACATAATTTTAAAATTTCGTCTATTTTTCTTGCTCTTCTTTCTCCCATGAATGGCTTTAATTTTTCCATCCATAAAATAGCCTTATTTCCTCCAATAATTGCTCTATAATTAATCTTCTTAGAAGTTCCATGTGGTTTGCAAATTTGTAACTTACATTCCCACATGGAACATACCTTTTCTATTACATCTTTATCTGTCATACCTAAACAGATTCTTGCATATTGATATGTTTTACCATTACTCGCATGATTATTATATAAATGAAAATATCCTTCACCCTCTAATATTCCTGCTAGCCATAATAATTCATATTCTTTACTCCATCGTTCCATTATCTAATTCTAGGTTATTTTTAGTATTATTCCAACCTCCAATAAAACCAGAAATTAAAGAAGGTCCAGCACTATCAAAGCCAACAATATCTAACATACCAGAATCATTAGGATCAGCTATTGAAAATCCTGTACTTGTCATCCCAACTACTACAGATTTAGTATTAATGCCGCTAATTTTTCTATATCTATTTAGTGCCTGAACTGGATGTTCTCTTCCTGCCCATGTTTCATTGTCCGTATAAAGAACTACCGCATCAATGTCAAGATGATTATCAATTGCATGAGAAAATGGAAGAGAACAATCTGTTCCAGAAAACCCTAGTCTACTGATATAATTACAAACATCATCAAGACGCTGACATGCAGATATTGTTAATGGAGAAATAGCAGAACTTCCATAACCATAAAACCCTCTTTGAGATGTTCCTGCGGTAAATCCGACTACTGTTACATTAGGTTCTACTGCAAGAGTAACAAGAGCCATTGCTGCAGATGCTTCTCGGCAAGTAAGAGAAGAACCTCCCATTGGTGAAGTCATAGATCCTGACACGTCAAGAGCTAACATAATTCGTTTACCAGTTGCCTCAACATTTTTAAATGAAGCATAGAATGCTTTATCTAGAGCATCGATAACTGGAACGACTGGACTCCATCTTTTATTTCCCATAACACCATGTCCACTTTTATAAACTGCAAGAGCTTGCAGAATATTAAAGGGATGAACACGAGATTTATGTAAATTTTGCGTGTCAGTTAAACGTTCAACAACATCCTTATAATTATTAAACGATATTGCTTCACATGCAGTCATGTTACCAAGATTTCTAATCAAAGCCGTTAAGCCAAGATGAGGAATCATTGCATTCCATACTTTAGGTTCTGTAAGTGCCCAAGTAGGAATAGCTTCCCATGGTAATTTATGTTCTGCAATTAACTTACACAACCTTTTTGTTTCACTTTTATCCAAAGACATTGCAGCAGTATGTGCTTGGATAAATTTTGGAAGATCTTCTGTATCTCCTTCAAACTTACCACGCATCCAACGATAAAGTGCTTGACGTTCAATGCTAGCTCCAGCACCTTTATGTGAAACTTCAAGAGCACGTTTATGCGTGAATCCTTCTCTTTGGCGATATTTAATAGCCTGAAAAGCTACTTGTTCTGTATTACGTTCTGAATACCAGCGTGCAATTGCACGTTTCATACCACGTCCATAACCTTTTCCAAGTGAACGGCAATTTTCCATCCATTCAAAAAGATGAGATGCAGTTCGGCACACTTTTTGAACAGCATTCATTGCAAGCTGACGAGCTTGCATATTAGGACTTATAGCACCAAGGGCAAGAGCAAAGAGAATTGGTGATTGTTTTGGTGCACGTCCTTCAACAGAAATTTCAACAATTCTTTGTGCTGTTCTGATAGGATCATCTTCCCAACACTGTTTTACAACATTAACATTCTGTTTTGTAAGTTGTGGTGCTTTTTGATAATATGTTTGTGCATCACTACCAAGTATTAACCAACGATCAAGACGTGCCCATTGATCAATCGCAAAGACAAATCCACCGGCATTATTAATAACTTGTTTTTTACCAACAATTGGTTGTGACTGAGGAGTCGCAGTAACTTTTGGAGCATTTGGACGTAAAATTCTTGAATATTTAGCCATTGCATATTATCCTTTGGTTTTTTTAAAGGTTACAGTATTAAAAAGTATATAAGGCTTATTAGACATGAACGTAGTATTAAGAATCAGGTTTTTTATCCTGACCATTAGACGACACCCCAATAAAATAATTGGATGGGGCGCTTGGAATCGAACCAAGATCTCCTTTGTGAAAAAAAGATAACTAATTCTTTAGGGGCTCATTAACTCTTTATTTTAAATATAATGTGATTTGAACATAGGATTGAAAATCAGTGTTTTTACGACATTTACAAGTTGTTTTGATAACTAATTTTCTTGGGCTCAAACCTTTAGCAATCCGCCGGATTGCAATCATAAGAATAAACACAGGAATGATAATAGAGGTTTTTACGCTTACTTTTGTTAAGTATGTTAAGATAATCTATTATCTTGGGCTCATTCTTTGTTCTTGTCTCTATTTATGAGAGAAATCTATCATGATCCTCATACTTTGTCAATATTATTTTCACTATTTTCGATATTTTCTTTATCTTTCTTTTCTTCTACAGTCTGAACAAGAGCTTTAGTAGGACCAACACCAGGAGGAGTATTTGTAATTAATCTCAGTAAAGCCATTAAGATTCCCATTCCAATTGCAACACCACCTGCTTTAGGATTATTTAAAAAATCTATCCAATTTGTTTGTGCCAAAAGCCCAAAAACAATTGTTAATCCACTAGCAACAAAAGTTCTATAACCAGTTAATACTGCTGTATCTATTGTGATCTGTGCCATTTATATTTTTCCTGTTTTAATATCCTCTAATATCTTCTAAATTAAAATCTGCTGCAGAAGGATCAAATGTTCTTGCACATCTTTCCATACCAAAATAACCACGTTGATTAGAAATTATTATAGTTTCATTAATTTTATATTTTTTAGTATCATGGGTATGACCATGAATCCACATTTTTGGTTTATATTTTTCAATTAATTTATGTTGATTAGAACAATATGCATCATCCATATTTCTACTTTCCATTAAAGACATATAAGAAGGTGCATGATGTGTAATAACAATACAAGGAAGATTATTTGCTGCTTCTAATTCATTTTCAATATATTTTATTGACTTTTCATGTTCTTTATTTATATCAAAAACATTAAATTTTCTTCCATGTATTTTATGAGTAAATTCATCAGTATAATCATCATCAGAAGAAAGTTGTGTTTTTATTACATGGCAATCATTCATTCCTTCTTGAATAATCATATGTTTAGCTGTATTGCATCCATAAGTGCTCCAACATGAACTTCCTATAAATTTAACACCCACTATAATTATGCTTTCATTATCTAATAAAGTTAAATTAGGAGCATGTAATGATAAGTATTCTTTTAAAATTGATGAAGTATTTTCAAAATTTCCTTGATAATGTTCATGATTCCCTTTTACATAAAGAATATGTTTATATTTACTCAATTCTTCCTTGCAAAATTTTTCATATTTTTTCTTTTCAGATCTAGATCTTGCATCTGTATGAAATTTATGCATATGTGCTGCAATAAATATATCACCAGCTAAAATAAGAATATCACCTTTTGGTATATTTTTTAAAGTATAAAATTCAAGATGAAGATCTGACATGATAGTGACATGATAATTTATTTTATTTGGAAAATTTAACTTTGCAAATTCGCCAAAAAATTCTATTGCTTTTTTATCATAAGCCTTGGCTGCTTCTATAGGATCATTAAAATATCCTATAAAATGTGTTTTATCTATACAATTAATTCTACTGCACCACTTATTATGATCTTTTTGCCAATAAACTCCTTTAAATCCAGATTTATTATTTTTTTGTTTCTTTCTATTAATTAAATTTTGGCTATGTGTTGATAATCGTAAATTATCCCATCTATTATCATCTTTAATAGTATTTTTGTGATCAATTTCATCAACCCATTCACCTGTCATATAATACCAAGCAAGTTGATGTGCATAATATTTTTTTCGGTTGATCATAATTCTTATATAGCCATGATCTTTACAACCGGCCATATGTCTATTTCTTACTCCTGCCTTTTTTCTTTTCCAAATAAAAATACCAGTATCAGTATTATAATCTAATATTTCTTTAAGAAACGTTATTGATAATTCAAACATTAAATACCATTAATAAGTTAACATGGTAAAGTGAGCAGCAATATAACGTCCAACATAATACATCCATACAACACCATCCCAGAATCCACAATTTGGTTGATGACCAACATAAAATGCACCACCTAACCAAACTATAAAAGGAAATGTAATCTTAGAATATGTGCTTATTTCAGTTTCGGTTTTATTAGCCATTAGTATTTCTTTCCCTTTTCAGTAGAACGATTTTCTAATTTGTAAAGTTTTTGACCAATTATCATCTGTTAATGGCGCTTTACACATCCTACATCCTGGACCTGAACCGCTCATTCGGCCATCTGCCCATATTTCCATTAATATTTTTTACCACCAACATCTGATCTTTGTTCAAGTCGATGGTCTTTCCTATGTTGATTATATCTATTCTTCTCTATAAAAGCACCAGCAACATCTAAGTTCAGAGCACCTGCAGTATCAAGTACTCTTATGATTAAATCTGCAAATTCTACTTCGCGACCATTTCGATGGGGAAGATGTGAATCCATAAGCCCTTTTCTGTCGGCCTCAAGAGCCTCTGATAGCTCTGAATGCATAAGAGCAATAACTTCACCGAAGTTGCGTTTTATATTTTCACCTGTATGTGGATTTTTATACCAACCTGCATCATCTGCAGTTTTATGGGCAAGAAAAATTGCAGAATTTAATCCATAATAAGTATCTTGTTCGATTGCATCCATATTTTCTGGTGTTTTATCCATTTCTTTCCTTAATTTAATAATGTGAAAATTGATTAAATAATTTATTAGCAGCAATAATATAAGAAAAATAAGCAGCCACAGGACAGTTAAAATAACCTAAAAAATAAACTTTATTTTCTTTTATTATTTTAGATATCCATTTTTTACGTTTACTATTCCAATGAACGCCTTTATATCCTGATTTATTATTTAATTGTTTTGGACGATTAGATCTATTTTGACTTCTTGTAGATAATCTTAAATTACTCCATCTATTATCATCTTTAATGGTATTTTTATGATCAATTTCTTGTAAAGGATATTCTCCTGTTAATATATACCATACTAATATATGAGCTTTATATGATTTATAATCAATTTTAATAATTAAATAACCATCTTTATCTCTACAACCAGCAATTTTTCCTTTTGTTTTATTTTTTCCTTTATTAATTTTCCATATTAAACTTCCTGTAAATATATCATATTTTAATATAGAATCTAAATATTCAATTGAAAGATTTATTTGTTTTATCAAAAAAATAAATGTCTGCACGTACCCTTTTGTGCAGACACCCCCATTTTTTTAGCAGTTTGGTTCAGTGCAACATTCTCTTGCACTACTATTCCTTACATGCCAACATATTGCTTCTGCTTTTGTTGAAGCTATAATTTCAAATGACACAGAAGCTATAAAGACCATAAAAATTGTAATAATAGTGATCTTCTTCATGTTATTCTTTTTCTTTCTTGGTTAAAATTCTTACTCTATCACGAAAAACTGTAGCAATAGTAAGTCCAAAAATGGCCAAACAAAACCATAAAACAACAAATAAAGGAAGAGGCCAAATTATTATAGTTGCAAACCAAATAAGAGAATAAGACGGAACACCAAGAATAAATGCTGTTAATATTCCACAAGAACAATAAATAATTAACATTAGTAAAATGAATATAGTAACTGCAATATTATCTTGTATTTGCATTTGTCTAAGTGTCATGTTAGTTCTCTGACTTTATTTCCGTATATTTCTATTAAATAGTTTTCGCACCATTCATAATCAGGCTTATCAGGAAGTATAGAGTTTTTTGCTGCTTCCTTTACTTGTTCAAGAAGTTGTTCAATTTCTTCTGCTACTTCCTGATATACCACATTTCCTTGCTTTATGTCAAGTAAATGTTGTCTGTCTGGTCTTGGAAAAGTGATAAATCCAGTAGAAAGATATTCAATAGATTGTGTTCCAACTCTTACGGCATGAGAAAGAGCTTTCCAATCAATTCCTTCTTGTTTTTCTGCTTGAAGAGCACGTTTTCCATATTCTTCTAATACTTTTTTATAAACAGAATATGCTTCAATTATCTTAATGGTATAGGGAACTTTTCTTCCACACACTTCTAAGTGTTTTATAGGAACTGTTTGATTATATGGCATAATTTCAACTATTGATGCATATTCTTCATTCTTAGCAAATATTTCCCATAGATGTTCATATTCACCTATTTTAGAATGCCATCCATGTTCATTTCCCTTACTTTCCAAAAGAATTACAATGCTTCTGATTGCAGAAACACGTGATCCTTTTATTCCATATTTGCTTGCTTGTTTATAGGCATAACCAAGAAAAGCATCTGCCTTTTTCGACATTAACTTTTCTTTATTATTCCAAATGAATTTCCATTGACCACAATAATCAAATCCGTCCTGTAATAATGGTGTAGAAAACATTATTTCAAGAGCAACTGTTTGTCCTTCCTGAAAGAGAGAAAAATATTTACAGAGAGAATAAAATTCTTCATCTCTATCAGAAGAACTATTTTTTTCAGTAAGCCCACATGGATTAGATGGCTTAGTATGAAAGGATTTACTCTTTTGTACTTTTCCCAAAAGAATATCTTTCGCAGAAGGAATATATACACCACGTATATCTGTGTCTGAATTAGGCGTATTTGTACCGTAAAGCCTTGATCCATGAACAGTTGTAATCATTTTATTCATGATATTCTCCATACCGTGCAAATTCACCAAATAATTCTAACGCTGTTTTATTATAAACATTAGATGCTTCTTTAGGATCATCAAAACGACCTAAATAATGATGTTTTTTATTTTTTCCAATTTCTGCTTGCCATTTTTTATATTTTTTATTCCAATAGACTCCTTTATATCCTGATTTATTATTTTTATTTTTTAACCGGTTAGCACAGTTTTGACTTTAAGAAATTTTAATAATAACATATTTTATTCATTATCCCATTAAAATAAAAATACCAGCATCGTTTTCTTTATATTCTGGTGGACGTTTCCTTATTCCAGTTTCATACATTGCTTCATTAAAAGCATTATCGATTATTACTTCATCTGGTAGCATTATACCACCATGCTTTTTTCTATATTCAATAAATTGTTTAATCAACTCTTCAAATTTATACTGAATGGTATTACAATTAATTATATTATCATTTATATCTGATTTCATTTTATTATTTTCTTTAATTTATTATATTTTCTTAAGAATAATGTTTGACTCTTATGCCATCCCCATGGATTTATTGTTATAAAATATGGTTCAGCGCTCAACCCCCAGTCTCTTTTTGATTCTGACATTAATTGAAGTTTCTCTGTCCATAACATTCTATCATCTGCTTCTTTAATTATTTTTTTTACAAAAATATACTCTTTAAATGGAATGTGCAAGGCATTAAATATTTTATTTAATATTTTTTCCTCAAAGGAATGAAGGTTTTCGTTCTTGAGCGGTCTAATGATATCCCCCATATATGCTTCTGCCGCATCATGTAAGAGTCCGAACATTTGTATTTTTGGTTCATATATTATCAGTTCTTCAGAAATAAGAACACAATGTTGAGCCACACTATAGAAATCTTTACAGGCACCATTAAATCTACAAATCTTTGATAAATGAGCTGCTATATCTTCTATTGTTATTTGTGAAAGATCATCTGAATCAAAATCAAATGCAAGTCCACTATAGGTTTGCATCCAAACCATAATTACTCCATAAATTATTTTAAATAATGTTTATTTTTAATTATGATACAAATAATAGCCACTAGACTACCAATCATACCACCAACTTCAAAATTAGCAGGAGGATATGAAAAATCAAATAATAAACTTCCTCCTATTCCTCCTGCTAAATATCCAGTAATAATTAATAAACTATTTAATAAATATTGCATTATTATATTCTCCTGTTTCTACATCAATAATACTAAAGTATGATCTTGATCTATTAAATTATATTCGATAATTTTTGAAATAACTTCCCAGTCACCACCAGCTAAACCAGCACCAATTTTAGGATAACCAATTCTTAGACCATTATACGCAAATGCAATTTTTTTAAAAACTGCGTCTATTGCCCAATAATCACATTGAATTTCATTTCTATTCCATGGATATTGTGTATATGCATTAACAACAGTAAATGTATGCTTTCCTCTGCAAATATTTGCAAATGTATAAGTTCCTAGTTTTCCCTTATCTGCAAATGCTGTTTGTTTGTCGGCTTCATATGCTTCTGGAAATTGTTTCAGAATTTCTAGAGCAATTCCAGCACCAAAATTACAGAAACAATTACAGCCATGAATGATGACATCAAAATCATCATTCATGGCCATATAAAGCAGATTACCATTTACTATTTTCATTTAGGAACTCCATTATACATAAATTTTAATCGCTCTTTTACCCATTCAAATGGACAGTTTTCATAAAGCCATATATCAACTTTAACAGGCGTGTTTGTTATTGGTCCTATACCTCCATCATATGGAGGAGTAGGATAAAAATGCCTACAATATTGCGGACGTTTGGAAGTTGCTACCCAATGGTGTAAATCACACCATTGGTCATATGTTCCATATATTTTATCTATTCCGGCCATTTTCTTTTCATTTATCTATAGTTCATTTATTTTTGATTATTTATTGTTGGTTCTCCCCCGTGGATTCGAACCACAATCTATGGAGTCAAATTCCATCATTCTGCCTTTAAACTAGGGGAGAATATTTTATCTATCTTTCATCATCATTTTTTATCCCAATTGTCTATTTAACCATTCTCTGAATTGTCTGAAATGTGAATAATTATATGCAACTACTTCTCCTTCTAATAGAATATTAGATGTTCCACGTGTACGAATATGAACAACTGGTTTTAAAGAAGGCGATGATAATGTTATACTATCAACAGATTGCCATTCAACTTTTCCATTAGGTTTTAACACACATAGAAAATCATCAAGGCAAAGTTCATTTACACGTTTAGCACCATGCATGGTTTTAAACTTATGTTCTATTGTTGCTTCTGTTATCTTTGAATGTCCATATGGAATATTATAAAGAAAATTTTTATCTCTTATAATTTTCTTTACTTCAGTATTAACTAATACACCATTTGGATCAAGAGATTTAACTTCATCTCCTATTTCTAAATCTCCTATTTCCTTTAAGGAATCATCTGCCATACGAATACGAGATAAAGGAGAGTAACAACAACCTTCTCTCGATTTATCTCCTCTGGCCGATGCTCCCCAACCATCGCCGCTGGCAGATGCTCCCCAACTGCCACGGCTATTATCGTTATCACCCTTACCCATTTCTATGCTCCCTTTTTCGTGCTTTCGTGTTAAAAATGAAGGTTCGAATAAAATTCGAACCTTCAACCTCAAGATTATATCAAAAGTGTGTCTAAATTATGGTGGTCCTCCCGGAGGAATTCGAATCCCCATTCTCGCTTTAGAAGAGCGTTGTATTATCCATTATACTACGGAAGGTTAAAAGTTCGAAAGTTACATGCTGGTTTATTAACCATTGATCGTTAGAGATTACTATCACAGTTGAACTTTGCACCGCAACAGCATTTGATACTTATCAACATGCCAATAGACGTAGGAGTGAATGAATATGTTCTACCACTTCCGATTGCACCATATGGCGAACATGTTTCTGGTGTTTCATAATCCTGCATTTTATAATTTAATATAATTGGACATTCCAGTTCATGTTGTTTTTCCCACTGATCCATTTGTTTCATTTCATCATCAGTAACATCAAAGGAATACATTTATCTTCCTTTTCTTATCCAATTTCCATCTTTTAAAAGGGAGATCCAAATCTTTTAATTGCAATATTTAATATTTTTATTTCATCTGTCAGGAAGTTTTTTTCCATAAATGGTTTATATTTTTTAAGCTTGAATTCTATATCATTTAGAAGAGGATCATCAGCCATAAATGTTATTCCATATACATTTAATAACATATAAAGGACATAAAGAGTTTCAAAAGAAATCAGATGTGAAGAATAACATTTCAAGAAATTATAAAAATTAATAGGAATATTTTTAAATACATCACTATCAAATTGTTTTATTTCTTCGGAAAGAACATAAGAAAATGATTCTTTTCTCTTTTTCCATTCAATATAATTCTTCTCAGATTCTTCTGACGAGTTTAACTCAAAGATCCATATCTTTGGTTTTTGAATAATATTTGCCAGAATAAAGTTCTGAAGATCTGTCTTTTTACTTAATTTTTGCCATTGAAAGAAATCTTTTCTTTTAGCAAAATTATCTGCTTCTCGCCAATTAAATTTTACATTTCCAGAATATTTTATATAGTCATAATCACTATTAAAATGATGCCTTAAGGCCATAAATTCTATATATGTATCAATTACAGAAGTCATATTAATTATTCCCTCCAAAATTCATGCCATTCTTCAAAAGAAACCCATGATATTTTATGACCATTCAAATGAGCATCAAAATCATCATTATAGACGGCAATCCAAAATTGTTTCTTAGGAAACCAATACATTATGGCATAATCTAAGTTAAATTGAATCACTTGCTCAACCATCATAATTCCTAAACTGGAAAGGTGTTTGCAGTAACTGCTGAAGGTTTTAGAAGATGATTTCCTTCACTTTCTTTTTGAAGTTTTGCTTTCAGTTCTGGATCTTTTTTAATTAGATGTGCAATTTCTTCTGTTTCAACATCATTCTGTGCACACCATAACATAATTGCTTCTAAATAATTTATTTTTTTAGATATTTTGAGTTCTTCAATTTGTTTACTGATTGAAGATACTTTTTCAGAAGTATCACTTTTTCTTTTGATTATTCGTTCTATATTCATTAAATTCCTATATTCTTTATAATCCTTTGGAAATAATTAATGTTTCGAGAGACACGAGTCAGGATCGAACTGACGTAGCAGATTTTGCAGATCTGTGGATAAACCACTCTCCCATCGTGTCTTAAATAGACAATGGCCGCTAGGATGAAAGGCTGAGAAGCATCCTAGCGGCCTTGAGAGAGGATATTCAGCGGGAATCAACTCTCTCAATTTGATCGGTGACGGCTTTTCTGTTGCCGTTAACACAATATTACACATTTTTTTATGAGTGTCAACTTCTTAATATAAATACTTATGACTATCGCGGAGTGCTTTCCCATAGTCTCTAAATCTTTCAAGGAGAATCAGCATGAATAATTATTCTAGTTATATTTATATCTGGTATGATATTAAAGCAAAATTTTTTTATATTGGTGGTCATAGTGGAAAAATAGAAGATCGATACATTTGTTCTAGTAAAACTATGTTAAGAGCATACCAGAAAAGACCAAAAACATTTAAATTTAAAGTATTACAATATATTAATGGGACTATTAAAGATCTTCGTATTGCTGAACAATATTGGCTTAATATGATTAAAGATGAAGAATTAATGCTTACAAAAAATGTTAAAAATAAAACATGTCGTTATTATAACGTAAAAAAGAATGCAGCAGGTGGTAATGGAAAAGGAACGAATAAAGGTAAATCACATCAAGCATGGAATAAAGGAATCCCATGGTGGACAAATGGAATTGATGAAAAACAAATAAAAGAATGTCCAAATGAAAATTGGTTTTTAGGAAGAAAAGAAGAAATTCGAAAAAAACATTCTAATACACTCATAGGAAGAAAAAAGATATATAATAATGATGGTTCTTGGTTTTGGAAAAAGGGTCCGTTATTTAATAGGGTGGAACCCATACCCCAAATGACTTAACTAAGCAGCAAGTTTCCACTCACTGTATAAGTTGTTGTCATTAGCAGCTTTTAGCTTTGCTTTTATATTTTTGAACTGATTTTCGGTCGTATCTTACCGGAAACTCCACATATCTACGTTATCTAGACGATTCCCAGTACACCCCCATTAAAGATATATATGGTGGAAGTGAGGAGAGTCGAACTCCTGTGCTATAATAACTCCTTATGCTTCATCGTTTCAAGGGTATTTATATTCTGTTGAAGCTTTGCTGTCAAGAAAAGAATCGATGCTCGGATATTTACCTGCAACCGACTCTATCACATTCTCTTGCTCATGATATTTTTTTATTCATTAACATTAATGTCTTCAATTGCCTCAACAATTCCATAACCAACAGTTGGATTAAACTTTACCATTTTTTCTAATGCAAGAATTGCTTCCTCATTGTCTGTGAAATATGGATTAGTAAGACCACATTTTTCAGCAGTATATGAGTAAGGATAAGCGGTTTCAGATGCACGTAAAGGAGCTTTACCATCAGGATAAATATGTTCTGCATACTTTACAATGATGAGCTTTTTCATGTTGTCAGCCTTTCATTTTTCCATCTTTTCTTATTTTATGCCTGATCTTCTCTATATATTCTTTTATGATGATGTTTATGTTTGACGTGAACATGATGCTTATGGTGTTGATGTTGTTTTAATTTAGCAGCATGTCTGTGATGATGTTCGGCATGATATCTTTTGTTTTGACCATAAGATACTATTTCTAAACAAA
>Ga0224559_1001447_pt1 | contig 13041 bp, 10 predicted proteins | sample 714S33034metaG_FD_180676 | JGI IMG/M metagenome (GOLD analysis project Ga0224559, IMG submission 180676) | Peat soil microbial communities from Stordalen Mire, Sweden - 717 S3 30-34 | ecosystem: Environmental > Terrestrial > Soil > Wetlands > Peat | place: Sweden: Norrbotten County, Stordalen... | reverse complement strand
CAATCTGTTTTGGGCCCCATCCTCGACGGCAGTGGCCAAGCCTCCAACAAGAGCTACGGCGCAAACTACATGATTTCAGAGACCCACGTTTTCAGCCCAACGCTGGTCAATGAAGCGCGCTTCGGCTTCAATTACCTGCACGCCGGCTTCTATCCAGCGGGCGCCAACGATCCCACCCTAGCGTCGACGGAGGGCTTCGGCGGCATTCCCGGAGGACCGTTGAATGGCGGTTTGCCAAATGCCTGGTTTGACGGCCCCGCTTCGCCGCACGGCTTTGGCGCCGCAGAATGGGCGGCCACCGACGAGCATGAGAACGTATATCAAATCCTCGACAACGTGACCAAGGTCGCCGGCAATCACGCGTTGAAGGCGGGCGTCAACTACCAGAACATCCGCTACGCCACGCTGCAGCCGCAGGAGCCGCGCGGCGCTTATGATTTCAACAACAGAGGCACATCGGACCCGGCGGGCGCCGATTCCGGCAACTCCGGCTACGGCGTGGCTGACTTCCTGCTCGATCAAATCAAGTGGGCCCAACTCTCCAACGCGGTCAACGACAGAGACCAGCGCGCAAACATCGGATTGTATTTCCAGGACGATTGGCGCATCCTGCGCAACGTGACCGTGAACCTGGGCCTCCGCTATGAGTACTTGCAGCCCTACAAGGAAATTGACGGCCAGCAGGCCAACTTTTACTTCACGTCGACACCCTCGCTCAATATCACCACGAGCGGCGGCGTCCAAACCGGTGTTGCTCCCAGCGTGACCGGAACCTACCTGATTCCTGCTATATCAGCTGCCGCCGCTTACTCGACCATGCATCTAAACGGCTTTGATACAGCGCTGAGTAAGGACGGCTTGTCCATCGTGACCAGCCAAAATCCGCGTCTGCAAACAGCATCGATGCGCAATTTCGCTCCGCGCGTGGGCATATCCTGGTCACTTGATCCCAAGACGGTGGTCCGCGCCGGCTTCGGCGTCTTCTATGGCGGTGTGGAGGGCCTTGGATACTGGGGCAACCTGGGCGAGAACTATCCCTTCCAGGTCTCGGGTAGCTGGGACTCACCATCCTGCTTGACCAATTTCTGTCCTGAACCTTCTCAGGCTGTCGGAGCATGGACGTCGGGAGGTCTCTCATCACAAGCCATCACGATTGAGAACGGCTTCAATACCATGCTGAGCAAGCCAACAGGCATCAACAGTGTCGTGACCGGCCTGGGCTTGCGCGGCACCAATGCGAACCAAAAATCTTCCACCACTGCCGACTGGAACCTCACGGTCGAACGCACCATCCTGCAAAACATTGTGGGTACGATCGCTTATGTTGGGGATAACTCGCATCACCTCATCCAAAATATCGATGCGAATGCGCAACTGGCTCTGGTGAACGGCCACAACAATGGTCAGGCCACGCGCCCGATGCCCGACTACGGCGGCTCAGCGTACACCGGCTTTGAAGGTATGAGCGACTATCACAGTTTGCAAGCCAAGCTGGAGAAGCGCATGTCGCACGGCTACAACCTGCTGGCCAGCTACACGTGGTCGCATGCCATGGACAACGGGCCCACGCCGCTCGGTTCTACCGGCTACGACACGGGCAACCCCGTACAGACCAACTTGGTTCCGCTCAAGTACAACTACTCGAACTCTCCTTGGGACATCCGCCAGCGTTTCACCTTCAACTCACTCTACGAGCTTCCCTTTGGCAAGGGGCGCCAGTACCTGAACAATAATGCGGTGGTGGACATATTCATCGGCGGATGGTCCGTGAACGCCATGTGGACTGCGCAAACCGGCGAGCACTTCAATGTTGGCACGGCCAACTTCAGCGGCGCCAATGGTTTCGCTTCCGGTCCTTTTGCAACGCGGATTGCGGATGAATACGCTGCGGGCGGCAGCAGTTCGAACTGCGCCACGAAGACCAAGACCCTCGCGGCTTGGTACAATCCATGCAGCTTCGTGAATCCTTGGGATGCCGGCGACAAAACCGTCTTCATTGACGCAAATGGTTCGCCCCTCAACAGCAACCCTGGAAAACTCAATCCGACGCCCAACCCTCACTACATTCCCAATGGCGCTGGCGACACACCTCCTGCCGGCGACACGACGCCGGTCTATGTGACCGATTTGAATTCGGTCCTGCACTACCTCGGCGGCCCGCGCACCAACGCGGCCGGTCCCGGTTTCGAGCGTGTCAACGCGTCTATCTTCAAGGACTTCAGCATCTATCGTGAGCAGAAGCTGACCTTCCGCGCGGACATCTTCAACGTCATGAACACGCCCGCGTGGGGTGAACCCGGCGGGAATAACAGCAGCACCGGCGCAGTAATCAACAGTACCCGCACCCTGCAAAAGGACTCACCGGACGCGCGCTTCTTCCAGCTTTCAATGAAGTACGCGTTCTAGCCAATCGCTGCTACATTGAGTGAAACTTAACCAGACGAGGGGATCTGCTTCACGGCGGATCCCCTCGCTTCATTCTCGCCGACAGCCAGTACCCTATCGATTGCCCGTTCCTGTACGATATTTACGCGAAGCTGCCAGGAGTCTTCCCGTGAGAAAGCGGTTCAGCAAATCAATTTTGGCGTGGATGCTTCTTGCGCTTCTCGGTCTTTCCCCGGCAGTGATTCGATCGCAATCTGCGCATCGATCCGTCAGTTCCGATATGGAGCGCGACTTCCAAGCGGCAATGGCTGCCGAAGACCGTGGCGACTCGAAACAGGCAGAGGCGCTGCTTTCCAAGCTGCACGCCGCGCATCCCGGCATCTTCGCCGTGAATGAATCTCTGGGACTTCTTTATGCCTCTCAGGGGAATGCATCCCGAGCGCTCCCTTTGCTTGAAGCAGCCGTGCGCGAGCAGCCGTCCTCCGATGCCGCTCATGCAAACCTGGGCGCAGCGCTCTACTCGCTTCATCGCAATCACGACGCGGTTGCTGAGTTTCAGCGCGCCGTCCATTTGAATCCCTCGAATGGGCAGGAGCAGCAAAGCTTTGGCCGCGTGCTCATGGATGAGCACCGGCCGGCAGATGCGGCAAGGGCCTTGACCGCTGCGCTTCGCATAAAGCCGTCCGATTCGGATCTGGAATTGGACTGTGTCACTGCTTTACTGGCGGCAGACCGCCTAAACGATGCCCAGAAGATGCTTTCCACCTTTGCTGACGCCGATCATTCTGCGCGAGCGCAGTCGCTGCTAGGGGAAGCCGATGAGAAGCAAGGCAGGTTCCAGAGTGCCGGCAAACACTTTTCTCGCGCCGTGGAACTGGAGCCAAGCGAAGAGAATGCATGGCAGTTGAGTCTCGAACTCCTTCGACATTGGACGTTCGACGCGGCAGCGATTGAGCTCCAAGCCGCTTCCGCCAAGTTCCCAGACAGCAAACGCATGCGTCTCGGACTGGGAGCGGCTTATTTTGGCGGAACACAGTACGCGAAGGCGATTCCAGTCTTTGCCGACCTGCTCGAGAGCGAGCTGGACAATGCGATGGACGCCGAAATGCTGGGAATATCGTGCAACGCGGTCATGATGGAAGCGCGGCCGCGATGCGCGGTCCTTGTCCACTATGCTGAGGCGCACCCGAAGGACGCACGCGCAACCGCTTACGCGGCCGCTTCATTGTTTGACCAAAGCGATTCGCAAAGTTAGCGGCCCTTGGCGCGGAAGCTGCTTGAGACCGCGCTGGCCGCCGATCCGAAGCTCCCGGAAGCGCAGTTTCAGATGGGGAGGTTCTTACAGGACGATAGCCTGTGGAAGGAAAGCATTCCCTTTCTCGAGCGCGCGGTCGAGTTGAAGCCGGATTACGCTACGGCGCACTATCGCCTGGCTCGCGCCTATTGGAGAACCGGCCGCAAGAAGGATGGGGATGCACAGATCGAACTGCAAAAGAAGTTCTCGCGCCAGGAGCAAGAAGACATGGACCGGCGAATGCGTCAGATTCAAATCCTCGTAGTGAATATTCACTGATCGAGGAGGAGCCCAAGATGGATTTCACGCGCCGGGAAGTGCTCACCGCCACCGCTGCATTGCTGGTGGAGCAGTGTGCGGCGGGCCGGGCACTCTCTCAAGCGTCGACGCCTGCTGCCGATCGCAAGGTCATCGTTGTGGCCTGCGGAGGAATGCGCCGTGAGGACACCTTTGCGGATTCCGGATTCAGCAACATTCCTCATCTACACTGCGACCTGTTGCCTCAGGGCGTTTTCTATCCCTTCCTGAAGAACAACGGTGTCACGTCGCACTTCAACACCATCTCCAGCGTCCTGACGGGAAACTGGCAGCGGCTTGACGACTGGGGGATGACGCCGCCGGCCAGCCCAACGATTTTTGAATATCTGCGCAAACGCATGGGGTTCGCGCCGGATCAGGCGTGGCTGATCTCCAGCAACAAAGCCCTCACCAGCAGAAATGGCGCCAGCGCACTGCGCGACTTCGGCCCTGCCTACGGGGCCAATGTCATTTTTCCAAAACAATTGCTGATCAATGCGGTGGTGGATGCTGCGGCCCAGGGACGCGCCGTGCATGGCACGGATCGCGCCAGCGTGCGGCCGGAGATCGAGGCCATGCTTAACAGCGACAACTACGACGGGTTGGGTTGGTCGGTTTCCGGCGATTCCGCGTCGCTGGACAAGCTCACTTTGGGCACGGTGCAGAAAGCCATCGAAGACCTGCTGAGCGCCAATGCGCCGGTTACCGGGGACGAGTTCACCTTTTTGGTCAGCGCGGAGGTGATGCGGCGTTTTGCGCCCTCGCTGCTGGTCGTTACTTTCTCCAACATGGAGGTAGCGCACTTCGGATCGTACTCCATGCACCTCGCCGGCATCCGCACGGTGGACCGGCTGCTTTATGAACTGTGGAATCTGGTGCAATCGCTACCAGCCTACAAAGACAACTCTTTTCGCACTGCCCGAATTCGGGCGCGATATGGATGGATCAGACACCAACGGCTTTTTCAACCACCGGCAAGATAGCGACTCAACGCGCTTGACCTGGATGATGTGCCTGGGAGATGCGGTGCGCAAGGCGCAGGTTATTGAAACGCCGGTGGCACACACCGATCTTTGCCCCACCATCGCCCGACTCTTCGCGATCAAGGGCTTGGATTTACCGGGCAAGCCGCTACCGGGGCTATGGCGATGAGCGATACGGCGATGAGTGAACCGCGCACAAGCGAGCAGGCGGAGACGGTAAAACTGGCCGGATATCGCCGGCAGATTGCGCGCTTGCCGCTGACGATGCGCCCCTCGCTCAACCGGCAACTTGGCCAGTGGGAGACACTGTTTCCCTACGAGCGCGGCCGGCTGGCTGTGCTTCTGCGCGGCGTGGAGTTGTTCCAGCCGGCGTCACTCGATGAGCTGACTGCGCCGCTGCGCGCAGTGGAAGCGAAGATGGGCGTTGAGAAGTGGAACTTCACCGAGACCACGGACACCATCGAAAATTCTTCGATGCTGGCGCGGTCGGCATATTATGCGGAATGGCGGCACGAGGTGCAGCGGATATTCGAGGCGGTTAATGCCGCGGCCCGCGACACGGCTACGGCGCCAGCCAATCTCTCGCGCCTGCTGCTGCTGATTCTGCCGGAAAGCCTGCCGGCCGATCCGCTCACTGTCTGGAAGCCATGGGGTTCGCGCGGGCGCGAGATCGCGATCAAAGGCGATGCGCGCAGGATCGGCGAATTCGCTCTGCAGGGACAGACGGGAGCGCCGGGCGTTGCAGCGCTGCTGGCGCGCCATGGCGGCCCCCAAGGAAGCATGGATAGCTCCGATTTCTGGCTGATCGATGCCGAGGCGAAGCTGGTCAGCCTGATTGCTCCGGCCTCGCCGCCTGTCGCCAGTCATTTGAGTTGCGCGGCGCTCAAGCCATTCCGCGACAAGCTGCTCGCCGACCTGAATACCATTCCCAAAAGCATTGCAGGCGCCGACCAAACCATTGCCGGCATCCGGCGTGAAGACTGGGATCGCCTGTGGCCCGCCGAGCTTGCTGGCCAGTCACGGCTGCGTAACTTTGTCATCGATCTCTGCCTCAGCGGAAATGGCGCGCTCATCTTCACGAACTCATTCGTTGAGTGGGCGGCCTCCGAGGCGCTGCGCCGTGCGCGCCCGCGGGCGATGGTGGCCCGCTTCGGCATGCGCAGCAAACCCAAGCCATTCGCCAGCATTGCCATCTTCGAGAATCAGCAGCACATCAGCGCGCTGCCCGATGTGGACGATCCGGAAGGCAGCGCCATCGATGCGGCGATCCTGGCCCGCTATATCTGGCTGGCCGCGACCCGGTATCCGGAATACGAACAAGCATTCTGCCTCTGCGTCTCAGAGTCCCAGAATTCAGGTCTCCTGATATGTCCAGAAGGCCAAAATGCACCATGGAGTCTTGAACGCCCGGTAACCCCGGAAGAGATGTGCCTCAAGCTTACGCAAGTTATTGCGATTTGACGGAATCATTTGCGATTATGATTCGTGGCGAGAAGATGGAATCCAATTATTCAAGGGAATTCGCTCAAAAAAGGGCTCCATCATACTTTCCCAATCCGTATAAAGGTCAAGAGCCTAAGTATATTGACATTGGACTCCGGGGGAGGCTACTATGGCACCAATGAATACGTATACAGAGGAACGTAACGGCCCGCTGGAAACGAGCCCCACCACTCCTCGCGTGAGTGCAGACATCCATTCATCGCTGGTGAGAACCCTCTGGACCGAAGAATCGTTCCGTACCTTGGAACGCACCGCGGAGGAGGACGCCAACTTAGCGTTTAAGCTAAGTTCCGCATCAGACATGGCCCAATCTACAGATGACCGTCTTTCTGGATTCGCAACTGCGCCGTACATCACTTCGGCCTCTCAGAATGCCGCTGCCAAATTCCGCTCCGTGAGGTGCATCAATTGATCTCCATTCAGTTGAAACCATTTGCCTTCAGGCTCATTATTTGTGGAGCCATTCTGTGGACAACGATTGCTGCCGTTCCATGCCAGGTAGCAACATCTTCCAGACATACATTCAGCGTTTCCGGCAAGCAATTTCTACTCGATGGAAAGCCTTACCAGGTGATCTCTGGAGAGATGCACTACCCGCGCGTTCCACGGGCTTACTGGCGTGATCGATTTCGCAAAGCTCGTGCCATGGGCCTGAACACCATCACTACCTATGTGTTCTGGAACGTGCATGAACCCCGTCCGGGCGTTTATGACTTTACCGGGCACAACGACATCGCCGAGTATATACGAGAGGCGCAGCAGGAGGGGTTGAATGTCATTTTGCGGCCCGGACCGTATGTATGCGCTGAGTGGGAACTCGGAGGCTATCCGTCCTGGTTAATAAAGGATCGCAATTTGGTGCTGCGAAGCAATGATCCCAAGTATATGGCAGCAATGCGCAACTGGTTTGCACGCCTAGGACAAGAGGTTGCACCGCTGCTGCTCCGAAATGGCGGTCCAATTATCGCAGTACAGGTTGAAAATGAATACGGATCGATCGGGGACGATCATGTGTATATGCAGGCTGTGAAGGATGCCCTGCTGCGGAGTGGTATAGCGCCAGATGTCTTCTACACTGCCGACGGGCCAGACAACCTGCGCAACGGCTCGCTTCCAGATCTGCCGGCCGCTATCAACTTCGGCAGCGGCGACGCGGAGAGAAGTTTCTCTACGCTGGAATCGTTGCACCCCCTCGGACCGCGCATGATCGGTGAATACTGGGCAGGCTGGTTCGATAAATGGGGTGGAAAGCATCATGAAACCGACGAGGCGCGCGAAGCAGCCGAATTGGAGTGGATGCTCAACCGCGGATACTCCGTCAACATTTATATGTTTCACGGCGGCACGAACTTTGGCTGGATGAATGGGGCCAATAGCAACGGCACAACTTTCCTGCCTGACACCACCAGCTACGACTACAATTCGCCACTCAATGAACGAGGCGAGCCAAGACAGAAATTCTTTGCCTTTCGCGACGCTGTCGCCCGTGCAACTCATCAATCACTGCCGACATTGCCGGCAGATTCGCTGTCCCGAGCGTTCTCAATCTCGCCGAGCATGGAAACAGCTTCTCTCTGGCAAAACCTGCCTAAGCCAATCGAGTCCGAACCTCTCCTGACTATGGAGGATTTAGATCAATCTTATGGCTACGTGCTTTACCGCACTGGACTGGAAGCAGGCGACGGAGGCGAGCTGGTGCTGGAAGGCTTGCATGACTATGCGCAAGTGTACGTAGACCAGAAGCTGGTAGGTACACTGGATCGCAGGATAGGCACGTCGCATCTGACTCTTCCTATTGTGAACAGGGCTTCTACTCTGGATATTCTGGTTGAGAATAGCGGGCGGTTGAATTTCACCAAAGAGATTCGCACCGATCGGAAAGGGCTCACAGGCTCCGTTACGATTGGCGCCAAGGAACCGAAGTATTGGCAAATCTACTCCCTTCCGATGAGCGATCTGACCAAACTCCACTTTCATTCGGGGTTCTGTGAGGGCCCTTGTTTCTATCGCACGGAGATGAATGTCTCCGTGTCGGCCGATACTTATCTCGACTCGCGTGGGGTAAACAAGGGAGAAGTGTGGGTAAACAGGCAGCCGCTCGGCAGGGTCTGGTCCATCGGTCCTCAATATGCGTTGTATACACCTGGACCCTGGTTGAATAACGGGCCGAACGAAATCGTCATTTTCGATCTGCTGGGTACTCCGATGGAGGCGCTCAAAAGTGTTGAAAAACCAATTTATGATGCAGCCATCTCAGCACAGCGTGACTGATAGCATATAGGGGCAGCGTCGGCTGTACGCCGCCCGGGAAGGCCAAGACAGGACCGATGCCTCCGCGATGGCCGCACTGTAGTAAGGCCGAACTCCAGTGCCGACACTGCCTACGTATTGTGTGGGTTGGGCACAGGTAACAGATACAGCGGATGCCGCGTTTGTAGCCGCGGCAGTATAGCTCTTCAACCCTTGGACTGACGTCCATATACGTTCACTCCGGTCTCGGTTCTAGATAGGTTGGGCGTTCTTCCGGTTTGATCGATTTTTCCGATCCTCCGTTCAAATCGAGGATCATGACGCTGTTGCTTCCCGCATGCAGCCAGGCCCCAGGAAGAAACAGGCTGCCCATGGGGCCCACGTTCCAGAACCTGCCCAGCAGATGTCCATTTACCCAAATCACGCCTTTGCCGAGGAGGCTGGTGTTGAGGAAAGTGTCCCCTGGAGCGCTTATCAGCAGATTGCCGCGATAGAAGCACGGACCCGAGCAAACCTGGCTCATATAACCGTCTTGTGGCGGTTCCGTAAGCGGAAGCGGGAAGATCTCCCAGCCATGTTGCGGGTGGCCGTCCAACAGGACGTCGCCGAGGATGCCGGCACGCTCGCCACGTATCTCTGTCGTGAAGTTGATTCGGCCGGAGTTCTCAACCAGTAGTTCGAGACGTTGGCCTGCATGAAGCGGCAATCGCAATTGCGTCTTCCCAAGGCGCCGGTCGATGGTTCCGACCAGTTTTCCGTCCACGTAGACACGAGCGTAACTATGGAGATTGGCCACGCCAAGCAACGTCTCTGCCGGCACGGCTGCCGGAACCTGAGTGCGATAGAGGATGTACCCGTATGTCTGGTCAACGTCCTCCATCGAAAGCGGCTTTTCCGAGAGGATTGCCGCAGGCATACTTGTCCACAGCAATCGACTCTCCACCAGTCTCAACGCTGGGAGCGTCATCATCGGTGCGGAATCCGGTACCGCCAGCGCAGTCCGGTGTGTCGCCTCCTGAATCATCTCCCGCAACGCAAAGTATTTCGGCCTGGGCCTTCCTGACTCGTCGAGCGGTGCGTCATAGTCGTAGCTGCTCACATCCGGCTGATATCCATCGTGGTCGGAATTCGCGCCATTCATCCAACCGAAGGTCGTTCCTCCATGAACCACATAGAGGTTGATCGAGTATCCCTTTTCGATCGCCATGCGGATTTCTGCAACCTGCTTCGCCGCATCGGTGACCTGGTGCTTTTCTCCCCAGTGGTCGAACCATCCATCCCAGTACTCTGCAACATATACAGGAGCGCCTGGGCGGAAGCGCCGAAGCAGATTGAGGGATCGCTCGGCGTCTCCGGTGCCGTAGTCCACTGCCGCGAATACGCCCGGAAGGGTTCCCTTTGCGAGGACATCTCCGCCGTCTGCCGTATAGAGCAACGACCCGGTGAATCCAGCATCGAGTACGATCTGGCGAATTTGTTGCAGATACTGGCCAGCGTCGTCAGGCACATTGAACGAACCGTATTCATTTTCGATCTGCACCGCAATTATCGGGCCACCGTTGCTTGCCTGAAGCGGCGCAAGTTCCTTGCCCAAACGAAGCATCCACCTGCGCGCCGGACCTAGGAAGTCTGGTTGCGAGCTCCGCAGCAGCATTTCGGGATCCTTCAGCAACCAAGCGGGGTATCCGCCCAAATCCCACTCGCCGCATATATAAGGACCAGGTCGTAAAACCACATAGAGTCCCTCGGCGGCCGCCTCTCGGATGAATTCCGCGACATCGTTCTGTCCGCTGAAGTCGTAAATGCCGGGGCGCGGCTCATGCAAATTCCAAAACACGTACACAGCAACTGTGTTCAGTCCCATTGCATGAACTTTGCTCAGCCGATCTCTCCAATCCGCCCGAGGAATTCTCGCATATTCGAGTTCACCTGAAAGGATTTGGAATGGCTTGCCCCACAGCAGAAATCTATCTCCATCCACTTGCAGCGGCGCAACTCTCTCGGGGATGACCTGCGACTGAACTGGAGATCCGAGCAGCCCGAACACCGCCATCGCCGTCGATAAAAATATCCGAATCCTGCAACTGGCCTCTTCGTGCATCCGACTCATGTGTTTCGCTCCTATGGCCTCAGACCGCTCGGACGCCATCGGTTGCTTCTGGGTACATGCCTCGATGTGGACCGGACGCCTTTATTTCCGTTCTTCAATTGGCTCGACGTTGTAAAGCTGGAATTCACGGATAGCCGCAGCACCGGTGCTGGAGAGAATGTTGAGCCGGACGTGGCTGGCGGTTACGGTATGGAAGATGTCGATCTTTTTGTGGCCAATGGCTTCTGCCGCGGCGACCGTCTTCCAACCATTCCCCGTCCACGCCTCGATGGAGTATTTCTGGACGCGCTGGCCATCGTTGAGCCACTCCATGGTAAGTACGCGGTTGAAGGTAACGGGCTTGGCAAAATTCACTTCAAGGCTGGAGTGATGAGAGCCTGCTGGCGCCGACCAGAATGTATCCGGATTGCCGTCCAGCGCGGCCGCGACCTCGGGCGTGGTTGTGCTGTGTCCCGTGGCCAGGTTGTGGGCGTAGCGCGTGCGGATGGCCTTGCCGAACTCCTCCAGACGTGCGACATCGTTCTCCGTAAGCAGGCCGCTCCGGTCGGGAGCCAGGCCGAGCATCAACTGGGCACCGTGGCCCACGGTTTCGTCATAGGTAGCGAGCAACTCATCCAAGCTCTTCAGCGATGCCTCATGGCCAGGGTGCCAGAACCAATCCAAGTTTCTGAGCGGAGTATCGGCTTCGATGGGACGCCAGCGCAGATAGCCATGACGGTCGATGACGTTCCAGTTCTCGTATGGGACGCGGCCGCTCTCGGTGCCTACCCAGCGGGCGTCGCCATATTCAAAGAGACCGGTATCGGCAAAGACGATGGTATTGGGCTGATAAGTGCGCAGAGTCTCGATGATCTTTTCAAAGTTATAGACGTGGCCCGCGCTGCCCGCGCCATCCAGCCAGAATTCGACCAGGTCGCCGTAGTTGGATGCTAACTCGGTGAGCTCTGCCTGGTAGTAGTCGTCATAGGCCACGGAGTTTTTGTACTTTGGCTCGTGCCGGTCCCACGGTGAAAGATAGACGCCGAATTTGAGACCATATTTGCGTGCAGAGCGGGCCACATCACCGACCAGATCGCCTTTGCCGCCTTTCCAAGGGCTGGACTTGACACTGTAATCGGTTTGCTCCGTGGGCCAGAGGCAGAATCCATCGTGATGCTTGGCGACCAGCACGACATATTTCGCGCCGGAGTCGCGAATGGCCTTCATCCATTGATCGGGATCGAAGCTGGTGGGGTTGAAGATAGAAGGACCGGCTGTGCCGTCGCCCCACTCACGATCCAGAAAGGTGTTGGTGGAGAAATGAATGATGACGCCGAACTCAAGATCCTGCCAGTCCACTTGCTGCGGGGCGGGCTTGATGTCGGCGAAGTTTTGAGTGGCGGCAAGCGGTGCGCAAAGGAAGAGAGCGATCCCGGCGCCGATCAATCGATTGCCAAAAAAGTTCATCGGATAGTCTCTCCTGAAACACGGTTTGCATCGTTCGAGCATGAAGACCCATCAGAACGAGAAGGATATGTTTCCCCAACCGGAGAATGCATATCTGGAGCAAAAATTGATCAATGACTGTCAATATAATTGTTCCAGCCCTGAGAAATGAAAAATATCGTCCATTTATATTCTCAGTCATCATGGTCATGGATGGAGATGGCTGGGCGGAAGGTTCCCGCGCGGGCCGCGCGCTATGAGCGTGTCAAGGAGTTTAGCATGGTTGAGATGACTCGCCGAGTGTGGTTGCAGGGCGCGGCAGCCACACTGGCATTGGCTCCGCGGGCACGGGCGAATGCGGCGAAGAACTGGGGAGTGACCGGCTCTGGGAATGCGGATTTGGCGTTGCCGCAGGGGCGGCCGGCGCCGAGCGCGCGGCGATTTACCAGTGCCGCTGTCGAGGCGCTGATTCCGCAGATCCAGCGACGCATCGCCGATCCGGCGTTGGCGGCGATCTTCGCCAACTGCTTTCCGAACACGCTGGATACAACTGTTTGGCTGGACAGATACGAAGGAAAGCCGGACACCTATGTGGTGACGGGCGACATCAATGCGATGTGGCTGCGCGACTCCTCGGCGCAACTGTGGCCCTACCTGCGGCTGGCCAGGGAAGACGAGCCGTTGCGCGAGTTGTTGGAGGGGGCGATCCGCCGACAGGCGCGGATGATCCTGCTGGACCCTTATGCGAATGCCTTTATGCGCCGGGGGAGCGATCCGCCGTTAGACTGGGCAGT
>Ga0224559_1001446_pt1 | contig 13041 bp, 10 predicted proteins | sample 714S33034metaG_FD_180676 | JGI IMG/M metagenome (GOLD analysis project Ga0224559, IMG submission 180676) | Peat soil microbial communities from Stordalen Mire, Sweden - 717 S3 30-34 | ecosystem: Environmental > Terrestrial > Soil > Wetlands > Peat | place: Sweden: Norrbotten County, Stordalen... | reverse complement strand
AGATTGCCACGCCGTCTCGCTGCGCTCGAGAACACGGCTCGTAATGACAACTTAAATCAAGCTTTCCTTTGAATGATCAATTTAATATACAGCCATGACGCGCCAAAGGCGAGCAATAAGCCGCTGACCACATCCGCCACATAATGCTGTTTGATCAACACGGTGGACGCAACGATGAGCGCCGTCCAAACGGATGCGACGATTCCTACGCGGCGGTCAAAGCGGAACCAATGAATGGCAAGAAGGGTGGAGACCGAAGTATGCAGGCTCGGAAAATCGTTGAAGGGCTTGTCGCCGGCGTACACGTTCTGGATCATGCGGGTAAACAAATCGGTCCCGGTGAGAACCGGACGGATCACTTCGGTCTGGAAAAAGAAATAGAAGAAGTAGCTGACAAGAAAGGCGGTGATCATCGCCAGCGCGGCGGAATGAAACACCTTTGTCCTGAACAGCAGAAATACGATGAGCGAAAAATAGACCACATAATCGAGCGAAACATACGGGACGACAAACGGCGTCACCACCGGCAAAGCCGCATCGAGCGGAGTTCGCAAATTCCAGACTGCCGGGCCGTGATTCAGCAGATCATAAATCTCATTGGCGAAATAGATGGCGGCCGCCAGCACAATGGTGATGATGGCATTGCGCCAGCCGGTGCCAAAGATGCCCTCGCTGAAATATTTTTTGAATATGTCCTTCATCGGACAATCTCCTCGAAGTGATTGGATGATGATAATAGTATAACCGAATGCAAAGTTCCTGAAGACAGACGCTTTCGCCATGCAATGATAAAATGTCCTTGACATAAGGAATCAACATGGACAAGATTTTCATCAAGGATTTACTGGCGCGCGGCATCATCGGCGTCCATGATTGGGAACGCGAAAAACCGCAGGATATCCTGATCAATGTCACGGCTTTCGCGGATACCCGTCGCGCGGCAGAGACGGACAACATCGCTGATTGCGTGGACTACAGCGCATTGGCAAAGAAAATTCAGGCGCACGCTGAAACTGCGGCGCGCTTCACCGTGGAAGCGCTTGCCAATGACTTGGCGAAGCTGTGCCTTGAACAAAAGGGTATCAACAAGGTAATTGTGCGCGTCGAAAAGCCCGGAGCGGTTCGATCCGCGCAATCCGTCGGCGTGGAGATCGAACGCGGCCGCGATGAATGATCGGCGAGGCGTAATTTCCAAAAGCGCTTCAAATGTTAAAGAAATAGCATCGTATCCCGGACAACCTAAATCTTGAGCTGGCTGGCGCCGCGCGAAATATTATCCAGGAATTCCTGACGCGTCGCGCTGTTGGTTCGAAATCCGCCCTGCATGGCAGATGTGGTCATACGCGCATCGTGCTTGCGGACGCCGCGCATCATCGTGCATAAATGCAGGGCTTCCACCACCACGGCCACGCCGCGCGGCTGAAGCAGGTCGTTGATAAAATCCGCGATCTGGCGCGTCATGCGCTCCTGCACCTGCAAACGGCGGGCATACATATCCACAATGCGGGGAATTTTCGAAATGCCGATCACTTTTCCGCTTGGGAGATAGGCGACATGGGCGCGTCCAATAAATGGAAGCAGGTGGTGTTCGCAGAGGCTGTAAAATTCGATATCGCGCACAATGACCATCTCATCATAAGAAACGTCGAAGATTGCGCCATTGACCAGCTTCTGCGGATCGGCGTGATAGCCTGCCAGCAATTCTGAATACATGCGCGCTACCCGGTTCGGCGTATTCTTCAATCCTTCGCGCTCGGGGTCTTCGCCAAAAGCATTTAACATCTTCAGCGCGGCAGCTTCGATGGCTTGAGTGTCGATAAAGCCATCCGAAGATTCCGGATCGCTCCGATTATTACTAAATTTGATATCCATTCTTATTCTCCAATCTGTCGCGATATTCTACTTGAAATGTCACTCTCCCGAAGGATGGGCCGAAAGCAGAAACCAAAAGGGAAAATCAACGTAGATTTTCATGATGGACTCCACAGGGAGAAGCCACAACCTAACGCCAAGATAATCCGAGGCCCGCCATGTCGAACATTTCTTCGATCATCACTACTTTGAAGCCGAACTGTCTGGAATCAAATCAAAGGTTCGCCGAAGCGATCACGCGCTCCGCCAGCGAGCAGACGTATTTCACCATTCGCCTGCTCGTGGATCGCGACCGCGTCGAGGACGCTTACCGCGCTTATGCTTATTTCCGCTGGCTGGATGATCAACTCGATGAGGGCCGGATGACAAAGCGCGAACGGCTTCAATTTGTTGAATGCCAGCAGAGGTTGGTCGAACACTGCTATCGCGGCGAGTGGCCGCGCAGCGCATCGGATGAAGAATCCATGCTGGTAGAGTTGATCCGCTCCGAGCGGGGACAAAGAAGCGGGCTGCGATCTTACATCCGCAACATGCTGGCAGTCATGGCCTTCGATGCAGAACGCCGCGGCCGTTTGATATCCGCAGACGAATTGAATGAATATACACATAACCTTGCGGCTGCGGTGACCGAAGCCATGCACCATTTCATCGGACATGGATGCAAATCGCCGCAGGATCAAACGCGCTATCTGGCCGTGCGCGCGGCACACATCACACACATGCTGCGCGATACGCTGGATGATATCGAAGCGGGTTACTTTAATATTCCGCGTGAATATATTGATACTTATCGAATTGACCCGCGTGACGTTCAAAGCGAAGCGTATCGGGCATGGATCAAAGAACGCGTCGGACTCGCCCGCACCTGCTTCCAAGCCGGACGGCGTTATCTCGCCCGCGTCGAAAACCTGCGCTGCCGCATTGCAGGCTTTGCCTACACGGCGCGCTTCGAGAGCGTGCTCTCCTTCATCGAATATGACGACTATTATTTACGATCCATATATCCCGAATACAAAAACTGGATTTCGGATTTGAGCATGGGATGGCTGGCGATCTCACGGGCGTTCATTCCGCAACCTATTGTTTAAACACAAAGGACACAAAGGTCACCAAGGTCACCAAGGTTTCTTAAATTCCTTTTCTTCGCGTGCGTTGTGTTTTGTTTTTTAGCTGCAACTGGAAAGATAAAATGAAAACACCTTCGATCATTGTCATCGGTGCGGGCGTGGGCGGGATTGCTGCTGCGGCGCGGCTGGCCCAGCATGGCCTGCACGTCACCATGCTGGAAAAGAACTCGCAAGCCGGCGGCCGCTGCGACCGCATCAGCCGCGATGGACATCATTTCGATACCGGCCCGACTCTGTTGGTGATGCCTTTGCTGTATGATGCCGAGTTCGCCAAATTGGGAGCGTCCGCCCGTGAAATGCTCCAGCTTCAACGCGTCGACCCGACGTATCATTTGGTCTTCGATGATGGCAGTCAATTGGCTCTCACGTCCGATCTGAATTCGATGCGCGAGCAACTGGAGTCCATCGAGCCGAAGAGCTATCTTGGTTTTTTGCGCTACCTGGAAGAAGGTCATCGTCACTATCATTTGGGCGTTGACCGATTGGTGAACCGCGACTTCCGCAAGGCGTCCGATTTCTTTAACCTTAGCAATCTTCCGCTTTTGTTTCAGCTCAAACCATTTCTCGGACATTATCGCAACATGTCGGCTTACTTCGATGAGCCGCGTTTGAAAGCAGCATTCACATTCCAGGATGTGTACATGGGGTTGAGTCCGTTCGAGGCGCCCGCGACGTTCTCGATGATGCCCTATACGGAACTGGCTCACGGCGTTTGGTATCCCAAAGGCGGGATGCATCGCGTGGTGGAGGCGTTGATGGAGATCGCATCCGCGGCGGGCGTGGAATTCGTTTACGATGCGAAAGTGGAACGGATCGATGTCAGCGGGGAAAAGGTGCGCGGCGTGATCCTCGCTGACGGTCGGAGGTTGGAAGCGGACGTCATTCTCGCGAATGCCGATCTGCCTTATGTTTATCGCGATTTACTTCCACAAGATGCAATGGCTGATCAATTAGAAAATAAACGTTTCTCGTGTTCGGTGATCAGTTTTTTTTGGGGCGTGGATAAGACTTATGAAACATTGAATCCGCATACGCTGTTTTTAGCGGACGATTATCGCGAGAACTTCGAGAGCATCATTGATGAATTGACGATCCCGAAGAATCCCAGCCTGTATATCCACGCACCAGCGCGGCTCGATTCGTCCATGGCGCCGGCCGGTGAAGATACGTTGATCGCCATCGTACCCGTTGGGCATATAAACAGGAACGGTGAACAGGATTGGGCATCCATCCGAGATGAGGCGCGGGCACATGTCTTTCGGCGATTGAAAACAGTCGGCATTACAGACATCGAAGAACATATCAAGTTTGAAATAAACTTCACTCCGCCTTCGTGGCGCAAGCGTTATAACCTGATGAAGGGTTCCACGCATGGACTTTGCCACAACCTGACCCAGCTTGGATATTTCCGCCCGTCGAACCGGCATGTGCGCTATCACAATTTGTATTTTGTCGGAGCCAGCACGCGTCCCGGCACGGGGATTCCAACGGCGCTAGTTTCTGCTCGACTCGCAACGGAAAGAATATTGGATGATCTTGGGATGATGCCGGCTTATTAAAGAATCCCAGCCTTGAATAGATGTCATCTTATTAACGTACGCTGTTGTTGGGAGTATCAGGTTTGATGAGTTTGCAACCCAGCGATATCACGGACTCGTCACAGTAATCGTATGAATATTTACTTCATTGCCGGGTGCCACTGTGTGATAATAACAATTCGAATCGTTCACTGGGCACCAAATCGCCCAGCCGCTGTATAACTGCTCAGTATTGCCGTTCAAATCCTGAACATACACATGATAGCCCGGCGCGGGAGTAAGACCCACCTCATCGCCATGCGGACTTAGTATTAGCCCATCTATCGCCTGAGTCCAATCGGCAGGATTCAAACCGATATCGGTAAAGTTATACGGCGACCAGGTGCGCGGCCAGCTTCCGTGTTGTTGGTAATAAGCCAGTTCGCGCGCCTGCCAGTCGTCAATGGACGCAAGAACGGTTTGCAGGGCAGGTGCAGAAAGGCCAAGCCCGTTGAGTGAACTCGAAATTCCTCCATATAAAGAGGAAGTCGTCCCTCCCAGCGCCGTTAGCACAAGGATGGCGGCAAGCGCAACCAACGCGATCACCAGGGCGTACTCAACGAGCGGCGCGCCGCGTTCCGATTTCCTTATCATAGATCTTTTTATAAGGATTAACATCGCTTTTCATCCAAGATCATCTGGTCTTAAAAAATAGTCAATGGCAAATGCTGCCAAATTCATTCTAATCTCGATGCGCAAATAAGCTCTTTACAGTTTACAAATAAGCGCTTTACAGTTATGTTTGCTCTAAATACTCGATTCGCGTGTCGCGCGATGGGAAGAATTATGGATGACCTGGGGATCGGGGATATAATCTCCTCTGATAAAAAATATTTATCAAGGAGACAATTATGGAATTCACACAACTTGGCCGCACCGGTCTTAAGGTTTCGCGTTTTTGTTTGGGCACCATGAACTTCGGCCCGCTGACCAGTGAAGAAGATGCGTTTGCCATCATGGATAAGGCGCACGAATTGGGAATCAACTTCTTTGATACAGCCAATGTCTATGGCTGGAAGATCGGCGAAGGCGTGACGGAAAATATCGTTGGGCGCTGGTTCGCTCAGGGCGGGGGACGACGCGAGAAAACCGTCATCGCCACAAAAGTCTTTGCGCGCATGGGTGATTGGCCGAATCAGGGGCGGCTCCCGGCGCTGCACATCCGCGAGGCGTGCGAAGCATCGCTAAAACGCTTACATACCGATCACATCGACCTGTATCAAATGCACCACGTGGATCGCACCACACCGTGGGAAGAAATCTGGCAGGCGATGGAAGTGCTTGTGCAGCAAGGTAAAGTGTTATATATCGGCTCGTCGAACTTTGCAGGCTGGCATATTGCCAAAGCACAGGAAGCTGCCAAAGCGCGTCACTTCATGGGACTCGCAAGCGAACAGAGTATGTATAGTTTGAATGATCGCATGATCGAACTCGAAGTGATACCGGCTTGCAAAGACTACGGGCTTGGACTCATCCCATATAGTCCGCTGGCGGGCGGGTTATTGGGCGGCGTGTTGCAAAAGATCAAAGAGGGCCGCCGCGCCAGACCGGATATGCAAAAGGAGATCAAAGCCAAGCGCACAAAGCTCGAAGTATGGGAACGATTCTGCAAAGCGAAGGGCGAGCATCCCGCCGATGTGGCATTGGCATGGGTCTTGAAGAATCCAGTAGTGACCGCGCCGATCATTGGTCCGCGCACGATGGAGCAATTGAGCGGAGCGTTGCGCGCCTTCAAGATCAAGTTCTCGAAGGATGAATTGAAGAAGATGGATGAAATCTGGCCCGGCCCCGGCGGCGAAGCGCCGGAAGCCTACGCCTGGTAAATACAAAGCCCCTGACGGATCATATCCATCAGGGGCAGTTGTTTCTTTAATAGAATAATATTAACTTCCTCCGCAGCCGTGTATCCTTTGAGTAGACTGCGGGCTGCAACGTTTATATGGTATCATCACTTATAATCAGATTAGAATGCAATGGGGGTTAATTTTGGAATATTTTGGTGATTAGTGAAAGGTATGGCATGGAATTACTACATCCAGATCACCGAGAAGAATGGGACGCGTTCGCCCTGCGCGAGCCGATGTTTGCACTGCTTCAATCATGGGAGTGGGGCGAAATAAAAGAACGCATGGGCTGGAAAGTTTTCCGTCTGGCAGTTCGCGACGGTGATGCACTCGTTGCAGCCGCGCAAGTGTTGGTTAAGCATTTGCCAATTAACCAGACTAGTATTGCCTATGTGCCGCGGGGGCCAATTGGCAGATGGGATAATCCCGAAGCAAGCAAGTTCATACTCATGGCATTACACCAGGTTGCAGCCAGTGAAAACGCCCTGTTTCTGAGAGTCGAGCCGCCGTTGCTGCAAAATATAGACGGGTCCGAATTTCTCTGCCAAAATGGCTTTCATAAGATATCATGGACAAATCAGCCTCGTTCGACCATTGTGCTGGACCTGACACCGGACCTCAATACAATTTTCAACCAGATACGGAAGAATACGCGTCGCAGGATCAAAGACGGCACCCGAAAAGGGCTTCGCTTTCGAATCGGCTCCGAGGCGGATTTACCGACCTTTTACGAACTGATGAAGGTCACAGCCGAACGCGCAGGCTTTACGTCGCGCCCATACAAGTATTATCAGACGGAATTTCAATCGTTGGCCGCCGAAGGATGCGCCTTGATGATGCTTGCGTACGACGGAGACCGCCCCATTGCCGCGCACATAATTTATAAATTCGGATCTCATGCGGCATTTTTCCATCAAGCTTCAGCCAACGATACAAGCGGGTTGAACCCGAATTATGTACTGGTGTGGGAGGAAATCAAATGGCTTAAAGAGAAAGGCTGCTGCACATATGATCTATGGGGCATCCCGGACGAGGTCGGCGATATCGTTGCCAAGAACGGTGAACTGCCACGATACGAACGTCACGATGGCTTGTGGGGCGTCTATCAGTTCAAAGCCGGCTTCGGAAAGAATGTTGTGGTTTTTCCGGGAGCATATGACCATGTGTGCCACCGCCTTCCGTACCTTGCCGCTTCGCCGGTACTCTCTCAATCAATAGCGATGGAGCAGCTCTCAACATGGGTAAACCCAAAACGGGTCGGGAATCTAAACTCAGTTTTACTTTACGCGGTCGAAGAACTGAAATTCATCAAATCCTTTCGCGACCTGGATACTCTATCCCACAAAATTCGATTTGTGCTTTCCCGGAAAGCGGGTTCTTTATATGGCATGTCCAAGGCTCCTCTTAGTCTCCAACTGGAACCCACGAACTGGTGCAATGTTAATTGTATTTGTTGCTCTGCTCCACGCAGCTCCAGGAAAAAGGGGTATATGGACTGGGATTTATTCAGGGAGATTATTGATGACGCTAAACAGCTGAATATCCAGAGGATCCGTTTATATTTACACGGTGAATCCACCCTGCATCCTCGTATTGTCGATATGATTCGCTACATCAAGACCAGGGAGCTGACAGTCCATGTGACAACCAATGGAATGTTACTTGATCGTGAAAAAAGCGAAGCAATCCTTCGGTCAGGAATCAGTTTCGCTGACCATTTCACCTTCTCCATTTTAGGGGATACGGAAGAGACGCACAACAAAATCATGCGTCGATCGGACTTAAAGAAGATACGGGCGAACATAGATGCTTTTCTGGATGCACGTAACAGACTCGGAATCAATGGGCCAGTGATCGAGACCATTTTTCACAGTATGCCTGAAAACAAATATGAGGAGGAAGGATATCAAGATCGTTGGTCTCATGTCGTTGACCATGTCAAGTATGTGGGAAGAATTTCGCGGTCGTTTTCTGACTATAAGAAAGAAGACCCAGCAATTGTCCGGACCCAGAGATGCCGTGTGATTCAGGAGCGGATGACGGTCTTTTGGAATGGCGATGTGACAATATGCGCCCAAGATGTGGATGGGGATTATGTTTTAGGCAGCCTCAGCAAACAATCAATGCAGGAGATTTGGAATAGTGAACAACTATCCTTTCTACGCAAAATCAACAGAGAAAAGCGGTTCAGTGAGTTCCCCTTCTGCGCCAAATGCGACCTCTAAATGCCAGATTCATTTCTATCGGGAGATTGCCCGTCCCATTTCAATCTGGCAAATCCTATGGCAATTTCGAAACCGACTCAAGCGCTTCAGCAAACGACGGTTACATTACATCCAGTATTACTGGCGGAAGTTGCCTAGAAAAGAGGATGATGTGAAGAATCATTCCGCGTCGCTGCAACAGCATTTGCAGGCTGGCGACAAGGTACGCGTAAAATCAAAGGAGGAGATACTGTCTCCGCTGGACCCCTGGCTGGAGCAAAAAGGCTGTGGCTTTATGGAGGAGATGTGGATCCACTGCGGTACCGAGCAGGTGGTCAGGAAACGGGTGGAGAAATTTCTGGATGAGGCGACTCTCCGCATGCGGACGAGTCAGGGGATCGTCATCCTCGAAGGCTTGATGTGCGAAGGAACCATGGATTTCGGCCGCTGTGACCGCTCCTGTTTTTACTTTTGGAGAGAGGAGTGGCTGGAAAAAATTGGATGATAAAGGCACAATGCTTTGCCTGTTGACGAATCAAAAATGACGATGCGTTCAAAGACGCATCGTCATTTTTGATCATGCTTACACCACCACGCTCACCAATCTCTTCTGCGCCACGATCACTTTCTTCGGCTCTTTGCCTTCCAGGAATTTTTGAACGATTTCACTGGCTAAAGCAGTGGATCGAATTTCTTCTTCATCCGCTTCGGCAGAGACCAGCACCCGGTCACGCACTTTGCCATTGACCTGAACCGGGATTTCGAGCATATCTTCCTTGGCAGCTTCTTCATCAACCTTCGGCCAGGATTGCTGATGGATGGAATATTTCTTATGCAAACGATTCGTCCACAACTCTTCGGCGATGTGCGGCGCAACCGGAGCCAGCATCTTCAAATAGATTTCCTGCGCTTCGCTCCATTCCGATGAACCAACTGCGCCGGCTTCACGCGCTTTGTACATATCGTTCAGCAGTTCCATCAACGATGAGATGATGGTGTTGAACTCGAAATTCTCGAAGTCACGCGTAACACGCTTCAACGTTTGATGAACGTTTCGGCGCAGATTCTTTTTCGTTTCATCGGAAGCCGCTCCGGTCGGAGTCCGATCCGTGAACAACGTCCACACACGTCGAATCCAACGTGCACTGCCTTCGATGCCCTGCGAGTCCCACGGCGCGCCCATTCCCCAGCGCGCAAAGAACATCAAGTACGCGCGCACAGTATCCGCGCCATACTGATTCACCAACACATCCGGCGCGATGACGTTGCCGCGGCTCTTCGACATCTTCTCATTATCTTCGCCCAGCACCATGCCCTGGTTGCGTAACTGCATCATCGGCTCGTCCCCTTTGGTCACGCCGGCATCACGCATCGCTTTGTGAAAGAAACGCGTGTACAGCAAGTGCATCGTCGCATGTTCGATGCCGCCGGTATATGTATCCACCGGCATCCAGTAATCGTATTCCTTTGGATCGAACGGACCCTTGTCGTAATGCGGACTCAGGTAGCGCAGGTGATACCACGATGAACACATAAACGTATCCATCGTGTCGGTTTCGCGTTCAGCAGGCTCGCCGCAAATCGGACAGATTGTGTTCTTCCATGTTGGATGCAGTTTCAATGGCGATTCGCCCGTCGGCTTCCATTCGACATCTTCGGGCAACAACACCGGCAATTGATCTTCCGGCACCGGATTCCAGCCATGCTTCTCGCAATGGATCATCGGGATCGGCGCGCCCCAATAGCGCTGACGCGAGATCAGCCAATCGCGATAACGATAATTGACCGCTTCTTTTCCGATGCCTTGGCTTGCCAGCCAGTCAATGACTTTGCTGATGCCGGGATTCTTTCTGCCTTTTTCCGTGTTGACTTTTGTTCCGTTAAATTGAGCGCTATTCACCATCACGCCATCACCGACATACGCGGCTTGTAGGGGCGAGTCATGACTCGCCCCTACAGGTTGAATCACAGGGATAATGGGTAGATCATACTTTTTAGCGAATGCGAAGTCGCGTTCATCGTGCGCCGGGACAGCCATGATCGCGCCTGTGCCATAACTCATCAATACGTAATCCGCAATCCATATCTGGATGTGCGCTTGATTAACAGGATTAATGGCATATCCGCCGGTGAACACGCCGGTCTTTTCTTTGTCAACGGCTTCACGCTCAATATCGGATTGACGCGCGGCTTGCATCTTGTATGCTTCGACTGCAGCTTTCTGCTCCGGCGATGTGACCTTTTCCACCAATGGATGTTCCGGCGAGAAGACCATGAAGGTCGCGCCCCACAAGGTGTCGGGACGAGTGGTAAAGATTTCGATGTCGTCACCCCCACCTTTTTCCTCCCCCATTTTCGGAGAAAATGGGGGAGGCGAGGAGGGGGCAGTCTTGAAGATGACCGAGGCGCCTTCGCTGCGTCCAATCCAATTGGTTTGCAGAGTCTTGACCGTTTGAGGCCAATCCAAGCCATCGAAGTTCAATAGCTCATCCGCATACTTCGTGGCTTGGAAGAACCACTGCTCCAGATTCTTTTTGATGACCGGCGTGCCGCATCGTTCGCAATGACGGTCTTCACCCCAGACCTGCTCACGCGCCAGAGTCGTATTGCAATGCGGGCACCAGTCCACCGCGGACATCTTGCGATAGGCCAAACCCATTTTATACAACTGGATGAAGAACCATTCCGTCCATTTGTAATATTCGGGGTCCGCCGAAACCGCCTCGCGTTCCCAATCGAACATCGCGCCCATGGATCTCATTTGCTTGCGCATCCGCTCAATGTTTTGAAATGTGCGCTTCATTGGATGGACGCCATCCTTGATCGCGGCATTCTCGGCGGGCAGACCAAAGGCATCGAAGCCCATCGGGAACATCACATTGAATCCTTGCATGCGCTTGAAGCGGGCACGCGCGTCCGGAGGCGTCATCGAAAACCAATGACCGATGTGCAGGTCGCCACTGGGATACGGCAGCATGGTCAGCGCGTAATGCTTGGGCTGGCTGTGATCAATCACGGAACGATACAGCTTATCCTTTTCCCATTTCGCCTGCCACTTCTTTTCGATGACCTGCGGGCTATAAGCATTCTGCATAACTGGCGCAATGGATCTCGTGGTCTTAGCTTTCGGCGCGGTTTTCTTGCCAGCCACAGCTTTCGCCGATTTCTTGACAACCTTCTTTACAGAAGCTTTTCTAATAGGCGCAGCCTTTTTCGCGACAATCTTCTTGACGGCTTTTGCCTTTACGATTTTCTTCGGCGCAGCTTTCTTTGGAGACACTTTCTTCTTGCTTGGTATTTTCTTTTTTGTGGCAGCCATTTTTCCTCATCATAAAGAGTTTTATCTTCAATACCAACTTGATACTTTCAAAGATATGATTGCTTCGAGTATCTCAATGACATGTAAAACAAAAATTCCTTCATCCACAATCAGGGACGAAGGAATTCCTCCGCGGTACCACCCGGCTTACGTTCAAGATACGAACGTCACTTTGTCGCGATAACGGGCTTTCCCGTCGCTGTCTACATTTCACCACAGAGTTTTTTCTTTGTGCCTTTGTGGTGAGGTTTCACCAGCGCAGTCTTCCTTGCGGAGAACAGGCGAGTTCGGTCTTTTGATCGGCATTCCCGTTCGATGCCATTGAAGGGCTTCCACCTTGCTTTCCCTTCTCGCTGACGGGATGACCTACTGCTCCTGTTGTGACTTTTTAATTTATAGTGGACCCAGGGGGATTCGAACCCCCGACCTTCTCAATGCCATTGAGACGCGCTCCCAACTGCGCTATGGGCCCGGGAAATGATTATCTTTAAGCACTCTGTGGACCTGAGGGGATTCGAACCCCTGACCTCTTCAGTGCGATTGAAGCGCGCTCCCAACTGCGCTACAGGCCCGATTTCAAAGTGCAAGGTATTCTACTTTAGGCAAAGGGGGATGTCAAGCAGGTGATGCAAGAATCCGTCTTTATATTCTCTTCATCGCTTTGTCATCTACTATTCATGCTGGAGTTCTACAATAGTCGTATCAGAGCGAACGAACATTTCTCTTCTCCTCCTTTGCGAGTTCGACGATGAATGCAGGTTCATCGTCGAACTCTTGATTTAAGCGGCTTTGAAGATTTCGGAAGTCTGGAAAAACCGCTGACTGCTCGAATTCTCTTCCTTCCAGTTGCTGGGTGCTTCCTACCACCCGCTGAACGGTTCCTACCGCTCGACGGATCATTCCTACCAGTCGCTAAATGCTTCCTACCACTCGACCGAAGGTTCCTACCAGTCGCTGAACGGTTCCTACCGCTCGACCGAACGTTCCTACCAGTCACTAAACGCTTGCTCCCGCTCGCCGGACGGTTGCTACCGGTCTCTGAGCGGTTGCTACGGCTCGCCGGACGGTTGCTCCCACTCGCTCAACGTTTCCTTGCAC
>Ga0224559_1001445_pt1 | contig 13050 bp, 11 predicted proteins | sample 714S33034metaG_FD_180676 | JGI IMG/M metagenome (GOLD analysis project Ga0224559, IMG submission 180676) | Peat soil microbial communities from Stordalen Mire, Sweden - 717 S3 30-34 | ecosystem: Environmental > Terrestrial > Soil > Wetlands > Peat | place: Sweden: Norrbotten County, Stordalen... | reverse complement strand
CGCTTCGCAGACCCGACATCTCCAGAAGGTGCAGACTTTCGCGACGTCCTTCAGTCGCTACAGCAGCGCGGTTCGATTTGCGACGGTTGGCGTCGAGGCCCTGCCAGGCGTCGGCGAGCGCGGCGCCGATGAATTGGACGACTATGTCGAACAAGTGGAGGACGTCGAAGAGCAGCTCTACGAGCGTCGGCGGTGGATGTCCGACATCACGCATGAATTCGCGACAGCGATCGCCGAGCGCCAGAGCGAACAGATCAACCGGCTGACCCTGGTGTCCACGATCTTCCTGCCGGTGACGGCCTTGACCGGCTTCTTCGGCATGAATTTCGAATGGATGAATAATGTGTTTGCGAGTCGCGAAGCCTTCTTCTTGCTCGGCGTGCTGCTGCCCGTTTTGAGCGTCGCATTGAGCATAGCCTGGCTCGCGCGGCTGGGGCTTCTCCGCCTTGGTATCCGACGCTGAAACGTCGTCCAGCGTGGAGTCAAAGGCATCCGGACCAGCAAGCGGTCACGGCTGAGCTGCGCCTCACCGTTACACGACGAGATCGGTAAATAGGGTTCTGTCGCAAACTTTACTCGGCCGGAGGCCGGGCTGTGATCGCTGGAAACGAGTCCGGCGGAAGAGCGTGATGATCGAGTTCAAGGGCAGCCATTTTGAGCGTGAGGTAATCCTTTGGGGCGTCCGATGGTATGTGGCGTATCCGATGAGCTATCGTCAACTCGAGGAAATGATGGGAGAGCGCGGCGTCGAGGTCGACCATTCCACGCTCAATCGTTGGGTCGTCAAATACGCGCCCTTGTTGGATCAGCAGTTCCGTGCTCGCAAGGGTTCCGGTGCAAAGTTTCGGAAACGTCCCAATGAGGCCCTGCGACCTGGAATAGGCTCAGGCGGCGAGAACTGCATTCCAGATTTCGGGCGCGGCTTTGCCTTTGACGAGAAGCTTGCCGAGTTTGAACTGATCTTTCCGGATCCGATGTATGAGTTCGATACCGGCGATGGTGATTGAGGCGCTTCGAAAGCGCTTCAACCCAAGCATCGGACCCAATCGAAGTTTGATCGAACGATGGTCCTGCTCTATTAAATTGTTCAGGTACTTCGAGGATCTGATTTTGGTCGGCTTGCCGCGTCGATGTTCGCCGAGAAACTCCCGCGCCGCCCGATGCGAGGCTTGGTATCCGTCAAGCGTGATGGCGCGCGGCAGTCGACCCTGGCTCTTGAACGCCCGACGGAAAAACGCTTTGGCCGCCGCGACATCCCGCTTTGCGCGGAGAAGGAAATCGACGGTTTTTCCCTGCTTGTCGACGGCGCGGTAGAGATAAGTCCAGCGACCCTTGATCTTCACGTAGGTCTCGTCGACCCGCCATGATCCACCGGCCTGGCGAGCAAAACGGTTCCATCGCTTTTCGAATTCCGGAACATATCGTTGGATCCAGCGCATGATCGTCGTATGGGCCAGAGACAATCCGCGTTCGGCCATCATTTCCACGAGATCCCGAAAGCTGAGCTTGAACCTGAGATACCAACGGACGCAGAGGATGATGATCTCCCTGTCGAAATGACGGCCTTTGAAAAGATCGTCTACGCTCTTCATAGCCGCCAACCTTCGTCGTGTCGTTCCTTTACCGGCAATTTTGCCCCGCTTCCGCCGTTCGCACCAGAGCCCGCAAAGGCGCTTCCTGACAACAAGGTCATTTATAAAGAGCGGTCGCAAAGTGTACCACTGAACCGGCTTTTCGATCGCCCTTGAGAGCGGCGCAAAAGTGTACCGGTCCTGCTAGGCCGCCTCGATGCCTCTGAATGGCATGGAGGGGCCGAAAGGATGTTCACAGTGGAGCTCTATGCCGGGATACGACGCGCGGTGATGATTGACGGGCTGAGCCGCCGGGAGGCGGCGAAGCGGTTTGGCGTCCATCGGAACACGATCACGAAGATGCTCGAGTTTTCGGTTCCGCCTGGCTACCGTCGGCGGGAGCGGCCGACGTCGAAGAAGCTTGGTCCGCACCTGGCGTGGATCGAGAAGGTCCTGGAAGACGATCGCATCGTCCACAAGAAGCAGCGTCACACGGCGCAGCGGATTTTCGAGAGGTTGCGGGACGAAGAAGGATTTTCCGGCGGATACACGATCGTGCGCGAATATGTGGCTCAGGCGACGCTGCGCGCCCGCGAGATGTTCGTGCCCTTGCGCCATAGCCCGGGTCACGCGCAGGCGGATTTTGGCCAGGCGGATGGCTATATCGCGGGCAAGAAGGTCCGGTTCCATTATCTTTGCTTGGACCTGCCGCATTCCGACGGCTGCTTCGTCAAAGCCTATCCGGCCGAGACGGCTGAAGCCTTTTGCGACGGCCATGTGGCGGCGTTCGCTTTTTTCGGCGGCGCGCCGCGGTCAATTTTGTATGACAACACCCGGCTCGCGGTGGCCAGGATCGTGAAGGGCGGGCGCCGTCTTCGCTCGCAAATGTTCGCGGAACTCCAGAGCCATTACCTGTTCGAGGACCGCTTCGGCAGGCCAGGCAAAGGCAACGACAAGGGCAAGGTGGAGGGGCTGGTCGGCTTTGTCCGGCGCAACTTCATGACGCCTTTGCCGGTCGCGGACAGTTTTGCCGCGCTCAACGCCAGATTGCTTGACGCCTGCATGAAGCGTCGTCAGGCGGTTTTGCGCGGCCAGGCGATGACGATCACCGAGCGCATGCGGGCGGATGCGGCTGCGTTCATGCCGTTGCCGCCGGCGCCCTATGACGCCTGTCACAAGGTCGCCACGCGCGTCTCGTCCCTGTCGCTGGTGCGCTACCGGAACAACGACTATTCGGTTCCGACGCGCTATGGCCATCAAGAGGTCCTGGCGAAGGGATATGTCGACAGGGTCGAGATCAGCTGTCGCGGCGAGACAATCGCCACGCACGCCCGCAGCTATGACACGGCCGAGTTTGTCTACAATCCCCTGCATTATCTGGCGTTGCTGGAACACAAGAGCAAGGCGCTCGATCAGGCCGCGCCGCTGGACGGCTGGCAGCTCGCGGAATGCATTCACAGGCTCCGCCGGCTGATGGAGTCGCGGATGGGCAATCCCGGACGCCGCGAGTTCATTCAGGTGTTGCGATTGATGGAGGACTTCCATCAGCATCAGGTCGAACAGGCCGTCGCCGAAGCGCTGCGCCTTGGCGCCATCAGCTTCGACGCGGTGAAGATGCTGCTGCTGGCCAGGTTGGAGAACCGGCCAGCCCGGCTCGATCTGACATTCTATCCTTATTTGCCAGCCGCCACGGTCGGCGCGACGGATCCGCGCGCCTATCTCGGGCTCATCGCCAACGCCGGCCCGATTCCGGCGGCCGCGGGAGTTTCCGCATGACTGCGCCGTATGAGCCAGCCTCGCCGACAATCGTCGCGCCGCAAGTGCTGCTGGGCAATCATCTCAAGGCGCTGAAGCTCCCCACCTTCGCGCGCGAGTATGAGAAGGTGGCGATGGAATCGGCGCGCGATAGCGCCGATTACCCGCGCTATTTGCTTCGTCTGTGCGAACTGGAGCGCATCGACCGCGAGCGGCGCAACGTCGAACGCCGGATTCGCCTGGCGCGCTTTACGCAGGTCAAGAGCCTCGATGCTTTCGACTTCGCCGCCCAGCCATCGCTAAATAAGCCGCTGGTGCTGGAGCTGGCGCGCGGCGAATGGATCGAGAAGCGACAGAACTGCATCGCGCTTGGGCCGTCGGGAACCGGCAAGACCCACGTCGCCCTGGCCCTGGGGCTTGCCGCCTGCCAGAAGGGCCACAGCGTCGCCTTCACGACCGCGGCGGCCCTCGTGCACGAACTCATGGAAGCGCGCGACGAACGCCGCCTGCGCGCGCTGCAAAAGCATCTCAACACGGTCAAGCTGCTGATCGTCGACGAACTGGGCTACGTGCCGTTCACGGCGGTCGGTTCGGAGCTGCTCTTCGAGGTGTTCAGCCAGCGCTATGAACGCGGCGCCACGCTGGTGACCAGCAACCTGCCATTCGACGAATGGACCTCGGTCTTCGGATCGGAACGGCTCACGGGCGCATTGCTCGATCGCCTCACCCACCATGTCCATATCCTGGAGATGAACGGCGAAAGCTTCCGGCTCGCGACAGCCAAGAAGGCTCAGCGCCGAACCGGTCATGCGCCGACCGCGACCGCGAAAACAACCAGCGAAGGAGACGCCGACCCCAAAAACTAAATCCCGCCGCGCGCATTGAGCCGCGCATCGCTACGCTCCGCGCGGCTCAATCCGCGCGGCAATGCCAAACTCCAGGGCTTTGCGGCCCTTTTCTCTTAACCCGACTGGTACACTTTCACGCCGCCATTTGGCACAATTTGTCTCCGCCGTTGACACCAAGTCTATCCCTTCGTCGATGGCGCGTTGTATCAGGTCTACACCGCGCCCGGCCAGATCACCGACATCGCCTTGCAGCCCGGCGAAACGCTGGTCGGCTCGGGTCCCGTCGCCGCCGGCGACACGGTGCGCTGGATCATCGGCGACACCGAGAGCGGCACCGGAACGACGAAGCAGGTTCATATCCTCGTCAAGCCGACGCGACCCGAGTTGATGACCAACCTCGTCATCAACACTAACGCGCGCACCTACCACATGGAGCTGCGTTCGACCGAGAAGACCTACATGGCCTCGGTGTCCTGGCAGTATCCACAGGATCAGCTCATCGCGCTGCGTCGGCAGAACGCCGAGGCGCAAGCCGTCCAGCCAGTGGCGACCGGCATCGATCTCACGCGCGTCAACTTCCGCTACGAGGTGACCGGCGACCGCGCGCCGTGGCGGCCGCTCCGCGCTTTCGACGATGGACGTCAGGTGTTCATCGAGTTTCCGCGCGGCATCGGCCAGGGCGAGATGCCGCCGCTCTTCGTCGTCGGTCCCGAGGGTGACACGTCCGAACTGGTGAACTACCGGGTGCGCGACAACTACATGATTGTCGACCGGCTGTTCGCCGCCGCCGAACTGCGCTTCGGCGCGGCGAAGGATCAGAAGCGCGTTCGCATCTCCCGTACCGACGGGAGGCCGGCGTCGTGAGCGAGATCGAACCCGATCGTCAGAAGCCTGAAGCGGATGCCGATGCCCGGCCGCTGACCGGAGAGCCTGTCGCCCCGATGCGGCTGCGACCCGAACCGCCGCGCGTGACGCGTCTGTCGCGAAAGGTGCTGATCGCCCTTGGCTTGCTCGCCGGCACCGGCATCGGCGGCACCCTGATCTACGCGCTTCAAACCCGGCACGGCGGCAAGACGAACGAGGAGCTCTATTCGACCGACAACCGGGCGACGCCCGACGGCCTTTCGGCCTTGCCGAAGGACTATGCCGGTGTCCCGAAGCTCGGTCCGCCGCTGCCGGGCGATCTTGGCCGCCCGATCCTCAGCGCTCAGAATGCCGGCCAGCCCGTGCCGACACTGGGGATCGCGACGCCCAATCCGGGGATCAGTCAGGAAGAGCAGCGCCGCATTCAGGAGCTGGAGGCAGCGCGGACGGCCCGTCTCTTTGCTTCGACCGAGACGCGGCCAGCCAACACCGCTGCGCCGCAGCCGCACGCGACGGTCTCGCCGCAGGCGGACCTTGCCAGCCTCGGGCTCGCGCCACCGCCCGCGACACCTTCCGCGCAGGACCGTCAGCTCGCATTCCTGAACCAGGCACCCGACAAGCGCACGGTCTCGCCGGATCGTGTCGCCGCTCCCGCGTCGGCCAATGTGCTTCAGGCCGGGGCGGTGATCGCGGCGGCACTCATCACCGGCATCCGGTCCGATCTTCCCGGCCAGATCACCGCTCAGGTGACGGAGAACGTCTATGATAGCCCGACCGGGCGCATCCTGCTCGTGCCGCAGGGCACGCGGATCATCGGTCAGTACGACAATGGCGTCGGCTTCGGTCAGCGCCGCGTGCTGCTCGTCTGGAACCGGCTGATCTTCCCCAATGGCCGCTCGATCGTGTTGGAGCGCCAACCGGGCGTAGACGCCGAGGGCTATGCCGGGCTCGAAGATGGCGTCGACTACCATTGGGGTGAGCTGTTCAAGGCCGCGGCGCTGTCGACGCTGCTCAGCGTGGGCGCTGAAGCCGGGTCATCCGGCCAGGAGAGCGACATCATCCGCGCGCTGCGCAACGGTGCATCCGACAGCATCAACCAGACCGGCCAGCAGATCGTGCAGCGCCAGCTCAACATCGCCCCGACGCTGACCATCCGGCCGGGCTTCCCCGTTCGCGTGATCGTCACCCGCGATCTCGTGCTTGAGCCCTACGGAGGCTGACATGGCAAAGCTGAAACTCGGTCCGATCGCCGACGACAAGCCGGTGAAGGTCACGCTGGAGCTGCCCGCCAGCCTGCATCGAGACCTGACCGCCTATGCCGAAATCCTCGGTCGCGAGGCAGGCCAAGCCGCAGCCGATCCCGTTCGCCTGATCGCACCCATGCTGGAGCGGTTCATGGCAACCGACCGGGGATTTGCGAAGGCGCGACGCCCCCCTCGTTACTGAGCCCGCTAGTACTGGATCTCTCCGCTGGGAGCTGCGTCAGCCAGCCGAATTGCCGTCTTCGGAAAGTCGCAGTGTATCGCCGTAACCTCATCTTTCGGAGCAAGTCAGGTGATCCAAATCCTCGGATATTAGATGCCACACTCCGAGCTCATGTATCTTGACTGAACTCGCTTCTCGCCGCTGCAACACCTGCACCATCAGCGGGAAACTGGTCTGTTTGGCTCGAGGCGGCAGCCATTTCGGCCTCAACGCGTGCGGCCTTTTCAGGCGTATCGATATATTGCGATAGCACCGGCCGAGGGCCAAAGACATTCCGGCAGATGATCTGGATCTCCTTTTCGCGCCGGCGCACTTCGGTGGTGATGGTGGGCACGAGCGCGGCATGGGTGCGTACCAGATCGTCGCTCGACCGATCTTGGCCGATGGCCATTCGATAGGAAAACTGCGCGATCGTCCGATTGAGTTGCCGCACCTTTCGACTGTCGAAGACGTCGCGGTGCCGCGAGATCATGTTCACCGGCCCGCGTTTGCTGGAGCCGCGCACGAGCATGCGCGCGGAAACTGGGAAGATCAGCTCGACTTCGCCGGAATGCTCGTAAGGCGTCCGCGTAAGGAGCGCTTGGCGTGGATCATAACTGCAAACTGGATTGTCCGATGTGAGGAAGGGCACGCTTGTCTTGTTGTGGAGCACCTCGAAGCCGAGTCGGAAGCAGAGATCACCGAAATCCTTGAACTCGCCAGTCATCGCCAACAACGTCTCATGCGGGTTGATTCCGATGGGCACCGTGTCGAACTGACCAGCGTAGCGCTCAAGTTCTGGAGGAAGTGCGCCGATCTCTTCGGCGATCTTGTGCTCGGCGCGAAGCTTGGCCTCGAGCATCAAAGCATGGCGGTCGCGCGTTGCCGGAACGCGAGCGCGCATGATCGTTTGCATACCTAAGACGTTGAAGGAAATGGCAGGTGACAGCCGGCGAGCTGCGAGTGCCTGGACCGTCTCAGGCCACACGGTCTCGATCGTGTTCCACAGATCCTCGAAGCGATGGTTCTCCTGACCGCCCTCGGGCAGCTTCTGGGAATAATAGTCTCGCTCGAACCCGATCGCCCGCGGGTTCATCGGGTGCGGGTCTTCTGGCGCCTCGCAACGGTAGACCTGCACCCGGCCCCGTTCATCAGCGAAGCCGTCCATATAGACGGCCGAGATGAAGTGATGTCGGCGGTTATTGCGGTTGGTATCACCTCGCTCGGGATTGAGGATGCTGAACGGTCGGACATCATCATCGACGGGTACGTTGCCCCATGCGCCGAAATATGTGGGCGGCTTCGTCATCCGCGTTCTAGGCTCCCCACAAGTCATCGGGGCCGAGATAGCTCAGATCGAGATGGGCAACGTTCTGAGAGACGTTCGCTCGCACGAGACCACGCCGATTTGAGTTGAGCGGGTGTTGCAGCAGGCCGATCGCGCGCCCGTCGGGTGCCAGCACCAGCGGCTGTCCATTCCGGTGACAGAGGTTAACGGGCGTCCCGGGAGGGGCGGGTGCGGCGAACCACTGGACGTTTCCAAGATAGTCTCGCCGCGCCCAAGTCCGGTTGTCGGCCGGCGCGAACTCCCGGGTAAATTCGAGCCACATGGCCCTCGTTTCTGCGGTCGGCCAATCTGGTTCGGCCGACCAGATTGCGACGCCGGGTGTGCGAAGCCAAGCTCGCAGTTCCGCACCGCTCGTAAACGTGGCGCCGGTGTCGGTAATGATTTTGATGGCAGCGAGCCGCGAGTTGAAGCCTGCCTGGATCAGGATTGACGCGGAGCGATTGATCGTTCCGGTTTCCACGGCCGGTACCGCCAGGCCCAACTCGTAATCCCCCAGCGCTAGGCCGAACACACCGACGACATCGCCATTGGCGGCAGCCCGAACGCGCAACGCCTCCATGGCCCAAGGCAGGCGATAGACCAGCCCACCCTCGATGAATTGCAACGCTTCACCTTCTTGACCGGCGACCGTCGCGGCGAGCGGCTGCCCAAGCAGCCAGCATCGCAGGATGTCCCGCCAGTTGACTGGGAATGGGTCGGGCTCGAATGGGTAGAAGGCGAACACGCGCTCGGCGATCCCGGTGATCGCGGCGATCGCCGCCTCATGATCCGACACCATGAGGGCAGCGTTTGCTTGGACGAGGAGATCGTTTGCCTCGGCTGCAACGGCGTCGAGAGCGTGACCGGCTTCGAGGCCAAGGCCCGCGAGGAAGTAGCCGCGTCGCGTTGCAGCCGTGGAATTCACCCAGATGTAGCGACTTCGGGTGAGCAGCGCGGCGCGATAGGCGGCGCGCGATGCGTCGTCCACGCGGAGCAATCGACGCTGCCAGAGCGAGGATTGAAGGATGTTGTCGAGCGCGGTCTCGATCTGGTCATCCGGCACGTCGGCTTCGCCGATGAGGCTGAGAATGGCCGTATCGAGCGTCGCCATATGGCGCTCCCACTCGTTAAGTGCCCGCTCGCGCTTATCGGGCTTTTCCCCTGCGACCTCGGGAAAGGTCCATGCTGCCGCGTTGTTAACGACATAGTCGATCAATTGGTCAAGGTTGCCCCCAAGCCGGGCGTGCATGCGTTTGAGCAGCGAGAAGATGAGCTGGATGAGCCCGCTCTCCATCTCGCGGGCGCCGAGATCTTCGATCAGCTCGATCCACTCGTTGAGCTTCCTATTCTTTGCGTCCTCAAAGATGGGATAGAGGACGAGGCCTTCGACATCGACGTAGGCGCGACCAGCGCGGCCGATGACGTTTTTGAACTCGGAGACCTTGATCTTCTCCCCATGCCGATAGAGCGAGTGCATGACGACGGCCGTCGCTGACAGGTTGAGCCCCTGAGCGAGGGTTGGCGATGAGATCGTGACTTTGAGCACACCGTCGCGCAGCAACCGCTCGACTTCCTTGCGATAGGCGGTCGGCAACGCACCATGGTGGAGCGCCACGCCAAGCCGCAGGCATTTGAGGATGTCGCTGTCTGGGCCGAGCCATTCCTCGCCAAGCGCGATAGCAGTTTGGAGTGTGGCCGGGTTGACGGTGAGCAGAGATGCGAGCGCACCGCGCGAGTGCAACTCCACGATGACCTTGGCGAAGGGCTCGACACTCCGACGCTCTGGGCAGTAGATCAGAACGGTTTGACCATCGCTCACGAGCCGCCACGCCGTGGCAAGGCTCAGCTCCTGTTGGTTATCCGGGAAGAGCCGGGTGCGCAGCTTCTTCGGCGGCACGAACAATGGTGGAGCCGCGCCGGTGAGGAAGCGAGGCACGAAGGGCTTTTCCTCCCCGACACGAAGATTGAGACGCGCTGTTGGCGAATTCCATGTTACCTCGCCAAACCGCAGGCGTGTCGGTCGCCAGTCATGCTTGATCGGGCCTCCGGGCTGGTCGCGACGCAGCCATGCCGAGAAATCCTCGAGTTGATCTCCGTCAGGAAGGATCGCCGACAGGCAAACGATCCGGCGTTGATCGGCGTCTTTGCGGCGCAGGAGGCGCTGAATCTGGACTTCGTACCGAACCTCGCGCTCCCCAGGTCCGATCATGTGGCCTTCGTCGAACACGAGCAGGCCAACGTCGTCGAGAAGCGACGGATCGTTTCTCAATGCGAAGTCAAGTTTCTCAGGGGTTGCGACGACGATGTCGCGCTCGCGGATGGCGTCCTCATCGAAGCCGGACACGCCGATGCTGCCGTAGAGCGCGGAGATGGTCTTGCCGAGTGGACCGAAGGTGCGTTGGAGCGTGGTTTCTGTCTGCGCCGACAGGGCGCGCAGCGGCGTCACGAACATCACTCGTCTGTCGCCGGCCAGGCACCGCAGGATGGACAATTCGGCGATTCGGGTCTTGCCGGCACTGGTCGGCAGCGAGACGACGAGATTGTCCGTCTGATCGACAGCGCGCGACGCGGCCTCGGTCTGCGACGGCCAGAGGTCGACCTCGGCCCTCGGACGGCGAGCGAGCAGGGCGATGAAGAGTTCGCGAAGACCGGGCCATGAAGGCGCGGCGCCACCGGCGGGGAGCAGCGGGACTTTCTCGTGGAAAGTGTTGGACCAGAGATCGGAAAGGAGATGGATGGCGACCCGATGCACCCACCATTGTGGCAGAAGGTTCAATTCCGCGCAGATTTCGAGACTCTCTCGAAGCTGCGCGATCGCCTGGTCGACAAGAGCCCGCTCGCCACGATCCAGCGCGAGCAGAAACATCGCGAAGGCGCCGAAGAAGGAATCCGTCAGGGCGAGATCTAGGCCCTCGAAAAGGAAGTCCTGTCCATCGCGCTCCGGCGCATCGGCGGCGGCGGGCTCGGCGAGGCGCTGTTGGAAGAGCGCTGCAATAGTCGCGTCCGACCCTCGGCCATCCAGGCGGAAGGCATACACGCGCGCCCGCAACTCGGTGATGTCTCGGCGCATCAACAGCGCGAGCGCCTGTTCGATGGGGGAGAAATTCTCCTCGGCCGCGACGATCGCGAGGAGCGAATAAGCTCGAGCGGATAGATGCGCGAGATGATAGCTCGCCGCCGCCATGACGAAATGGAAGTCGCGGTCGACCTCAGCGCGATTGCCTTTAGCCATAACTGCCTCGAGGGCGGTCGCCGCTTGTTCGAAAGCGATCCGTGCTTGGTTTGGGTCACCATCCAGTTCGAGGAGGCGCAGCCCCAGCCCAAGCAAGCCATAGGCGTAACTGTGGAGGTCGAAGCTAAGCTGCGACGAGAAGGCGGGGGCGCCAGGAGGCAGTACACCGTCACGCCAGATCATGGCACGCGCTTGGCCCCGCGCGATAAGTCTGCCGCGAAAGCCCGTCGCCGCGGCGTCTGTGATAGTGGCTATGATCGCTTCAGGGCTGGTTGGCATCGGTGATGACCTGAGCGTAGACCGCCCCGACGAAGGCGGCATGGCCATCGACGTGCAGGCCTACACCCCATTGTCCGATCGGACCGGGATAGGCTTGCAGCGCTTGAGTCAGCAGTGCCTGCGGGGAGTTTCCGGAGAAGGTGAAAAGGAGATGTTTGACGCTCTCGGGCGGGATGCCGTGCCGATAGAGTGCCTCGTCGATCGCATCGACAAGCGGCGCGTCAGCACCCAGCTCCATCAGCCTGGCCGAGATGAAGGACAGCGCATGCGACGATGGAAGGCCACCATCCTTGTCCAGGCCGGTCCGCGCCTCCTGCAGCGTCTGGGCGCGCAGGTCGATGCGACTCTTCGCTTCCGTCTTCAGGAAGCGGAGACGCTGTGTTGCAGGGTCGAGGATCATGCCGATGACATCATCGCCGCGCATCGCCATGTTGCGATGATCTTTCCAACGCAGCCGCTTGATGGGAGCACGATAACCGCTGTGCGCGTCGATCCACTCCGTCGCGTAGATTTCGCCGAGGTCACCTGATCGAATCTGCGGCGTTTGAGGGAGAAGATCGGTGATCATCTTCGCTGCAGCGGCTTTGCCCAGCCTCGCAAGCGCTCCGGCAATGCGCTCCTCGGCGGCATAGTGGGCTGGGACGGCCGTAGCTGTTACCTGAATCCCGGTCGCAGAGTCCGCCGGTCGGCCCGTCATGACGCGGACGTGGTGGTTGCCTACGGGCGTGTCGGCGGAGTCGCACCAATCATTGAATTGAACCATGCGCCTCCTCCTTAGCTCGGGAAGAGGTCGCGAACGCGAAGGAAGGGCATGCCGGTTTCGGCAGCCCTTCGCACCTTGCGTTCAAGAACCTGGTTGAGCGGTATCTTCCGGTCGAGCATTTCGTAGAGATCGAGGCCGTCCATGCAGATGACACGCTTGCCTCGGCCGAAGGCGACGAGGCCGTCTTCGGAGAAACCGCTGTTGCTTACGAATAGACCCCGCGTCCAGGCGGCCTTCTGTTCGATCTTACCGTGGAACGTGTGAAGATCGGCGACGCCGATGGGCTGGCCGTGCCATTTGGCTTCCAGCAGATAGGTGTCGTTTCCAAGGTGGAAGCTGCCGTCGATCTGTTCGCCCCGCAGTCGGAACGGTTCCTGGGCGGCCAGGCCGAAGGCGTTGAACAGATTCTTGAGAAACCCTTCAAAGGCGAAGCCGCGTGCCTGCGCGTTGAGTGAGGAGACACGCAGCAGCTCCGCCTTGATGGCCGGGATCTTCTGACGATCGAGAATGGGCGCTGGTGCCGGTCGGGCTGGGTTTGGAGCCGCACAGCTAGACAGACGATCGATCAAGCCTTGATAACGCAACGCCGCATCGATCACCGGATCCTTTCCGCCGCTACGAGCGATATATTCGGTGCGGTGCTCCCAGAGCGCGGTGAGCGCGCGGACGGCTGCGGTGTCGTCGCAGTTCTGCAAAAAATAGCGCAGCCGCTTCCCCTTGGAGCCACCATTCGCCGCGTATTTGGGATCATCGATGTCGACCTTCAGCTCGGACTTGAAAAAGTCAGCAAAGCTGGTGTCGGAAAAGTCCAGCACGAACCCGGGGCCTCGGACGAAGTCGACGAGGTCATCTACAAGACGGAGGTCGATGGACCGTATCGAGCTAATAACGTGTCCTCCCCAGCGGACTGAATTGATCTACTTATTGATAAATTCTTGAAGTTTCTC
>Ga0224559_1001444_pt1 | contig 13064 bp, 9 predicted proteins | sample 714S33034metaG_FD_180676 | JGI IMG/M metagenome (GOLD analysis project Ga0224559, IMG submission 180676) | Peat soil microbial communities from Stordalen Mire, Sweden - 717 S3 30-34 | ecosystem: Environmental > Terrestrial > Soil > Wetlands > Peat | place: Sweden: Norrbotten County, Stordalen... | reverse complement strand
CAGCAGTGACGGATGAACATTCAACAGTCTTCCACGCCACGCTTCAACAAACTCCGAAGAGACGATGCGCATGTAGCCAATCATCAGCACCAAATCCGCTCCTGCCTTGTGCAGAGCCGCGCTCACTTGCTGGTCATACGCCTCACGCTTCAATCCTGCTGGATTGATAAAGAGCGCCAGAACTTCATGACTTGCTGCCCTCTCCAAGATCGGCGCAGATTGCTTGTCAGACACCACTAGCACGATTTCGACATCGAGTGTACCGGCAGCAATCGCATCGAGAATCCCCTGCAGTGACGAACCGCGCGTTGAACCTAGAATGCCTATCTTCAGACTCATGCAGATCGCACCGCCTTCATGTGCTCTACACGCCGGGCAATGGATGGCGCGGTTCCAATATCCGAGCGATGGAAGAACGACCCGGGAATTTGCCGCACAACTTGTTCGCAAACAGCCTCTGCCTCCGTAATCGTTGCGGCTGTTCCAACAACCGCAACCGTGCGCGATCCTGTCGCGATCAGCACGTCATCTTTCATATCGACGGCACTCAGGTACATCGTGACTCCCACGGGCAGCTCCGACGGCAGAAGCACCGCATCGCCCTTGCGCGGATTTTCCGGGTAGCCCTCGGGTACGACGTACTTGCAGACGCTGGCGAGAGGCGAGAAGCATACAGTACATTCTGCCAACGAGGCATCCACGATTGCTCGACAGATTTCAACGAAATCCGTCTCAAGCAGAGTTAACAGATTGAGCGATTCAGGGTCGCCGAAGCGGGCGTTGTATTCGATCAGCTTTACGCCATCCTTGGTGGCCATGAATCCGCCATAGAGAATTCCGCGGTACGGCGCGCCGCACTCCTCGGCCAACGCGGCAGCGACGCGCTGATTCATCTGCTGCGCCGCTGCAATGTCAGCATCCGTCAGAAATGGCAACTTATGATCCACGTCTGTGTATGTTCCCATCCCTCCTGTGTTCGGCCCTTTGTCGTCCTCATACGCGCGCTTGTGATCCTGAACTGCCGGCATGTGCCGCAAGGTCTCGCCATCGCAGAAACTCATCAGAGAGAACTCTTCGCCTTCGACTTTTTCTTCGACGACAAACGAATGTCCATGTGCGATAAGCTCCCGGCAGAATGTAATACTATCTTCGAGCGACAGCAGATGATCGCCGCAAACCTTTACGCCCTTTCCACCCGCCAGCCCGTCGTCCTTGATGACATGCCGATTTGCATAGCGCACAAGCACCTCTTCAAGTCCATCCAGAGAGGCAAAGCGCTGAAAAAATGGATTGCCCGGAATCTTGTATTTCGCCAGTAACTCGCGCGCAAAACCCTTGCTCGATTCAATGCGCGCCAGGCTCTGAGTCGGACCAATCACAGGAATCTTAGCCGCCCACAGCGCGTCCGCCACACCCGCGGCCAGCGGTGCCTCCGGGCCAAGCACGGCCATTGTTGCATGTTGCTCACGAGCGAACGCGGCAACCATTGCCGGTTCTGTAATGCTCCCGATGCCGTAGGCGGAAGACAAGCTCACGATGCCAGGATTGCGCACGCTACTGAAGCACAATAGCTTCGGATGCATCGGAGAACGCGCCAGAGCAGCCGCAATGGCATGTTCACGCGCTCCCGAACCGACGATGAGAATCGTCTCGCTCATTTTGTCAGACTCGCCATTACGGCTGCTTCCAACGGCCGAAGGTCCGGCACAAACGGCGTTCCTGTAATTTTTTCGAACAACTGAATGTATCTTGCGGCAAGCTCTGCGATAAGATCATCCGGCGGGACCGGCAGCTCTGCGTCCTTGTACGGATCGCAGCGCTCGCGGAACCAGAGGCGGAAGAACTCCTTGTCGATCATGTTGGGTTCCTGTCCCGCCGCCAGCCGTTCCTCATAACTGTCGGCAAGCCAGTAGCGGCTCGAATCCGGAGTGTGGATCTCATCGATCAACAGAATTTCTCCATTGCTTGCCACGCCAAACTCATACTTTGTATCTACCAGAATCAATCCGCGCTCGGCAGCGATCTTCTGCCCGAAGGCGAATAACTCGAGCGCCTTTGCCGAAGTAAACTCCCACTGCTCCGCGGTCAGCCAGCCTTCGGCGACGATTTCTTCTGCTGTGATCGGCCGGTCGTGGGTCGTTTCTTTCGTGGTGGGCGTGACGATATTCTTTGCGAGGCGTTCGTTCTTCTTCATGCCCTCGGGCAGCGCATGACCGCAATAATTCCTCACGCCGTTTTTGTACTGGGTCCAGATCGACGTATCGGTCGATCCGGTCATATAGCCGCGCACCACAAACTCGATGGGCAGCACTGCGCATCTGCGAGCGATCAGTACATTCGCATGGGGGCTTGCAATCGCATGGTTGCCGATGATGCCGCGCGTCTGCTCAAACCAGTACAACGACGTGCGATTCAGCACCTGCCCCTTGAATGGAATCGCGCCCAGCAAGCGGTCGAATCCGCTTTGCCGGTCGGTCGTCACCAACAGCAGTCGCCCATCGCTCATCTCATAGGTATCGCGCACTTTGCCGGCGTACTTCGCGGTCAAAGACTTCACCACATGCGTCAGATCGGTCGCCGTCAGGCAGTGTGGAATCGCATCCAGCAGCATTTGCCGTTCCATCTTAGTTCATCCCTCCAAAACGTACGCCCTTGGCATTCGCCTCCACGCGTCCCAACTCCCAGACACGCAGAGCGGGGAAACGCGCAATTGCGGCTGCCAACTCGTCCTGCAACCCCGGCGGCGCAACCAGCACCAATCCCACGCCCATGTTGAAGGTGCGATGCATCTCCAGATCGTCGATATTTCCCAGGCGTTGCATCAGCGCAAAAATTGGCTGCGGCGTCCACGTCGCACGATCGATCACGGCGCCCAATCCGTCCGGCAAGACGCGCGGCACATTCTCCACCAGCCCGCCGCCCGTGATATGCGCCATGCCCTTCACCGGGATGTCAGCATCGAGAATGTTCTTCACCGGCGCAATATAGTTTGCATGAGGCGCGAGCAGCGCATCGGCGATCGATTTCCCTGCAAGCTCTTGGGGTCGCGAATCGATTGCATAGCCACCAATCTCGAAGATCAGCTTGCGCGCCAGCGAGAATCCATTGGTGTGCAGGCCGCTTGAGTTGATGGCATATAGCACATCGCCGGCAACGATGTTCGCGCCTGTCAATAAACGCTCACGATCTACCACTCCGGTTACGAAGCCAACTACGTCAAGGTCGCCTTCCGCATACACCGCGGGCATCTCCGCGGTTTCACCGCCCACCAGCGCAATGCCGGCCTCAACACACGCCGCGCTCATTCCGCGCACCAGCGCCTCGACAATCTCCGGCTCTGTCTTGTGAAAGCCAAGGTAATCGAGAAATGTAAGCGGCGTCGCGCCCATCACCACGATGTCGCCCGCAACGGCAGAAACCAGGTCGTGGCCCAACTCTTCGTAACGCCCGGCCATTACCGTCACCTTGCTCTTGGTGCCGACGCCATCCGTGCTCTGCACCATCACAGGATCCTTCAATCCCTTCAGCGCATCGCCCAGGGCGAAGAGCGCTCCAAAGGAACCGAGCCCGGCGAGCACCGCCGATCCGTGATGCTTGTGTGTTTCGGCAACGTGCGATTTGATGCGCCGCACCGCCTCGTTGCCGGCCTCAATGTCCACTCCCGCGGATTTGTAATCCACCTTTGAAGTCACAGTCTCTCCTACCCAACCCATTTGCGAGCGTTGTCAAACATCCGTTGCCACGGGCTATCCTTCAGCGCACTCATTTTGTCGCGTATCCAGGTGTGCTGCGCGCTCAGAAAGACGCGCTCCGGATGCGGCATCACAATCAGTGCGCGCCCATCCGCGCTGCTCAAACCAGCCACGCCCTGCACGGACCCGCTGGGGTTTAGCGGGTATTGCTCAGTGACCTTCCCATACGTATCAATGTAGCGCATGGCAACAGGCGCGTCTGCCGCGACGCTGCTCACATGACCCTCACCATGCGCGACTACGATTGGAACGCGCGCGCCGGCCATACCATCGAAAAACAGCGACGGAGACTGTTGAATCTCCACCATGCATAGCCGCGCCTCAAACCGCGCCGAGACATTGCGCCCAAAGTACGGCCAGTTCGCAGCTCCGGGAATGATCTCGCGCAATTGCGCCATCATCTGGCATCCATTGCAAACACCCAGAGCAAAGCTCTCCGTACGCGCGAAAAACTCCGTGAACATCTCCTTCAGCCGCGCATTGAAGAGAACCGTCTTCGCCCATCCGCTGCCCGCGCCCAACACATCGCCATAAGAAAATCCGCCGCAGGCCGCCAGCCCCTGGAACTGCGTAAGGTTCACGCGCCCGGCAAGCAGATCGCTCATATGCACATCGACAACAGAGAAACCTGCGCGATCAAAGGCCGCGGCCATCTCCACGTGGCCATTCACACCCTGCTCGCGCAGAACGGCAACTTGCGGCCGCGCTGTATGCACAAATGGAGCACTCACACGTTCAGCTTGATCGAATGGCACACTCACAAAAAGTCCGGGACGCGCCGCATCTTGCAGCAACGAGAATTCCTGACGCGCGGTTTCCGGGTTATCGCGCAAAGACTGAATATGAAAGCTCGTCTCAGACCACATCGCGTGCAGCGTGGTGCGCGAGTTGCGATACGCAATCTTGCCGCCACTGCGAATTACAATTTCATTGCCTGGTGCACCGCGGCCAATCATCTGCGCAGCGACGCCGGCAGCGCTTAGCCTTGCAAGCACCCCAGCGGCATCTTTCGCCGCAACCTGCACCACCGCGCCCAACTCTTCGTTGAACAGCACTTCCAAACCCGCAACGGGTAAATCAATTTCAATCCCCATCCGCCCGGCAAACGCCATCTCCAACAGCGTTACGAACAACCCGCCATCGCTGCGATCGTGATAGGCCAGCAGCTTTCCGTCGCGGTTAAGTTGCTGTATCGCATCGAAGAAGGCCTTCATCACTTCAGGCGCGGGCGCGTCCGGAGCCTCGTTCCCAACCTGTCCGTAGACCTGTGCCAAGCACGATCCGCCCAGCCGATGTTTTCCCTCGCCAAGATCGATCAGGATCAGCGACGCCGAGCCCTCGCACAACTGCGGCGTCAGTGTCCTGCGCACATCGCTCACGGGCGCAAACCCGGACACGATGAGCGATAGCGGGGACACTACTGACTTTGCCTCCTGGCCTTCGTTGACCCACTTTGTCTTCATCGACATTGAGTCTTTGCCCACTGGAATCGTCATTCCGAGCGCAGGGCAAAACTCCATTCCAATTGCATGAACGGCGTCGAAGAGTTTCTGATCCTCCTGTCCCTCACCCGCCGCCGCCATCCAGTTTGCCGAGAGCTTGATATCGCCGAGCTTGCCAACCTGCTCGCGGCCAATCGCCGTGCCCGCCATATTGGTGATCACTTCACCCACAGCCATGCGCGCCGAGGCAGCCGCATCGATCACGGCCAGCGGCGTTCTCTCGCCGATAGCCATCGTCTCGCCCCACAGCGACTCATATGCGCCGAGCGTTACCGCGCAGTCGGCCACTGGAACCTGCCATGGCCCCACCATCTGGTCCTGCACCACCATCCCCGTAATGCTGCGATCGCCAATTGTAATCAGGAACGACTTGGATGCGACCGCCGGCAGGCGCAGAATCCGCTCCACGGCATCCGCAATGGTTACGTTTGCAAGATCGAGCGGCGCGGCGGCAATCTGCGTTCGCGCAATCTCGCGCTCCATCTTCGGCGGTTTTCCGAAAAGCACATGAAGCGGCAGATCGATCACCTTGCCCGCCTCGCCTGACGCTGCACTATCGGTAAGTTTGAGATGGGGATTCTGCTCTGCAGTCCCGATCACCGCAAATGGACAGCGTTCACGCTCGCATATAGCCTCAAACAGATTTAGGTTTTCCGGCGCAATCGCCAGCACATATCGCTCTTGCGCCTCATTGCACCACGCTTCCAGCGGACTTAACCCAGCTTCACCGCGCGGAATTGCATCCAGTTCGAAGCTCCCGCCGCAGCCGCCGTCTTTGACCAATTCGGGAAATGCATTTGATAACCCGCCCGCGCCCACATCGTGAATAAACGCAATCGGATTCGCTTCGCCGCGCTGCCAGCAGCGATCGATAACCTCCTGCGCGCGGCGCTCCATCTCCGCGTTATCGCGCTGCACGGAAGCAAAATCAAGATCCGCGTTTCCACTGCTTGCACTGCTTGAAGCCGCGCCCCCGCCAAGTCCAATCAGCATCGAAGGTCCACCCAGCACAGCCAGCGCAAAGCCAGCTTCCATTGCGCCCTTCTCTACATGCTCCGCGCGGATATTGCCTAATCCGCCAGCGAGCATGATCGGCTTGTGATAGCCAAAGACCATGGCTTGCCCAGCAGTGTTCACGCTTGACTGCTCATAGGTGCGGAAGTATCCGCACAACGCAGGCCGTCCGAACTCGTTGTTGTAGCCAGCCGCGCCCAGCGGCCCTTCGATCATGATGTCGAGCGGCGAAGCAATATGCGCGGGCCTTCCATATCTTTTCTCCCACGGCTGCGGCGCCTGCGGAAGATTCAGATTCGACACGGTAAAACCGCACAGCCCGGCCTTCGGCTTCGCTCCGCGCCCGGTTGCCCCTTCGTCACGAATTTCGCCGCCCGATCCAGTTGCCGCTCCCGGCCACGGCGAAATCGCGGTCGGGTGATTGTGCGTTTCGACCTTCAGCAAAATATGAATATCTTCTTCGTGATATGCGTAGTCCGCATTGCCCGGCTTAGGAAAAAACCTGCCGCCGTACCCTCCGCGAATTACCGCTGCGTTGTCGCGGTAGGCCGAGAGCACGTTCTCGCCTGAAAGCTCATTAGTATTGCGAATCATCTGGAAGAGCGAGCGCGGCTGCCTGACTCCATCAATGGTCCAGCTTGCATTGAAAATCTTGTGGCGGCAGTGTTCGCTGTTGGCCTGCGCAAACATATACAACTCGACATCGGTCGGGTTGCGCCCAAGCCGCGTGAACTCCGCAACAAGATATTCGATCTCATCCGGCGCAAGCGATAATCCCATGTTGCTATCTGCCGCGGCAATCGCCGCAGCTCCGAAGCCCAGCACATCAATACGTCCGAGTTCTTTCTGCTCTCGCGACGCAAACAGCGCCAGCAACTCAGCGGCGCTCTCAAAAAAGACGCTCTCGGTCATGCGATCGTGCAATGCCCCGGCCAGCGCGCGGAGATTCGTTGCGCCTGCTTCACCAGTTGAAACGATGCGCACCGCGCGGGCACGCTCGATTCTCTCGATTGCCCCAAAGCCCGTATTGTGCAAAATATCGGTTGCCTTGCTTGACCACGGCGACTGTGTGCCCAAGCGCGGAGCAATCCATACATATTGTCCTGCCGCACTCTTTGCGCCGGCCCCCAGTAACTCGGCCAGCCTCTGATAGTCGATTCCACTTTCAGCGTCTTTGCGCAACAGCAGCAAGTACAGATACGAGGCCTCGACTGCCGCTACGCGCGTGTCGATAGCGCGCAGTTTCGCAGCCACCCGCGCTGCCTCGAAGGCGGTGAGCGCAGAGGGACCGGGCAATAGCCGCACCAACGGTCCGCTAGAGGTGGGCCGAGAGGTTTCTTGTGATGTGGCTCGCAACATCTTCAGTGTGTTTGGCAGCGTCGTTCCGTTTTTGTTCCAGCGTGTTGAGATACTCTTCCGTGACGTCTCCGGTGATATAAACCCCATCGAAGATAGACGTATCAAAGTGTGTGAGCCCTGGCGCAGCTTCGGTAATTGCCTGCTTCAAATCTTCCAAATCCTGAAAGATCAACTCGTCGGCTCCAATATCCTTTGCCAGTTCCTGCACATTCCGTCCGCTGGCAATCAACTCCGATCGCGCTGGCATATCGATTCCATATACGTTCGGGAAACGCACCGGCGGCGCAGCAGAGCAGACATAGACCTGTTTTGCGCCCTGCTCCCGCACCATCGCAATAATTTCTCGAATCGTTGTGCCGCGCACAATTGAATCGTCAACCAGCAGCACATTCTTTCCTTGAAAGAACTTAGGAATCGGGTTCAGCTTACGGCGAATCGACAGTTTACGCTCTGCCTGCCCAGGCATGATGAACGTCCTGCCCACGTAACGGTTCCTCACCAGCGCATCGCGATAGGGAAGGTTTAACCGCGTCGCGATCTCCTGCGCTGCCACCCGGCTCGTCGAAGGAATCGGAATCACTACATCGATGGGCACGTGCGGCCATTCCCGTTTGATCTTCTCCGCGAGCTTCGTTCCCATGTTGATGCGGCACTGATAGATCGACGCGCCATCTACCACCGAGTCTGGCCTGGACAAATAGACGAACTCGAATAGGCAAGGAGACTTTTCATGCGCCTGCAAGCTCACATGCTTGTGGACTGCGCCCTGCATGTCGATAAAGATCACCTCGCCCGGCGCAAGGTCGTGATCCAGATTGAAACCGCTCGCCTGCAGCGCCACGCTCTCGGAAGCGACCATGCACTCAGTCTCTTTGCCTTGGCTACGAGTGCCGAAGACCAATGGCCGGATGCCATGCAGATCGCGGAAGGCAACCAAGCCCACTCCGGCGATCATTGCAATCACAGCATACCCGCCCTTACATCGCCGGTGAACCTCTTCCACAGCGGCGAAAATGTCGAACTCGTTGGGCTTGACCGCGCCAATCCGCGCCATGGCATGCGCCAAGACGTTCAGCATAACCTCGGAATCGGAGCTGGTGTTCAGGTGGCGCATGTCCGTCTGGAAGAGGCTATCCACGATCTCCGAGACGTTCGTCAGGTTACCATTATGCGCGAAGATGATCCCATACGGAGAGTTGACGTAGAAGGGTTGTGCCTCGGCCACCGACGAGCATCCCGCAGTGGGGTACCGCACATGCCCGACGCCTATATCGCCCAGCAATCGCGCCAAATTCCCCGCCACGAAAACATCCCGGAGCAGGCCATTTCCTTTTTCGAGGTAAAACCGGTCCTCAAAGCATGTGGCGATACCGGCGGCATCCTGGCCGCGATGTTGAAGCATGGAAAGGCTTTCATAGAGAACCGAGCTAACTGCACCATGCCCGAAGACGCCAACTATACCGCACATAATTCCTCACTGCCTGGCTGACGCCGGAGTAGCTTTGAAGTTCGTTACGAACTTCGCCGGCGGGGATGAAAGGAACTGAAGTCGTCGGTGTCCTTCAGTACATTAAGGTAACGGTTCAGCGAAAGGGTTGGGTGGTAGGGGGGCGATTTGACCGGGCCATCCACCCCTCAGCCAAGGAATCAGAATCGTACTCCTCCATCATCTCTCATTCAGATGAGGAAAAGCCTCTCAATTTCAAAGTAAAAAAGATTTGCAGAACAGAAGCTCCGCTGGTTCACGCGCGCATGTGTTTCGCAGCGCGGATCGCAGTCTCTGAGAATTGAAGCAAAGCCTACCCTCAGAGTACTTGCCTGACGCCAAAAGTCAAGCTCACAATTACAGATTGCCCAAGCGAAAATTCCGGAGTGTTACGCCATCGAGGCCTAGATCGGTTTCATCATTGCGCAGAAAACCATACGATATACTCAAATGCATAGGGGGTCTGGCGCATGTCCTCTGAGCCGTTTTACGACCCGGCTAAGTCCTATCTGGACAACTTTAAGTACGACCCGTTCGGTCACTTCGCCGACACGACCCCCACTTCCCAAACCAGCGAGCCAAGAGATCTGTTTACAAAGCATCATGAGCCTTCGGGTGAGGTCAAGAGGCGTGCGCATGAGCTATGAGGCCAGGAGCCGCGAGATTGCGGATGCTTTGATTACGATTGGGGCGGTGAGCTTTCGGCCTGCGGCGCCGATAACGTTCAAGTCCGGGATTCAATCGCCGGTTTACTGCGACAATAGGCGGTTTCCATTTTGGCCGGAAGAGTGGACAAAGGTGATTCGAGGTTTTGAAGCACTGATTGCCGAACGGGAGATTCCGGTCGAGGTTGTTGGAGGCGTTGAGGCAGCGGGAATTCCGCATAGCGCAGCTCTGGGATTTTCAATGCGCTTGCCGTCTGTATTCATTCGAAAAGAGCTGAAGGAGCATGGAACGAAGAGGCGCGTCGAGGGTGGCGACGTGAGGGGCAGGCGGGTTGTACTGGTCGAGGATCTGGTGACGACCGGCGGCAGCAGCATCGCCGCAATTGAGGCTCTGCGCGCGGAGGGCGCTGTTGTCGGCGATTGCCTGGCCATCATCAGTTACGGCTTTCCAGCGGCTGTGGAACTATTCGAGAGAGCAGGCATCCGGCTTCACGCAGCAACAACATTTCAGACAGTGCTGCAAAGCGCACTTGAACAGAAGATGATCGACGAGAGCGGCGCGAAGATAGTACGCGACTGGCTCAAAGAACCACGTACATGGGCTAAGCGATATGGCTTCGAATAGAGGACGATGAACACAGCTTTGCAAAATATCGGGCGTCGAGCTGAGGAGGGAAATTCACGGCTGCGTGTTGAGGGGAGGATTGCCAATCATGACCGCGAGTTTGAAGGCGCAATCGAGATCAATACACAGACAGGGTTGATTGAGTACGTGGGACCAAGAACAGGCGTGAGCGATCTTGATCTTGAAGGCCAGATTATTTTCCCCGGCTTCGGCGACCTGCATATTCATGCGCGAGAGGATGCGAGTCAATCGCAGGTTTATCTGGAGGACTTTACGACGATCTCCGCGGCGTCTATCCATGGCGGTGTGACGCATGTTGCGGATATGCCGAACAATCCTCACGCGCCGGTAGACGACGCGAGCTACGCGGAAAAAGAGAAGCTGACGGCGAAGTCGGCCGTGCACGTAACGCTGTATGCCGGAATTGGGCCGGAGACGAGACCACTTCTGCGGCATGTGCCTTACAAGGCGTTCATGGGGCCGTCGGTGGGAGATTTGTTTTTTGCTTCGCAGAAACAACTCGAAGAGGTAATCGCAAAGTATCGCGGGAAAAATGTCAGCTTTCACTGCGAAGATCCGGCAATTCTGCAAGAGAGCAAAGGCGCGGCTACCCATGAACAGCGTCGCCCAGCCAGCGCTGAGATTACGGCAACGGAGTTTGCGCTTTACCTGATTGAGCGCTACGGCCTGATCGGCAAGTTGTGCCATTATTCGACGAAGGGTGGCCTGGAAAAAATTGCCGCAGCCAGGGCGCGAGGCGTTCGCGTAACTGCCGAGGCAGCACCACACCACCTGTTCTTCGACGATTCAATGCTGTCCGGCGAGAATCGACTTTGGTTGCAAATGAACCCTCCGTTGCGCGGCAAAGAGGACAGGATGGCGCTGATTGCCGCGCTGCGCGAGGGAGTGGTGGACTATCTTGCAACGGACCATGCACCCCACACCCGTGAAGAGAAGTTGGCAGGCAGAAGCGGCGTGCCCCACCTTGACACATATGGGGCGTTTGCAACCTGGTTGATGGCGGAGCAGGGGTTCTCCGCGAAGGATATCGCACGCGTGTGCGCTTACAATCCGGGTTGCTTTGTGAAGGAATTTCTGCCTCAGGGTTTCGGCAAGGGATTTGGCGTTATCGAGCCGGAATATGTTGGTTCGCTGACAATTCTCAACCCCGACTCGCCGTTTGTCGTACGGCGAGAAGAGCTGAAGACGAAGTGCGGCTGGTCTCCGTTTGAGGGATATACGTTGCCTGGCCGCGTGACCTACACCGTACTGAAAGGCAAAGTATACGCAGCAGGTTGAGTGAGGGTTACTCCATATGGAAAAGCTCAAGCATGTTATCAGCGCGCGGCAGTTCACCGATCCGGAGTTTCTGCTGGGACTCTTTGAGTCGGCTAACCGGATGGAACGCGATGACGTTTTTCGCGCCCTGACGAGTCCTTTGCGCGGCAGAATTCTCGCGACGTTATTTTTTGAACCGAGCACACGAACGCGCTTTTCGTTCGAGGCCGCGATGCAGAAACTGGGCGGAGGCGTGCTGACCGCGGAGAACGCTCGCACCAATTCTTCAGCGACCAAGGGCGAATCCATCAGCGATACCATCCGCGTGGTGAGCGAGTATGCCAATGTCATTGCAATCCGCCACTATGAAGAGGGCGCCGCGGAAGAAGCAGCGAAAATTTCTCCGGTGCCGATTATCAACGCAGGGGATGGAAGCGGGGAGCATCCGACCCAGGCGCTGGCGGATATCTACACAATCAAAAAAGAGATTGGCTGGCTTTCTGGATTGCGCGTTACGCTGGTGGGCGATCTTCTGTATGGAAGAACGATTCATTCCCTGTTGCATTTGCTGTCTCTGTACTCCGGGGTAACCATCGACCTGATCTCGCCGCCGCAGTTGCGCCTGCCGCAACGGTACCGCGAGTTTCTTGTGGAGAAAGGAATTCCGTTCCATGAGGGCGAGAAGCTGGAAGGCGTGATTGAGCAGGCAGATGTTGCGTATATCACGCGCGTGCAAAGCGAACGATTTGCCTCGCGGGAGGACTATGACGCTGTCAAAGATGTGTATGTAATCGACGCAGAGACGGCAAACCGGATGAAGCCGGAGGCAATCATCATGCACGCCTTGCCGCGCGTCAACGAGATTGCACCCGAGGTGGACGGTAATTCCAGGGCAGCTTACTTTAGACAGGCGAAAAACGGCTTGTATATTCGCATGGCGCTGCTGAAGTATCTGCTTTCATAGGCGTTAGCCGAGTATACGCAGACGCCGGAGTGCCGTTACCAGGCAAGGACTTCGCTCTTGGCAGATTATTTCAAATTGTCGGGTTTGATGAGGAATTCACCCGGATTGGTGCATTTCTCCTCGGTTTTCCACAGGGAGCGCGCCTTTGGCGAAACTGAACCTGGTCAGGCACTCGTTATCCACTAGTTTTTTTGATGCCGGGGTGGTTCGCATCTGCTTATCCACTCAAAGTCTTGGCATAATTCAAGTATGAGCGGTTTCTCGGTAGCTGTTCCAAACGCCGAGTTTAGGGATGGCAGGGTGGATAACCCGAGTTCAGAGCCTGAGTTCGAGTTCTGAAACTTTGCCGTACCTCCCACGGGAGCACTGAAGAGTGACCAGCTATAGCCGCCAGGACGTGTTGCGCATCCGCCAGATCG